>Ga0105047_10003024_pt1 | contig 29829 bp, 28 predicted proteins | sample MAT04_FD_78384 | JGI IMG/M metagenome (GOLD analysis project Ga0105047, IMG submission 78384) | Freshwater microbial communities from Lake Fryxell liftoff mats and glacier meltwater in Antarctica - MAT-04 (megahit assembly) | ecosystem: Environmental > Aquatic > Freshwater > Ice > Liftoff... | reverse complement strand
TTCACCTTGCGGAGTCGGCACGCACAGAAAGACGATCTCGGCGTCGGCGACAGCGTGAGCGGCACCGACTACGAAACGCAGGTTGCCCCGCTCCAGACCTTCGGCCAACAGTTCGTCGAGTCGGTGCTCGACGATGGGAACCTCGCCACGACTGAGCCGCGCCACCTTTTCTGCATCGGTGTCGGCGCACACGACATCGTGGCCGAGGTGAGCAAAGCAGACACCTGTCGTGAGCCCAACGTACCCAGTGCCAACGATTACGATCCGGGTCATCGTGGTGGATCCGAGCGAATCCGCTCGATGCGTTGTTCGAGCAACGCGCTCCGTTCGGCCAATGTGCGCGCCTGCTCAAGAAGGCCGGAAACGGTGATCGACAACTGAACGGTCAGCCCGAGAAGCGCGATCGCCGCGACGGTAATGACGAGGGCATTAGGCGAGACCCCAACGAAATCTGCGACAGGCCCGATGACCCCGGTGAGCAGCCCGCCAATCATGATGCAGACACCGACGAACAACCACCCCAGGGTGTATCGCATCGTGAGTCGACCGCTCCGGCTGATGAGAAGAATGGCAGCACAAAACGCGAGGCCGCCGATCAGCAGCAGTGCAACCTGCGTGAGTTGGTTCACGCCCGAAACTCGCGGTAGCCATGACTAGACCCGATCTTTAGCGCCAGCAGCGCCCGAAGCAGGTAACGCATTGACGCAGTCGTTCCTGCCGACGCGGTGCCACCGGCACGCTCTCGCATGACGGCCGGAACTTCGGCAACCCGGTAGCCCTGCCGTCCAGCCTGAACGAGCACCTCGAAAGTGTCGCCCAGGTAGTGCGTTGGATAGACGCGCGCGAACTCGGACAGCAGGGGCTCACGGATGACCCGAAAACCCGACGAAGCGTCAGTCATTGAAGTTCCAGCGGCCTTGGTCGCGATGCGCGACAGAAGTCGCATCGGAATGCGGCGGACGAAGGTCGATCGGAACCCTTCATTGGCAGCAAATCGACTTCCGACAAGCAGATGCGCGTCAAGACTCTCAGCGGCAGCGATCAACGCTGCGAGCTCCGCGGGGTCGTGCTGCCCGTCGGCGTCGCACTGGATCGCAGTGTCGTAACCATTCTCGACAGCCCATCTGAAGCCGCACCGCAATGCGCCGCCGACGCCAAGGTTGAAGGGAAGTTGCAGCGTGACGGCGCCAGCTTCGCGGGCGAGGCGTTCGGTTTCATCGCCGGATCCATCGTCGACCACGATCACCGACAAGCCACTGGCCACGATCTCGCGAACGACAGTGCCAACGGTTTCCGCCTCGTTGTAAGCCGGAACGATCACCACTGCTCGGCTCATCGCGCGGGGGTTTCCTCTCGACGCAACCTTCGGTAAAGGATCGCGCTCCATACAAGTGCGCCAAATGGCGCTAGCAGAAAAAAGTATCCCGCCGCCGTACCTCCGGTGCTCGGCCACCAGGCCCACCACATGTCGAGTTCGATTGCGCGGGCGTACCAGTGAATTCGTTCGTCGTACGGAACTGGCAAAGGCGTTATGCCGCCGGCCTGCCCCTGAAGGCGGTCAAGCGTGTTGTGAAAGAGATCGATCAGACTGCGAACGTGCAGCATCAACGGCGACGATCGCGGCTGAAAGTTATAGGCCACGTACTGCTGCACGGTGGTTAGAACCCCCGGTGAGTCCATGTTCTGCGTGACCGCAAAGCCGTTGTCCCAATACACGCCATTGAAATACATGGTGCTGCCCAACAGGCCCGGGATCAGGAAGCCGGCTATAGCCGCGACTTTCACCCCACGCAGCCACTCGCGACCCGAATCGATGATGGGTGCCAGGAGCGCGACCAAAAGGGGCAGAACAGGAATGAGGTATCTGGGACCATACGCGTTCTCACCCGACCAAATCTGAAACCTGGCGTAGATCGCGAGATGAGCCGCGAGGATCGCAGCGACGAAGAGCGCGTAGCGGTGGTGAGCAATGAACGAACGACGCAGCCCGAACACCACCACGATGCACACCGGGGCGTACCAGAGCAAGCCTTTTCCAGGACTCAGGAATAGGCCGAAGGCTCCCTCGTAAATCGGCGTCGCATATGAAAAGTTCGGATAGCCATTGTCGAAAATGCTTCCGAAACGAACGTATGAATTGATCGCGAACAACAGCGCTGGGCCGAGTCCACCGAGAGAGAACGCTGCTGCCTGCCTCAGCCGAGTTGGGCCACCTTCAACCTGTGTGCAACTCAATCCGAAGATCATGAACACTGGTACAAACACCAACGTGCTCGAACGAGTCAACACCACGCAGCCAGCGAGCAGACCGACGAGCGCCGCCCTCCGAAGCGTCGGTGTGCGCCACCACAGCACTGCCGCGAGCGTCGCGGCAGTCAGCATCAGCGCAGTTCCGGGTTCACTGAAATCGGTTTGCGAATGTGGCCATGCCCATGTACCCAGGCCAAACGCAACCGCCAGCAGCGCTGCTGATCGGCGCGCCGCGCTCAGCGCCCTCGCTAACAGAAACAGCAGTCCGCCAGTGAGCGCGGTCATCATCGAATTCGCCGCCAGGTATACGAGGCGCAGCACCGCCTCTTGACTGTGAGCCGGAAACGGGATCGACGCGATTCGACCCAGCACATAGCCGGGCATAAACAAAAGAAGCGTGCCGATGGGGGCTGCAGTGGTGCCATCGCCGTTCTTGTTGGGGATAGTGAAGACGATGTCGTCCATATCCGATTCAGGATCGAGAATCGTCGTGCCGTGAGCTAGTGCCCGAGTGCCAGCGAGATAGATCTCGCCGTCAACGGAGTAAGTGTGGCCGCCCATGGTCAGCCAATAAACTCCAACGAGCAAAAGCACTATCACCCCAAAAGTCAGGCCATCGCGGTGGTCGAAAGCCCTCCTTGATCCAACGACGATCTGTTCATCGCTGCTGTGGTCGTTCGAGACGGGCTCAACGTCAGTTGCGGTCATAGCGTTCCGACACTAGCGACTTGACTGGCGCTCACGCCCACGAGGGATGGCTTCGTTTGAAACATGGCGGGTTGGAACCGTCGGCATTCTTGAAAGCCAGAAAACCGAATCTTGTTCGACTGTTCGTCATGCCTTAGGCACGGCGCGCTCTAGCCGGAGAGCCAAGGCGGTGGCAGTAGAACCGAGACACGTCACATGGAAACGCCCGAGTAACAGTTCGTCAATTGCTCGGCGTTCGTTCCATGCGTCAAATGCTTCATCGAAGTACAGCACATCGCCAGCCTTGAAATACGGGAGCAGAGCCTGCATCGCGACCGCAGTCGGTTCGTACAGGTCGAAGTCGAACATTACAAACAGGGGCCGTCCGCCGAGCCCACTCCAGTCGCGGGCAGCGAGAGTCTGCTTGACATCTCCAACATGCCACTCGACGCGAGAATCGTCGATTCTCGGCGTGTCGCCGTGGGCGCTGAACGCCCCGAGGGGCGCGACAATGAGACCTTCACGATCCCAGGTGGTTGGTAGCCCGGTGAACGTGTCGAAGCCGTGCCATGTGAGGTTCCTGTCAGGGAGTCGTTGTAGCCACCAGTTAGTCGCGTATCCCCAGGCCACTCCGAATTCCATAACCGTCAGACCGGTACCCAGTGTGGGTCGGATCGCTTCCCAAAGTCGTTCTCGGTGGGAGAACAGGCGAGTGCGCTGGAAACGCTCCCGCTTCCATCTCGCGTAGCCAGAAAGGTCGCCGACCTGGCGGAGGGGTTCGCTGGCGACGGGAATCAGTTGCAGAGCTCGAGCAAGTATCGATTGGGTGAGTTGTCGGGCCCGTGAGTTAGCCGGCTTGAACTGGGACATGGCGGAAAGTTAGTTCATAGCGAAGGGGGCGGTCCTCCTCCGCGCCCCTACGAGGCCGACCGATATGATTGGAGCGCCATGTTGCCAACTAATTCAGCCGATGCTGCGCGAATTGTGTCGAAAGCACTCGTCGACGTAAACGACCAAATGACTGAAGGCGTGCGCCTCGTTGACCACCCCGACACCCGCTTGTTGGGCGAGGACGGGGTGATCGACTCCCTCGCATTCGCCTTCTTCATCGTGACGATCGAGCAGTACGCACTCGACGACTTCGATAAAGAAATAGTCCTGTTCGACGATGAGGTGATGGAGATGGACTTCGATTCGGTCGACAACCCATTCGTCACCATCGGCACACTGGCTCAGTTCGTCGCGAAGAAGTTGACATGACGAAGGGGGTCGTCCTCGTCACTGGCGCCAGCCGGGGCCTCGGGCGACAACTCGTAGACGGGCTGCTCGCCGACGACAGGGTTGTAATCGGTGCCGCTCGATCGTCGCTGACCGAGTGGGAACGACCAGGCGTGGCCGACTTCGACCCGCACGAATGCGATCTCACGGACGAGTCGCAGGTCAAGCGTCTGTTCTCAGCAATTCGCAAGACCCACGGCCGCTTGGACCTCGTCGTCAACAATGCCGGCGCATTCAGCGGAGAGGTCCTACTAACTGCAACCGGCGAGCGATTCGCATCGCTCATGCGCAGCAACCTCATCAGCGCGCACCTCGTCACACGCGAGTCTGTGAAGGTGATGACTCATCAGCACTCCGGACGAGTCATCAGCATCTCTTCGATTGCGGCGGCCATTCCGATGACCGGAAATGCGATCTATGCATCGACGAAAGTCGCCCTCGAGGCTCTCATGCGAAGTTTCGCCGTCGAGTTCAAAGGGTCCGGTATCACGTTCAACTCGATCGCCGTTTCGTTCCTAGAAGGCACAGGAATGCTCGAGTCGCTGCGCCCGGAGGCACGGGCGTTCTACGAAGCCCGACTTCTCTTTCCCGCCCCGCTGCGGGCGAGTGAAATCGTGGACACAATTCTTTACCTGGCCAGCCCGGCCGCACAGTCGGTCAGCGGCCAAACAATCTCGCTTGGTAGCCCGATCTGATGACTACTTCGTTCACGATCGAGCGTGTCGCAGGCGGGCCTTGGAAACAGAACAGCTTCCTGCTGATTCGCGGGAACGACGCGATCGTGTTCGATCCGGGCGGCCACGCGGGCGAAACGCTGGCACTACTCACTGAGCGTCAACTCTCCCTAGCCGCCATCCTCAACACGCACGGTCACTTCGACCACATAGGTGGCGTGCAGCCACTTTGCGATGCAACAGGCGCACCGTTCTACATCAGCGCCAAAGAAGTCCCGATTATGAAGACTTCCAACATGCTTCGATACATCTTTAAGTCGAAGGACAAGATCCAGATACCCACCGATTTGGTCGACATCGACGTTATGCCGCATGACCTGGATGTGTTGGGAATAAGCATCAAGTGCATCGCCACGCCCGGACACACGCCTGGGGGTTATTCGTTCCTGATCGGTGACCATCTCATCTCTGGTGACACGCTTCTCGGCAACATGCTGGGAACAGCGAAGCTTCCGGGCGGCAACGCCGAAGATCTGGCTTCGTCGATCGTCAAACTGGCAGAACTCCCCGCTGACACAATCCTGCATCCAGGTCACGGCAGAGACACGACACTCGGGCGCGCGCTCGAGATCGCTACCGCGGGCACCGCGCTGCTCTGAGGAGCCCTCCAATGAGCGTCGACCAACAGTGGATCATCGACCGGGTTGCTGGCTTTGGCGCGCAGGCCGCTATCGTCCGCGGAGATCGCCTGACTCACTACAGAGATCTCGTCGCGATGCTCCCAGCGGTTGACGCCCGATTCGATGCCTCCGGAATACGTGCGGGTGACCGAGTGATCGTAGTCGGCGACTTCGGCACAGTCAGCTCCGCCGTTCTACTGGCACTGATCATGCGGGCCGTTGTGCTGATCCCTATGACGGCGACCACAGCCAAGCGCATCGATGCGCTCGCCACGATCTGTGCTGCGCAGTGGCGCGTCGACGTGGATGAAGCGCTCGGGGTAGATGACCTCAAGATCACGGCGCTCGCGACCGCCGAAGCGCCTAACTCAACACATCCCCACTTTCTTACGCTGCGACAGCGACGATCCCCTGGGCTCCTAATGTTCACCTCAGGGTCCACTGGCGAACCCAAAGCGGTGGTGCACGACTTCTCACTTCTGTTGGAGAAGTTCCGCAAGGCCAGCCGTCCGTTGCGCACGGTGAACTTCCTTTTGTTCGATCACTGGGGTGGGCTGAACACCCTCTTGCACACGCTCACCTCGGGCGGGCTGGTCGCGTGCCCGGAGTCTCGAAACCCTGAGCACATCTGCGGGCTAATCGAGCAACACCGTCTTGAACTGCTCCCGGCCTCGCCCAGCTTCCTAAATCTGATGCTCGTGTCGGGCGCGCACAAGCGACACGACCTCTCCTCGCTGCGCCTCATCACGTACGGCGCCGAGCCAATGCCGGAATCCACGTTGGCCCGCCTCAACCGCGAACTGCCAGCGATCGACTTTCGACAGACCTACGGCCTCATCGAACTCGGTGTGCTGCGCGCCAAATCGGCAGGCAGTGACTCGCTCTTGGTGAAGATCGGCGGCGAGGGCTACGACATTCGAATCGTCGACAACATGTTGGAGATTAAGGCCGCAGCTTCAATGCTCGGTTACCTCAACGCACCGTCCCCGTTCACCGACGACGGCTACTTCCGCACAGGCGACCGGGTGGAACAACATGGCGAGTTCGTTCGCATTCTCGGTCGCGAGTCCGAGCAGATCAACGTCGGCGGTGAGAAGGTGTTCCCCACCGAGGTTGAGGCGGTGCTGTTGGACTGCCCGCAAGTCATCGATGCCGTGGTCTACGGACAGTCACATCCGCTGTCAGGCAAGGTGGTTTGCGCTGATGTCGTCCGCACGCCAGGCGACGACGAAGACTCCGCTGTGCGAACGCTGATCCGCAAGTTCTGCAACGAGAGGCTGGAAAGCTACAAAGTTCCGGTCAAGATCAAGTTCGTTGATGGTCCACTGACCGGCGACCGTCAGAAGCGTGTCCGAATCGGGCGCGACGACGTGACTGCCTGAGCGCGCTGTGTCTAAGGCACTGAGCAGTCCCCAGACCTACTCCGAAGCAACTCGGCTCGACCGCGTTCGCCGCACCAACGACACGACAAACCTCACGCCGCTTCGCGTCGTTCTCGCTGGCAACGCAAATTTCGACTTCCTTTCGCCAGCACTGCGCGTGCAACTGGCAATCGAAGGCTTCGACGCGTCGGTGCTCACGGCGTCGTTCAACAATTGGATCAGCGACGTCCTTGAGCAACGCGAGGTCTCGACCGCTGATGTGTGGGTGATCTGGATTTCGAGTATGGGTGCGACGCGAGGGATGACGCATCGTCCAGAAGTCGATGTGGGAACGATCGCCGCGGTAGCCCAGAAGTTGTTGCAGCGAGCAACCAAAGTCATTCTCATTCATCCCGACCCAATGAGCGTGGAGGACGATCCATTCTCTGCGTTTACGACCTGGCGACAGGAATTGAGTCGACGGTTGTTCGATGAGTTACCAGCCTCAGTGGTGCAGTTCAGCGTCGAACACATAGTGCGCCGAATCGGGATGGACTCGTGGAGTGCGCCTCGGTATTGGGAACAGGCCAAGGCTCCGTGCCATCCCGACGCCGCAACGAAGGTTGCGGTCGAGACCGCCGTCATCGTTTCGCGACTATTCCGTCCGGTCGTCCGAGCGGTCGCGGTCGACCTGGACGACACCTTGTGGGGCGGGGTTGTCGGCGAAGTAGGGCCCGAGGGTCTCAGCCTCGACCCCGACGGACCGGGACGGGCCTACCTTGAGTTGCAGCGTTTGCTGATCGATCTCTCCAGCCGCGGTATTCCAATCGGGGTCGTCAGCAAGAACGACGACGAACAAGCGCGTCGACCATTTACCGAACGACCCGAGATGTTGCTGAGCGTCGACTCGTTCGTCCGCTTTGAGGCCTCGTGGCAACCGAAGTTCGAAGCCATTGCACGCTTTGCTGATCAGCTGAATATCGGAATCGACGCGGTGTGTTTCCTCGACGATTCCCCGAAGGAGCGCGACGAGGCGCGACGAATGTTGCCCGGCCTCATCGTCCCGGAGCTGGCCGAGTCGCCGGCCAAGCGCGTGGACGAGTTGCTGCAGTCCCGACTGTTCACATCGCCGTCGGTCAGCGACGAGGACCGAACGCGCGTGCAGTTCTTCAAAGCATCGACGAAGCCCGTCGCAATGGATCTCGACGACTACCTGCGCAGCCTCCAAATGGAGCTAGATGTGGTTCGTATTGGGGGCAGCAATGTCGAGCGAGCGCTGGCGCTCCTCCACAAGACCAACCAGTTCAACCTCACGCTATGGCGACCGACTCCCTCAGCACTCGATTCCGTCGTCAGCGACGACGCGCATTACGCGTATACGTTTCGCCTCCGCGACACGGTCGGAGACGCGGGAATTGTCGGTGTGTTGCTGGCGACAGCTGGTGGTGAATCTGCTGAGCTAAAGGCGTGGGTGCTGTCGTGTCGAGTATTCAGCCGCGGCGTCGAGTGGGCTATGGCCCAGCATCTTGCCGAGTGGGTCGCAGCACAAGGCATTCGTGAGGTGCGTGGCGCGCACACACACGGGCCGCGCAACGCGCTCGTGGGCGACGTAATGAAACAGATTGGGTTTGTCGCGTCAGGAAGCACAGAAACTGCAACGCTGTTCTCAGCGCAACACATCGCTCCGCCATCTCACTGCATTACGATTGGCGAGCCATGACTGATCAAGATGTTCGAGTTCGACTAGCCACGGTGTTCGCAGAGGTCCTCGAGTCCCCGGACTTTATGCTCGACCCGTCAATTGCCATGGACGACATCGAGACGTGGGATTCGTTCACTCACATCAACCTCATGCTCGCGATCGAGGCCGAGTTCAAGATCGAGTTCGATTCCGACCAGATCGGCAACCTGCTCTCCGTGGGGCAGATCACCGAGGCGCTTGAGCAACGGCTCAACCAAGCCGGAAGATAGTCCGATGGTCGCCCGCATCCGAGTCGCGCCGGCCACCAGCGAGATGATTTCGGGCTTCGTCGAACTCTCGCGCACGTATTACGACACCGATGCCGCCACGGCCACCGACCCCGAACTTGTGTCATGGCGTCACCTGGAAGCGAATCTCGGTCCGTCGACAGCGGTCGACCTTGTCGAGGAAGACCAGGTTGTGGGGCGAATGTGGGTGCAACACCATCTGTGGTCCTTGCGAGGACTCCCCGCAGTGGGCGCCAACCCGATCGACTTCCTGATTCGCGAGGATCACCGACGGCTTCCCGCGTTCATGTCGCTGTTTAAGGCCGCCATGCGGGTCGCTGAGGATGAGGCCGACCTTGTGTATCACTCGTCAAACCCCCTGACCGATGACTTGTACCGAAAGCTGATGAAGCTGAAACCGGTGACGGAGCTCGACGGTGCAGTTCTGCCCATTCGGCCCTTTGCCGCCGCCCGAGCCGCCAAGGTTGTCAACCTCCGTGGCGTCGGGTCAGCGTTCGACGTCATTTTCGCAATGTGGATCAGAGCACTTGGGCTACTCGCCCAACTCACCCGTGTTCGCCTCGTCGGCCCACCCGATTCCGAGCAGCAAGCATCGATCGTTGCCTCCTTTGAACGGGAAGAGGCCGTGAGCACACAGCGTTCGGAGCCCTACCGGGCCTGGCGTTTTCGTGGCGCTAACGGCATTACCTACACAACAAACTGGATCCAGATCGGCAGGCGCCCGGCCGGTTATGTCGTCACCACCGACCGCGACGTCGATGGGGTCCTGGGTCGATTCATCGTCGACCTCGTCCTGCCTGGCCGCTTGGGCTGGCTCACCCGCTGGTCGCTGTGGCTTCAAGTCGCAGCGAACGCCGCCAAGAACCGCCAGCACGCGCTCTTCTTGTTCTACAACCGACAAAATGAGCGCTTGGCGAAACGAGCCGGTGCTCCATTGGTTACGGTTGCGCGGCATCGGTTGCCACAGCGAATACCGGTCTTTGTACGCGTTCACGCTCGCGCGAACACAGCACTCGTCGACGGAATCGACTGGGGACAGGGATACTTCGTGCTTTCCGACTTCGACATGTTCTAGGAGTTCAACTTGGCACACGCATTGGTTGAGCATGTAGCGGTGCGAGGTGTCGCGGCTGCGGTTCCAGCGACGGTAAGAAGCAATGACGACATCGGCGGCCCCGCTGAGCGGGACTATGTGGCGAAGTTGTCAGCAACGGTCGGCGTCGTCGAACGACGAGTCGTCAGTTCCGAGCAGTACGGGTCGCACCTCGCAGTTGTCGCGGTCAGGTCATTGCTCGACACCATTGGCTGGAACACCGATTCCATCGACTTGCTGATTGTCGCCACGCAAACGCCCGATCGATTGTTCCCGGGAACGTCTTTCGTATTGCACCGACAGCTGGGGCTGCGCCAAGAGTGTCCAGTGTTCGACCTCAACCTCGGTTGCTCAGCATTCACGCATGGCTTGTGGAGCACGTCGGCACTGCTCCGCAGCGTGGGTAGCCGAGCAGTTCTTGTCAACGTGGACACGATGAGCCGCACTCTTGGCGACGACGACTATGGCAACAAAGTGCTCTTCGGTGACGCCGCTACCGCTACCGCGCTGGAGATCGATGCGAACGCGACCGCGATGCATGTCGTGCTCACCAGCGACGGCAAGGGCACAGAGTCCGTCTGCTTTCCGAACTCGGCCATGAGCGCCTCTCGCGATCATGTGCCAGCGTTCATAATCAACGGTCCGGCGGTACTTGGCTTGGCGCTACGTTCGGTACCGAAGGTGGTCGCCGCGCTGCTCGCCGAAGCGGGCATCAGTGTCGACGACGTCGGACTGTTTGTTCCTCACCAGGCAAACGAGTTCATTCTTGACAAACTCGCCGATCGGCTGCAGATCGATCGGTCGCGCACAATTGTCACCATGGATCGTTTCGGCAACACCAGTTCAGCTTCTATCCCACTCGCCCTTTGCGCGCAGCCGAAGCAGGTCGCAAGCCTCAATCGAACTCACTCGATGATGATCGGTTTTGGCACCGGCTTCTCGATCAGCGGCGTGATCGCCGACCTGTCCGCCACCACCTTTGTGCCGCCTGTCGATGTCCAGTGAACGCGACCCTTCAGATTGATCTTGAGCGACAATTGGCGTTTGCCCATCTTGCGGGCGACTACAACCCATTGCATGTGGACCTTGCCGCAGCTCGCCGTAGTCAGTTCGGCACATGCGTCGTGCACGGTGTACATCTGATTCTGGGTGCTCTTGACTCGACCCCGATACAGCACCCGTTCGGGATTGAGCGACTGGACGCACAGTTTCGAAGTGCCGTGCTTGTTGGCGGCAAAGTGGAGTTCGTTCACACTGACCTCGGCGATGGAGCGTGGCGTATCGATGTTCTCCAGGGTGTGCAGAAACGCGCAACGGTGGTGATCCACACCGTTGCGAAGTCGTCGCCCGTTCCTGATCGCGCTCACGCACCTGAGTGGCCTAGCTCCTTCGCTACCACTACACACATCGAGGATTTGTCAGTTACGTGCGGCACTGAAGTCCTCACATGCGACAGAGACCTGCTCGAACAGCTCTTCCCCAGGGTCGCACAGTTGGTGTCGTCATCCGATGTCGACACAATCCTGGCGGCGACCCGCGTGGTCGGCATGCGGTGCCCGGGCGAAATGGCACTGTTTCGGCGGCTGGAGTGGCGCCCAGCGACAGCTCTCAGCCCACTCAACGGAAACACCGAAGGGCAATTGCACTATTCCGTCAGCTCCGTCGAACCCCGTTTCTCATTGGTGCGCATAGCGATGTCGACCGCCGAGCGCGACGCAACTGCAGAGGTTCTGTTTCGGGTCCCTCCGCCAGCACAGCCGACGCTCGCTGCGGTTCGCGCGTCGGTCGCGTCAGACGAGTTCGAGGGCGTGCGGGCGCTCGTCATCGGCGGTGCTCGTGGGTTGGGGGAGCTCACCGCGAAGATCCTTGTTGCCGGTGGTTCACGGGTGTTTCTCACCTACCGATCCGGGGTCGCTGACGCCAAACGCCTAGCGGCCGAACTTGGGCACCGCGCCGAGGTCGCACAGTTGGACGTGGAAGATCCAGAGCCAGCCGCGCGCGGCCTCATTCACTCGTTTGCTCCGACCCACCTGTTCTACTTCGCAACCCCGCCAATCCAGAAGCTCACGTCCGGCACATGGGACGCGTCGGCTTATGACCGACTTCGGGCGATCTACGCGAACGGCTTTGCCGGGCAGCTTGATGTCGCCTCCGCTGCTGGCGCACTGCACTCTGTGTTTTTGCCCTCAACTTCGTACATAGACGAGGCGCCATCCGGATTCGGTGAATACGTTGCGGCCAAAGTCGCAGGTGAAGCGGTCGCTTCGGAATGGCAACGCACCCACCCGCAACAGCACGTGGTATGCGAGCGACTCCCTCCCCTAGTCACCGACCAGACTGCCGCAAGTTTGGGCGACGACACGACTTCTAACATGTCGATCATGTTGCCCGTGCTGCGTCGATTCATTGCCCCGTTTCGCCAACGGACGGCGATCCAGCAATGACACATATCAGCGCACGCTCTCATCCGCTTCTTGTCACGGTTGATGTTGAGGACCACGGCGGACCCGCAAGCGAGCGCCGCTTTCGCACTGCTCTCGAGCCGCTGCTTTCAATGTTGCAGGACGGCGGTCTCAAGGCGACGTTCTTCGTCGTCGGATCGCTCGCCTCGTCATGGGCGGACGAGTTGCGCTCGTTAAACGCTGACGGCCACGAGATCGGTCTTCACGGTCACACTCACCAATTCATCACCAAGCTGGGCCAGAAGAAATTCGCCGAAGAGTTGCGCCAGGGGCGAGATGCACTTTCGCAGATCCTTGGGGACAACGTCGCAGGGTTTCGCGCACCGTACTTCTCATTGACACGTGCGACGCCATGGGCACCCGACGAGATCGCCAACGCCGGTTTCTCTTACTCATCGAGCGTGCTGCCGGTGTGGAATCCGCAGGCGGGCTACCCAGGCGCGCCAAAGCAACCATTCCGTTGGGGCAATGGCCTCGTCGAGTTTCCCGTTCCCACGCTTTCGGCGGGACCAATTGGTCTGCCAGTCATGGGAGGCGCCTATCTGCGGCTCGTCCCCTGGGCGGTCGTTCGGTTTGCGGAGCGAATTACCCGCCGCGATGCTCGCTGGGTGTACTCGCATCCGTACGACTTCGACTCCGAGGAACCCTTCCATCAACTTCCGGGTCAGTCGCGCATCGTGTCCAAGCTGTTGTTCGCCCGCAGAGCCCTGATGATCGATCGCGTCCGAAGGCTGACCGGCCCCGGCGCGACCCTGCTCGGGGCATACGCTGCTGATGCCGAGTTCGTTCGTCGGTTGCCGACGTACGGTGAAACATAGACTCCTCGCGTGCTTGGCGGACGACATCGGTTGTCATGGCTTACCTGCGCGGCAGCAGTGCTGATCTTGTTTGCTCCGGCAGTCGTGTTCGTTTTGCACGGGCCAGGTCACAACACCGAGAACCGCGAGCAGGTGCGCTACAGCGGCCTTGACTCGGGATGGACCTTCTTCGGGTCGTTTGGTAAATACCTTGCCGATCGCCTACCGCTGAAGACAAGCGCCGTGCGCGCCGATGCGTGGGTCGATGAGCATGTGTATCGCGAGGATCCGGCCTTCGGCGGTTCAGCCAGTCCGCGTGTCCTGCGCGGGCAGGACGGCTTCCTGTTCCTGGCGGACGCGATTGACAACGCCTGTGTGCCACACGCTACGGCCGCGTCGAGCGTGGCAAACCTGGCCGAACTGGCCAGCATCATCAAGGCATCCGGTCGCGACGTCGTCACGATGGTTGCACCGGATAAGAGTTCAGTGCACCCGGAACTGCTACCGCTGGACATGGCCAATCGAGATTGTTTCGACGCCTACACCGAGGAACTGTGGTCAGGTCTTGACAGTGCAGCCATTTCAGGCTTCTTTGACCTGCGAGAAGCCTTGATTGAAGAGAGCAACGTCAGCCGTGAGCCGCTCTATCTTCGCAAGGATTCGCACTGGGATTCGGCGGGTTCTTTGGTCGCCGTGCAAGCGATGGTCGATCACTTTTCGCCTGGCCTTTGGTCGAACGATGAGGTGCACTACCTAGGCCTCGGCCGCTACACCGGCGACCTCACTGGCATGCAAGGAAAGCCCGAGGAGGACGACGCACCCAACTATGCCATCGTCCGCCCCGACGTCACCAACGTGTCGGTCGAGCAGCTCGACGATCTAGAAGGTGGTCTCAACCGGCGATTCATCAACAGGGCTCCCGCCGGAAGGTTGATCGAAGGACGAACAGTAATGTTCTACGACTCGTTCGGAATCGCCGCCCTCTCACAAATCGTTCCCTTCTTCGAAGACCTGACAGTCATCGCGCTTGTGGACTATGACCCACAGAGATTTCTGAGCGAAGTTCAGGATGCTGAGCGCATTTGGATTCTGACCGTTGAGCGCAGTGCGTCGTATCGGCTGGAGTTCGAGATCGGCTCGCGGGCATTCCTCGACCTTCTCCACGAACAACTCACGCAGAAAAGCTGATCGGATGGTCTTCTCCGACCCGGTCTTCGTCTACTTCTTCCTGCCGATCTGCCTTGCGCTCTATTGGGCAGGCGGCTGGCGACAGCGCAACGTTCTGATCTGCGCGGCGGGCACCATCTTCTACATGTGGGCCGGCGGCGCACTCATCTTGTTGCTGGCCGGCACGATCGTTGCCAACTACTTGGCTGCGCGTTCGTTAGCGCGCCTCCGCGTGTACCGCCCGGGACTGGGGCGATGGGTCTTGCGCGCGATCATCGTCGCCGATCTTGCATCGCTGGCAATGTGGAAGTACGGCGGGTTCGCGGCCGAGCAAAGCGCACGGCTGATGCGCGCGTTCGACTTCGACACGACTTGGACATTGCAGTTGGTGTTGCCGATCGCGATCAGTTTCTACACGTTCCAATGCATCAGCTACGTCGTCGACAGCTGGCGCGGCACTGCACAGCCAGCAAGGCGGCTGGTCGATTTCGCCGCTTACATCTTGCTGTTCCCACATCTCATCGCTGGCCCCATCGTGCGCTACTCCGACATCGAAACCGACCTGCTGACGGTTCCACGTCGTCGACTCGACGACTTCGCATTGGGTGCGCCGCGATTCTTCTGGGGGCTAGCGAAGAAGGTGCTCATCGCCGACCAGGTGAGCGGCATCGTCAATGCTGTCTTCGCGCTGCCAGATAACCGCATCACGACTTCGGTCGCGTGGGTCGGCGTGCTCGCCTACGCGATTCAGATCTATTTTGACTTTTCGGGTTACTCCGACATGGCGATCGGCTTGGCGCGCATGTTTGGTTTCGTCTTTCCAGAGAACTTCAACCGTCCGTACAGCGCTGTGTCGATCACCGACTTCTGGCGTCGCTGGCACATGTCGTTGTCGACCTGGTTCCGTGACTACGTGTACATCCCACTCGGCGGGAACAGGAAGGGCAGTGGGCGCACGTACTTCAATCTGACGCTTGTGTTCTTACTGACCGGCATGTGGCATGGCGCCGACTGGACATTCCTCATCTGGGGCGCGTTCCACGGTGCTTGCCTGATCATCGAGCGGCTGACCGGTGTTGCGTCGTGGCCCGCCAGCCGACTATTCGTCATTCGGCGCGTGGTTACGTTCGCGTTGGTCTGCGTCGGCTGGGCAATGTTTCGCGCCACCGATCTCTCGCAAGGCTGGGCGTTTGTACAGTCGCTCGTCAGTCCCAGCGGATTGAAGTTGCCAGGCGTGGTGACCGAGGTGATGACGACACAACGACTTCTGTGGCTGTCGGTCGGCTGCTTAGTGCTGATTGCACCGGCGCGCCTGAGGCCGGGCGTGATGCTTTCCGACGGAGCGACGAACACCGCGCGCTGGGCACGACTAGTCACTGTCGGGGTGATCGGGCCAATCGTCGGCGTTTACGTGCTCTCCAGCACGTTCAGTCCGTTCTTGTACTTCAAGTTTTAGATTTGCCAAACGGCTTGCGCTTCTTATCGCTTTCGGCGCGCAGGTCGGCGAGCACGTTCTGTAGCGCCTTGGCATACGTCTCGGCTTCCAATGCCGCCGATCGCGACAGCTCGATCTCCGACTTCAACGACTCGATCTCGATCTGTGCTGCAGCGAGTTCGAGAGCACTCGCCGGAACCCAATGATCGAAGACGTTCGCTGGCACGGACAACAGTGCGGCGACCTGGTCGAGGTCGGCTCGAACGTAGAATCGATTCAAACCATCGAACAACGTGCAGCGGTAGCCGGCCTCCAGCAGGATGTGCTCCCATAGATGCGTCGTGCTGGTCGTTTCATTCGGCTCTGTGGATTCGACGACAACCGCCCATGGGCGATGCTGGTCCAGGTCTGCGCCAGTGAGCACGTCGAACTCCATGCCTTCGACATCGACTTTGACGACGTGGACTCCGCCAGGCTCGAACTTGGCGAGCAGTGACGAAAGAGTCACCATCGGCGACTCGAAGGCGACGAACGATTCGCCAGCGGCTTTGGCGTAACGGGCAGCGAGTTCCGCATTCGACGTCGTGGCACCGCGGTTTGCGGCGGCAGGTGCTTCGAACAGTGTGACCGACCCAGCTGTGGCTCCGACGGCCACCTGCACGGTCTCGTCCTCGGGCCGTTGTGCACGCAGCAACTCAACCTCGGCACGCATCGGCTCGACGTTGATGCCTCGCCAACCCTTGAGGTACAGCGCGTACGTGACGTTCTCGAGAATCGGATGGCCTGCACCGACATCGATGAAACGGCCACGCGGAACTAGCGAAACTAGCCGACCCAAGACGACGTCTTCCATGTTCTGTGCATACGAAACGAACTCGGGTTCCATGGCCACAACGTGAGCGTAGTATTGACATCGATACAAGTCAGCGAGGGGCGGCATGGGCAGACCGGTTGATGAAATGGACGACGCTGAGGTGTGGGCGCGCCTGGCGACAGTCGAACACTGGTACCACCCGGTGGAGTTGCGACCAGGGTTGGTGACGCCTGGTCATAATGGCGCCGGTCATGTGCTGGAATTGCTCGACCTACCGGTTGACTGCAGCGGCCTGCGAGTGCTCGACCTTGGGGCACGCGATGGTTTCTTCACTTTCGAGATGGAACGCCGCGGTGCCGACGTGACAGCGGTCGACTACCTGCCCGACACCACGACCGGTTTTCGGGTGTGCGCGGACCTACTCGGATCGAAGGCCAAGTTTGTCCATGCGAATATCTACGACCTCGGTCCCGACGAGTTTGGGACGTTCGACATCGTGCTATTTCTCGGTTTGATCTATCACCTGCCCGATCCGCTGGAAGCGCTGCATCGTGTGCGATCGGTCTCGCGTGGTCGGCTCTGTCTCGAGTCGCACGTCATCGACAACGCGTTGATGCTGGAGGATGGCAGCACGGTGTCACTGGCATCGATCAGCCCCGGACTGGAGCGACTACCGCTGATGCAATTCTTCAAGGGCGGCGTGTTGCGCGGCGACCCATCGAACTATTGGGGACCAACGCTGGTGGCGCTTGAGGCGATGGCCACCGAAGCGCTGTTCAAGGTGACGTCCTCGACGCTCATCGGCGACCGCGGCATCGTCAACGCCGTTGTGACGACGGACAAGATGATCTCCGACTGGAACAACAAGGCCCGCGCCAAACTCGCCGGCTAGTCAGTCCCTCCGGCGCCATTGTCGGCCAGGGCTCGTTGGCGATCGAGCCAACCGAGCAGTACAGCGATCGCTCGCGGGTCGTGTCGCAAACGGTGGCCAGCGCCACTGATCAAACGCAGTTCGGCCGAGCCGTGAGCCTCGGCCAGTTGGCGTGCATCGGCGGTCGGCACGCTCTCGTCGTCGTCGCCGTGCATCACCAGCAACGGTCGCGCCGCGAAGCGGCGAGCGGCGTCGACCGGGCGGAAGCGGCGAAACTCGCGCGCCCACTCGTCGAAGCTCGCTGGGAAACCAGGCGTGCGCACTGCACCGATCTCGCGCGCGTGCTCGAGCAGTCGCCGCGGCTGCGCGGCCCAGTCGTCGAAGTCGGCGCGCGGACTCAGCAATGCTGCACCGGCGACCCGCGGATCGTCGGCAGCAACGCAGGTGGCAATCGAGCCGCCGGTGTTGGTGCCAACCAACCAAATCCCTGAGGGCTGTGTCTCGGCAACGAGGTGATCAATGGCAGCGCGTAGATCGTCTACCCAACCCTGAAGCGAGAAGTCGCCCTCACTTGTTCCGCAACCACGGAAGGTAAATGTCATTGCGACCCACCCGAGTTCGCTCGCCACGCGATCGGTCAGTTCGGGAAACGTGCCGCCACTCTGGCGCGCATCGAGTGGGCCGATCGGAAAGCCGTGGCACAAGATCAAACCCGACGTTGCTCCGGGCTTACCCGCCGGTCGCGAAAGGTGCCGCGCCAGGCTGAAACCACCAGAGTCAAAGCTGCCGTTCAAGTAAGCGACGCTAGCCGCGGGGTGACAAACTCGCCCGATGATCCCTATTCACACGATCGACACGCTCGAGGCTTGCTGGCGATCGCTCGGCGACCTAGGCGCCTCACTCACGGAAGCCGAGTGGAAGACCGCGACCGATCTGCCCGGATGGTCGGCGCAGGACAACCTCTCGCACCTGATCGGCATTGAGCGCATGATGCAGGGACTCGCCGCAACCGAACACCGCGCGCCGTCAACGGACTACATCCGCAACCCGATCGGCCAGATGAACGAGAACGAGGTTGACGCGCGCCGCTCACTGGCCGGCGCCGACGTGCTCGCCGAATGGAACGACCTGATTGAGATCCGCGTGCAGACGCTGCGCACCGCCGACGACGCGTATTTCGCGCAACCCGCAATCACGCCAACCGGGCCGGGCACGCTGGCCGACTTTCTCGATGTGCGCATTCTCGACTGCTGGCTGCATGAACAAGACATGCGACGCGCGACAGGTCACGCTGGCAACCTCAGCGGCGCAGCCGCCGAGCACACCGTCGATCGCCTCGTGCGCACGATCCCGATCGTTGTGGGCAAGCGGGCAGCAACGCCGGAAGGCAAGGCGGTTGCGATCGCCATCACCGGCGGCGTCGAACGCAGCCTGATCTGTGAGGTGCAAAACGGGCGGGCCGCAATCGTGTCGGCGGTCAGCACTCCCCCGGTCGCAACAATTGGCCTGAGCACGGAAGCGTTCATCGTGCTGGCTGCCGGCAGGCGCACCAGCGATCGCGTGTCAGCAACCGTCGCGGGTGATCAAGAACTTGGACAGCTAGTACTGAGCAAGTTCAACATGATGATTTAGCCAGCTTCTAGGTCAAGGGCTTACGCGCGACGACGAATGCCGACTGCCCGAACGGAGGGTGAACTACTCGCTCGACGCGGCTGATGACGGGGACGAAGAAGCGGTCGAAAACGCGCGTGAGAAAACTGTCGACCGGATTTGCTCGCAACACGCGGCAGAACAACAGCCAACTGAACCAGCCGATCGCGTTCGCGTAGTGCGCACGCTCGACCGTGTAGCCCGACTCGCGCACGAGCGATTTCAGTCCGCGCAGTCGGTAGCGGCGGTGATGGCCAACGCGACGGTCGAAGTTGCTGTACAGCAACGGAAACGCGGGCACCCAAATTGCGAGACAGCCACCGGGCTTCAGCCGCGCGTAGATCTGCCGCAACGCTTCGCCATCGTCTTCGATGTGCTCCAACACGTTGAACATCACGGCTGAGCCGTGATCGGCCGCGGCAGGCACGTCGTTGAGCTCACCGACGACGACGTGCACCTGCGGTTGCTTTGCGACCGCCTCGGTGAGCAGGTCGGCTAGTCGATCGCTTGGCTCGATCGCCGTGACGTCGCCAGCGGTCGCAAGAAACGGCGTGAAGGTGCCGCGACCAGCGCCAACTTCCAGCACCGGGGCGTCGAGGAATGGGCGTGAAAGCCGCAGCAACCAGTCGCGGTAATTGACGGCACCCTCGAGAGACGAGAGCGTCGTCAGCAAGTTGTCGTCGGCTACGTCCTGCGAGGCGCGATGGCGCATTCGTCTAGCGTACGACGATGGCCTCAGCACGCCTCGAAATTCTCAAAGACCTAGGAAATCTGAAAGACAAAGTCAGAACCTCGATCGATCGCTTGACCGCGTTCGACCTTGGCGGGATTGCGATCGGCTGGGTATTCATCGCGTTGCGTATCTTGCGGTCGGGCGTCGGCTTTGACGACGTCACCTACTCCACCCCGGCGCAGCAAATCACACTCGACGCCTGGCGCAGCGGACGGATGGCGCTGTGGTCCGACACGACTTTCGGCGGCTCGCCGCATCTCGGAAACGCGTTCTCCGCCGCGCTGTACCCACTGAACTGGATAGCTGCACCGTTCCCCGATCTGCTGGGCACCGACGTGGAACTTGTTGTCCACATGCTCATTTTCGGACTCGGCTTCTATTGCTTCGGACGCCTGCTCAAACTCGCCCGTCCGGCACCTGTCGCAATGGCGATCGCTGCCATGTGGTCGGGCTCGATGCTGATTCGCTCGACACTTGTAATTCATCTACCGCCGCTGGCATGGATGCCGTGGGCGGCCATCTGTGTGCATGCCGTCATTACTTCGAACCGACCACGGCGAGCTACAGCAGTTCTGGCGGTGGTGATCTGGCTGATTGTCACCGGCGGTCATCCGCAGTCGATCCTGATGACGGCGACCGTGCTGTTCGCATGGATGGTCGGCCTGATGGTCGAGCGCCGCGAGTGGCGGCGAGTCGGGCACATTGCTGGCGCTGGCGCGTTGGCCCTCATTGCGGCCGCACCGTTCTTGCTCGCCGCGCGCGCAACCATCGACGCTGCCGCCGACTCGGTGCGGGACGAAGCCGCACTACGACCTCCGCTCTACGTGATGCCGTTGCGCGACTTTCCACGTCTGCTACTCGGCGAGCCGATGTCGGGCTTCAACGTGCTACTCGGCCAAGGCGAGCGCATCACCTACGCCGGCGCGGCAGTAGTCGCGCTCAGCATCATCGGCGGAATCACAGTGATTCGCACGCGACGCTGGTCGCTGGTCGCATTGATACTGGTCGGCGCCTTCACCGCCTCGCTATCGCTCGGCTTGCGCTCGCCGACGCTGCGCTTCGCACGTGCCTTCCTTCCCGGTTTCGATCAACCCCGCGTGTCAGCGCGATGGAACTGGGTGCTGGTGATGGTGCTGATCGTGCTCGCCGGCGTCGGCATCGACAGGCTGCGCCAGCGACGCGCGACGATTGAGGGCATCGCCGTCGGTGTTGTTGCGGTTGGATACGCCGCCGCCACGGCTGTCGGATTTCAAGACGGCGGCCTGCGGAACAACTTATTGTGGGCGACGATCGCAGCACTTGTCATCGCGATCGCCGTCGTCGCCCATCGCTGGGCGCGCTTCGCAGCCGCATCGGCGTTGGCGGTGCTCGCAGTGTTCGAACTCGCGATTCCGATCAACTGGTACATCGAGTGGCGCGGCGACGTCGTTACCTCTACCGACGAACTCGTTGGACCAGCCGAGTTGTGGTTGGCGGAACAACCCGGCTTGACGATCGCATTGACCAACGAAGGATTCGACCCCTACTACTTGGTACAAGCAATGCGTCCGAACGCGAACTCGATCGTCGATGTGCGTTCAATCGACGGCTACGACGGTGGCGCCGCGATCAGCCGTCGCTGGCATGCCGGGTTGCTGCAGATCATCCCCACCATTAGCGACCTCACCTTCCGTGCACAGCTGAAGTATCCAATCGATCAAGCGGCGATGGCGAGGTTGGGTGTCCATTACCTGTTGTGGGATCCGACGCGCGGGCCTGCTGAAGAGTTGTTGCCTGGGTGGGAGTGGCAGCCCGTCGATGGCCCATTCGAGGTCTACGAAAACACTCTCTGGAAGGGCGACGCAGTCGTTTGGTATGCGACCGAGCAGGTCGCCACTCCCGAAGATGCCGGCAACCGGCTACGTGCGGACACCGGAACGCTCGACGATGTTGGCTTCGTGGAAGCGGCGTCGGCCGGGCTGACGTGTAGCGATGCGTGCGAGTCCGACGGTTTCATCACGACCTCCGACTACTCGGGCCAGCGCGCGGTCGACATAGTGGCCGCCAAGGATGGCGTGGTCGCGATCCACGAACGCTACGACGAGGGTTGGGCGGTGTACGTCGATGGCCACGAACAAACGCTGATCGCCGTGGACGGAATCTGGAGCGGAGTGAAAGTCACCCCCGGCGCCCACCACATCGAATTGCGCTACGAGCCGGGATGGCTGTGGCCGTCGGTCGTGCTGATGGTGCTCGGTTGGCTCGGCATCGCTGCCGTTGCGTTCTGGCCCGATCGCAAGGCCGCTCTCGCCAAACTGGACCCCATCGTCGACGCTTGAGCGGTAGGTTTTTAGCATCGTGCCAAAGCCCACCGAACCCGCTTCTAAACGTCCCGCTGCCAAACGTCCCGCCGCGAAGCGGCCCGCCACTCAAAGAGCCGCTGCTGAAGCGCCGCCAGCAGAGACGCCGCGCTGCCTCAGCGTCGTCATCCCTGCCTACAACGAGCAAGCGACGATTCAGCAGATTCTCGAACGCGTGCTGGCCTCGCCATTCACCGCCGAAGTCATAGTGGTCAACGACGCATCAACCGACTCGACCGCCGAGCTCGTGCGTGCGGTCAAGGACAAGCGTGTGCGCCTGCTCGACCAACCACAGAACCAAGGCAAGGGCGCCGCGTTACGCCGCGGGTTCGCAGAAGCGACGCAGCCCTATGTGATCGTGCAAGACGCTGATCTCGAATACGACCCGGCCGACTACGCCCGCATGATGGAACCGCTGCTGCAAGACTCCGCCGATGTTGTGTTCGGCAGTCGCTTCAGTGGCGGCGACAGCCGACGCGTTGTTTACTACTGGCACTCTGTCGGCAACCATCTACTCACGACGTTGTCGAACATCTTCACCAACATCAACCTGACCGACATGGAGACGTGTTACAAGGCGTTCCGCAAGGAAGTGTTGGCGTCCTTCGTGTTGGAAGAGAATCGTTTCGGCATCGAACCCGAAATCACGGCCAAAGTCGCACAAGGCGGCTGGCGCATCTATGAAGTTGGCATCGGCTACGACGGTCGCACCTACGCCGAAGGCAAGAAGATCGGTTGGCGCGATGGCATACGCGCCATCTATTGCATCGTGCTGTATTCCAACTGGGGTCCGCGCTTGCATGTCCGCAAAGCCGAGCCGCTGATCGACTGGGCCACCAAGAAGCGCGCTTGATCGCCGCTACACACACCTGCTCACATTTGGGGCAGGCAGCTCAAACTTTCTCCGCGCAGCACGCCGTGTTGCGCGTGAGGCGCGAGGCACTAGTTTGTTCTCCACGGCCGAGGCAATGACGAACGCGATCTTCGACTACATCGAGGTCTTCTACAATCGTCGCCGACGTCACTCGCAGCTCGACTTCATGACACCAGCCGAATTCGAACTCTCACTCGACAAGCAAAGAACCGCCTAAAATTCAACGCCACAAAGAGTCAAACCTGAGGGGCAGGTCAGCGAGTCAACCAAAGTGGGGGCAGACCCCTGCAGTCTCAATGAGAACGAAAGATGTTCTTAGTGTGGGTCACTCCCTTCGGAACTGCCACTCACGGACGTCGCTCATGCTCACGATCGCGGCTCGACGTACCTCATCGCCAGATCAGGGTTCATGTACGACACCGCCGTCGCGACATTGCTGACGATATGGAATAGCGCCTCCGCCCGCGCCATCGATGCCGCGTCACGGAGAACGTCACGAGCCATGTCCGTCGACCACGAGTCGGGTGAGGACGCAACAAGGTGCTGGACCTGGAAGCCGACCATGCCTTTGTCGTCACCAGCGGTCGCTAGGTAGTGTTTGTCCTCAACCGCAGTCGTGCGACGAGCGTCGGAGAACGTGACGACACGATCACCGAACTCGTCTTCGAACGCCGAGACGGTCGCAGATTGGTCTGTGCCGAGAAAGATGCGCCACGAGTCGGATAGGGGGTCAATAGCTTGGCTCGCCAGGTACTGGTGAATCTCTTCGAAGTAAGCCGTGTGCGATGCCATAAGTTCGGCGGGCTGCTCGGTGATGTGGCTCGGGTGTTTGACGTGGGCAGCGAGTAGGCGGCGCGAGCCGACCTTCGCGTCGAGCAGTTCGTCGACGCTTTCGGTCAAGTCGGGGAGCATGCGGATGTGGCACCGATATGCCTCGTGGTACTGCCTACGGAACCGCGCAAAGTCCGGACTCCGATACAAGTCGTGAGCGTGGTAATAGGTCAGCAGTGGCTCGCAGTCGGCATTGAAATGCACTCGCGGCGGACGCGATCTCTTGTGGAGAAACTCGACGTCGTTCATCTCCTCGACGGAACATCCGAACAGCGGCTCGAAGAGGTGGGTCCAGATGTTCCCGTCGCTCCACTTTCCGTAGCAAAAGCTCGTTCGCTCGCTGGACCCCACCCGGTCTACCAAACGAGCTTGATCCCAATCGGGCAGCACCATGTGGCAGCGGTCATCCTGCAACGACCACACCAGGTGACTTATGAAAACGTTGAAGACGGAAAAGAACCCACCGTCGTGTGCCGGGACCACAACCATGTTGTGCGGCTGCAACTTGGAACCGTTCGCGCCCAGCTTGTCGCGCGCCAGTTCAGCGACCTCTGCCGGGTGCCAGACCGAGTCGGATCGGTGAGCCGCAGCCCCGGCTCGGGTTCGCTCTGCCTCTGGGTCGATAAGTGATGCGTACTCAATTGAAAGTTTGGTAAACGAAAAGTCGGCAGCCCGCTGACGGCGGGCGCGGGCTGTCGGCACGAACTTGTCAGTGCCGACAAACGAGACCGCCGCCTTCAGGCCCTCGCGCAGGCCGGCGACACTCACCCGTTGCTGACGACCGAAGATGCGGTTGTCAATTTCCGGGTAGCGAGCCGGCATCAGATGCTCGATGAGAACGGCAAACACGCCTGGCGCGTCGACCAGGTCGCGATGCGCTCCGAGGTCTGACAGCACGAGCACCTTGCCCAGCGCCAGAGCTTCACGCGCACCGATCGAGTATCCCTCCCCTCGTGAGCAGTTCACGAAGACATCGAAAGAGTCCAGCAAGTTGTCACGCTCGCCGACGGAAAGACTTGCATTCGAGAGTGTCACTATCGGAAGTTCGAGCCCCTCGATTACCTTGCTCAGTCGGTCGAACGAGTCGCCAAATGCGAGATTGGAGTGGATCACCAGCTCCACATCGTCGCGACCCTTGAACTCGTCAATGAAGGCGCGCACCAAACGTTCGAGTTCCTTGCGCTCGTGAAAGGCGGTGATAGTGCCCACCCGTACCTTCGACCCAATAGGCCTTAACGGACGCGCGAGCAGTGACTCAATCGGCAGCGCGATCGGCAGAACTCCAACCGGAATACGGACACCGGATTGAATTGCCAACGCCTGTTGCGACATCGTCGGTACGTACGCAGCATCAAACCGATTGTTCAGCGCGTACACCCACTCTGTTGGTAGCTCGTCGGAATCGAAACAGAAGTGCGCAATATGGACACCGTGCGCCGGAAGTCGGCTCAGGTTTACGTCGCTGGCGCCATTGAACAGGATGTCGGCGTAGAAGAAGAACTGTTGGTCAGTCGAATCGTGACAAACCGAAATTGCCCGCCCATTCGGGAGCAGTACTGGCGAATCGTCGTTCGGCTCTCGGTCGGTGGGGATGATGCACGTCGGCAGGTGGCGAGAAAACAGCTCGCACGCCGCGTGCGAAAACGCACCAATGCCGGTGTCGAATGTCGTGCGACCGATCACACAGATGCCGGGCTCCTCCGAAGGACTGAGCATGTCAGCCAACGTCGGGCTTGTGTCTGAAGATCCGGCGAACGCTTCGCAGCGGCTTCATGACTCGCCACGCCTTTGACGACACAACCGCATTCAGCTCGCGGGTGAGCGCCGCACCCTGATGTTCCCACGCCTCACTCTTCTGCTTCCACAACGAAGCTTGATGTTGCGCCTCAGCGATCTCACGTTGAGCCTCGGCGACGTCGCCGTTGCGACGATGCAGTTGAGCAGCAAGCGAACTGATGTGGCGCGACAACTCGTAAAGTTGCTGGTAGGCGCGATCAAGTTCCTCTTCAACGAGCAGCAGCACCTCACCTGTCGCCTTCAGCGAGTCAGTGACCGCATGGTTCTGTGTCTGAAGCGAACTTGCCTCCGCACTGAACGCTTCCGAAAGCTCCGAGTACTCCAGTTGAAGCGAACTTCTCTCCGCATTGAACGCCTCTGAGATCTCCAGGATCTGAGCCCGAAGCTCGTTCGCTTCGGCGAGAGCGCGTTGCACATCGTCGTCGGCAACCCTCAGAGTCGTTCGGCGTTCCTCGTCGCGTTCAGCCAAGTCCGACGCGGAGATCACACCGTCGAGAACATTGCACGGCGCGGAGAGGCGCTCAGAGAACAGGTCGGCCTTCTCGGTCGCGACGTAGAACCGATTCAATCCGTCGAAGAGCACGAATTGGTATCCGGCCGCCGTCAGTATGGGCTCCCACAACTCGTGGGTGACAGTCGGTTGCTCCGTCCGCTGCAGTTCAATCGCATCCGGTGTGGTGAGCACGCAGGGAGCAACAGCCTCAACGACAAGTATCCAGGGTCGGAAACGCCCGAAGTCGGCACCGGAGAGAATGGCCGCTTCGCTGCCCTCAGCGTCAATCTTCAGGAAGTGAATCTCGTCGTTGACGAAGCGCGCGCAGACGTTGGCGAGGGTGTCGACCTCGACCTCGATCTCGTCAACCGGCCAACCAAGTCCCCTATAGCGAGCCGCGTGATCCTCGACACCGGTCGACAGACCGTTGCCACCTTGCACGCTGAAGTAGCGCCGCGTGTTGGGTTCGGCCTCAAGGGCAATCTGCAAGTTGATGTCGCGGGGTCGGTCTTTACGCAGCAACTCCATCGGAGCCGGCATCGGTTCTATGTTGATGCCACGCCAACCAGCCATGGAAAAAGCCTTGGTGACCGATTCTGCAACCGGATCGCCAGCACCAACATCGATGTAGAAACCGGGGCTGTAGTCCGCCAGAACTCGCCAAAGCACCGCGTCCTCGCAATTCTGCGCGTACGAGACAAATGGCATCACTAGCTCCTAGTGCCGAGCGGTCGAAGCATTGGCAGCGTACCAATTGTAGGTTTCGCGAAGCCCTTCCTTCAAAGACCACCGCGGGGTAAAACCAAGCGACTGAAGCATCGTCACGTCGTAGGAACGTTGCTTCTGGCCGTCGGGTTTGCTTTCGTCCCAAGCGATCGAACCTCTGTACTCGGACACCTCGGCAATCAATTCCGCAACCCTTCGGATCGTGTGCGATTCACCGGTAGCAAGGTTGATGACGCCTTGGCCGCGCTCAGCGATGAGGCGAAGTGCGATCGCGGCATCGCAGCTATAGAGCAGATCCCGAGTGGGCGAGCCTGTGCCCCAAACCGTCACCGGCGCCCCCGACGCTTTGGCGGCGTAGAACTTTGAGATCAACGAGGGAACAACATGCCCCCACTGCTCATCGAATCTGTCGTTCGGCCCGAAGAGATTCGTCGAAATGCAGTACGCGAACGACAGCCCATCGTGCTCGCAGTACGTTTCAAGCTGAGCCAGCATGGTGCGTTTCGCGTGGGCATACGGCCGCTCGGATGCGTGTGGCGGGCCGGTCCAAACGTCGGCTTCCTTCATCGGGAGTGGTACGGAGTCCCCATATATTGCGGACGAGCCCATAGCGATGACCTTACGCACGTTCCATCGGCGACAACTCTCGATGACATTCGTGTTGATTTGGATGTTGTCGATGAAGACATTGCTCTTATTCGCAAGATTTCCCATCAGTCCGTAAACACGGGCCGCAGCATGGAAAACAACGTCGGGTCGAGTGGACTCAAACAGCTCGCTCGTGCGCTGCTCGCTCCTGAGATCAACATCGCTTGACCCGACTTTGATCAGATTCGTGTACCCAGCGGATGTCAGTTCCGCAGCGAGGGAGGAACCGACCAGACCCACCGCTCCGGTGAGCAGGATGACGTCGCGCGGCTGTAGATCAACTGAGTTCATGGCCCCCCTCGTGCTACATGTCAACGCACAGGGTCTAACCGCTCCGATGGCTTCGAAGTATGTCCCGCGTGCATCGACAACGTACACGACATCAACATCAAGGCGAATCGGCCCCAACTCGGACGCCGCTGCCCCTCATCGATACTGGCGGAACTCACCAATGGGTGGTGCGCCGATCGCGGTGAAAGGGCGCGGCAGACTGCCCCGGGCGATTCCTTCAGCTGTTCCAGCGGCCGCTCGTGCGACAAACTGCCGGTGCTCTTGCATCGCGAAGCGACCCGACTCGAGGTGCGCCTTCGACGTCGCCGTCCACTCGCCCTCCCATTGGCGCGCGAGTTGCAGCACGTGCTGCACGCCCTCAGGGGTCCGCTGGCAGTGGGCCGCAAACACGATCCGGCCCAAAGCGAGCGCATAAGGGTCGACAATCATCTGTTTACCGTCGCGCATCTCGTTGATATCGCGGTAGTGACTGACTTGTAGTTGCTCGACATACTCGAACCGATAGCCAGCATCGTTTAGGTGGCAACAGACGTCGGTGTCTTCGTAGACGTATGGCAACGCGGCGTTGAAGCCGCCGATCTTCTGCAGTGCACTGCGCCGATGGCCGACGTTGCACCCGGCGAAGTAAGGAAATGGATTGCCCCCGATTCCTTGATAGGCGCGGATCGGGGGTGGGCTATCGACATTGACGACGCCAAGGCGGGTCGACGTGCAGATCTTCCAATCGAACTTGTCGAGTGGAATATCGAACACCGGGCCACCAACAGCGCCAACCCGCTTGTCACGAAACGGCTTCGCCATGTGGATCAGCCAGTCGGGTGATGGGATCGCATCGTCGTCGATGAACGCCACTATCTCGCCAGCTGCCTGTTGCACGCCGATGTTGCGCGCGCGACCGATCGACGCTTCAGGACAATCAACGAGTCGCGCCGAGTCGGCGAACTTGGTGAGCACGTCCGCGGTGCCATCCGTCGATGGCCCGTTGACGACGATCACCTCGAAACGCGGATAGGTCTGGTCGCGCAGCGCTATGAGGGTTTGCTCGACGCGGTCACGCCGGTTGTAGGTGCACACGACGACACTGATCGGTGTGACGTCGGCACGCCACCACTTCAAGACTGATCGACCGCTTCGTTGGCGCGCGGCCCCACCGCACCAATCGCTTCAAAGTACGCGAGGTGTGCATCGACGACATTGACGACGTCGACATCGGAGAGAATCTCCACTCCGTTGCGCTCGGCTTCACCAAGCAGGTACGCCGTCAGGTTTGTTTCACTGATGACGACGGGAGTCGTGATGTCTTGTCGGCGGTCGACCACGTTGGTCGGTTGCAAACCCTTCGAATGTAACCAGCGCATGTGGAAAGTGAGCAGCTGCTCCAAATCGTCGGGCGTCAGCCGCGCCTGCGATTCCTGGGGCAGGTATTCGGCAACAAACTCGCCCGCTTCCTCGGGGATGTAGACCGAGCGCGGTGCGACTGCATCGAGCCGATGTGCCTCGCGCCCGACGACGACCGCGGCGATGACGAAGACAACGACGACCGCGACGACGAGATAGACGAGCGTCACCGTCTCCATGTCGTCGTGTCCCTCAACGTCGCTTCAGATGCCGATGCGCTGCGCGAGCAGTTCCCGATGATAAGTCGGGTCGCCGAACAGGAGTTCACTGCTCTTCGCGCGCTTGAAGTACAGATGCGCTGGATGCTCCCACGTAAAGCCGATGCCGCCGTGAATCTGAATGTTCTCGGCAGTCGCGTGGAAGTACGCCTCGCTGCAATACGCTTTCGCCAACGAGGCGACCGATGGCAGCTCGTCGTTCATCTCGGCGGCGCACCACATCGCGTAATACGCAGCGCTCTTGGCTGATTCGACTTCCAGCAACATGTCGGC
>Ga0105047_10003023_pt1 | contig 29837 bp, 29 predicted proteins | sample MAT04_FD_78384 | JGI IMG/M metagenome (GOLD analysis project Ga0105047, IMG submission 78384) | Freshwater microbial communities from Lake Fryxell liftoff mats and glacier meltwater in Antarctica - MAT-04 (megahit assembly) | ecosystem: Environmental > Aquatic > Freshwater > Ice > Liftoff... | reverse complement strand
CGTTTGACGTTGTGGGTCAGGTGATCGAGCATGTGCAGGCCGACGTTGTTCTTGCGCTCGGCTTCTTCCCAGCCCTCGATCTCGTCCCAGGCGTCGTACAAGGACCCGACCTCGCCATAGGCGTCGATCAGATAGAGCAGGGACCCGCCGATGCCGCGCAGCACATAGGCACCCTCGCCCAGGGCCCCGCCGTCGTGCATTCCGGCCGAATGGGCACCGCGCGCGATGGCACTGTCATAGGCCGCCTTCGCATCGGCGACACGGAAGGCCATGCCGTTGGCCGAAGGGCCGTGGTCGCGCGCGAACTCTCCGGCGTGGCCGGCCGGGGTCGCGTGAACCAGGAAGGTGATGTCGCCCTGCTTCATGCGGACGACGCCGTTCCTGGGATTCACGTGCGTCTGAACGAAGCCCATGACCTCGATCTGCCGGATCATGGCCTGGGGATCGGGGCCGGTGAATTCGACGAACTCGAAGCCGTCGACGCCCAGAGGGTTCTCGGCGGCGGCGGCGGCGGGGGATAGGGCGGGGGTGCGGGCGGTCAGGTCGTCCATGAGCGTCTCCTGAAGGATGCGGGACCGGTCATTCCCTGATGTCGGGGCCCGGTCGATTGGCGCGGAACCTAGTGGCCTCGCCGCCACAAGCCAACCCGCCGTCGCGCAGGCGTGAACCGGCGCTCGCCTCCGTCCACGGATTTGGCTAGGGGCTTGGCATGAGCGACACCGCCAACCGCTATACTGATGATCCGCGCCAGGGCTTCATCGCACTGGTCGCTGGACTGGCCGAGGCGTCCGGGCCGGACGGGCTGACCCTCCATGAGATCCGCGACCGGCTGGACGAGCGGGCGTTCGGGCTGATGATCCTGATCCTGTCCATTCCCTGCCTCGTCCCGGCCCTCTATGGCGTGCCGCAGCTCGTGGGCATCCCCATCCTGCTGCTGGCCGGGCAGTTGCTGGTGGGGCGCGAGGAACCCTGGCTGCCGGAAGCGGCGCTGCGCCGCCGGGTGTCCAAGGCCATGCTCGACCGGATGGCCGATTTCGCCGTCAAACGGATGGGCTGGTTCGAACGGCTGTCGCGGCCCCGGTTGACGATCTTCACCCAGGGGATTGCCGAACAGGCGGCTGCGGCCTTCATGATCCTGGCCACCCTCACGATCGTTCTGCCCATGACCAATACGGTGCCGTCGGTGGCCCTGGCGCTTCTGTCCGTCGGCCTGATCCAGCGCGACGGTCTGTTCGTGGCGGCCGGTGCGGCGGTGGCGACCGGCTGGGCAACGGCCCTGCTGGCCGTCGGGATCGGCTTCATCGTCGGCGCGGGCTGGGCCGTCGGACTGATGGCGCGCTTCACCGGGTGACCGGGATGGCGCGTCGCCCCGGCCCCCGCTAAGAACGGGGGTATGAGCGCCTATCGCCTGCTGACCCGATGGTGGACCGCCTTCGCCCTGGCGATCTCGCTCGCGCTGCTCGGCGCGGCCCATGCGTTCGAACGGTTCGCGGATCTCGCCCCGTGCAACCTGTGTCTGCGCCAGCGTGAGGTATTCTGGGGCGCGGTCGCCATCGCGATTGTGGCGACCCTCTGGACTGTGATCAGCCAGGCCCGGCGCGGGACACCACGGATCGCCGCCTTCCTGCTGTTCGTCGTGTTCGCGACAGGGGCTGTCACGGCCGGCTACCACGCGGGCGGCGAACTGAAGTGGTGGGCCCTGCCGGCCCTGTGCGCCGGCGGTGGCGACGCCGCCGATCTCGAGGCCCTCACGTCGCTGGCGCTGGGGGTCGGTCCGGTGCAGCGGGTCGTGATGTGCGACGCGGTGACGTGGAGCTTCCTGGGTCTGTCCATGGCAGGATGGAACACCCTGATCTCGGCTGCGCTTGCCGTATTCAGCCTGATCGCCGCCAAGAGACCCAAGGATGCCCGCGCACCCCGCAACTGACACGCCCCGCATCCCGCTCCCAAGGCCCGGGCGCGGCGCGACCCGCGCGCGGATGGCCGAGATCCTGCGGGTGGATCATGCCGGTGAGTTCGGCGCGGTGCGCATCTATGAGGCCCAGCGGGCCGTTTTCGAGGGCGTGCGCGGCAAGGAAGCCATCGCCGCCGACATGGCTGGAATGCAGGCGGGCGAAGAGGTCCACAAGGCGCGTTTCGACGCCCTGCTGAACGAACACCGCGTGCGCCCGACGGTCCTGCTGCCCGCCTGGGCGATGGCGGCGACCGGGCTGGGCGTCGTCACCGCCCTGATGGGCGAGAAAGCCGCCCATGCCTGCACCGAGGCGGTCGAGAGCGTGATCGAGCAACACTACGCCGACCAGATCGCGGAGCTGAAGGATCGCGAGCCGGCCCTGGCCGCCGAACTGTCCCGCTTCCGCGAAGAAGAGCTCGATCATCATGACCATGCGATCGAGCACGGCAGCCGCGAGGCCCCGGGCTACCGGCTTCTGAGCGCCGTTATCAAGGCGGGCTGCAAGGTGGCGATCAAGGTCAGCGAACGGGTCTAGCCGCCTTTTCCCTCCCTCTCGGGGGAAGGTGGCTGAACGAATTGAAGCCGGGGGGGCGGCCAGGCAGGACCGCCATGGCCGGGGTCCGCACAGCCTTGCCATCCCCACCCCGCCGATGCTGCGCATCGCCGACCCTCCCCCGAGGGGGAGGGAGAGCGTCAGCGCGGCTCCGTCACATCAAACGCCAGCAGCAAGGTCTTCTGCAGCGGGTTGGCGTTGTCGTCGCTGAGCAGATACAGCCGCGTTCCGGTCGGTGTGGCCACGGCCGCGATGCCCTCGAAATTGTCCACGGACGCAGGCGGGCGCAGCTGGATCAGCGGCTCCGACAGGATGCCGTCTGCCGACAGCCGCCGCACCCGGACGCGCATGTCCAGCGGCGGGCTGTAGAACCGCTCGACCACGAACCAGCCGTCGCCCGCCGGGCTGCGGTCGGCCCCGGTGAAGCGGTAGCCGTCGGCCGGGACCAGGGTCGACAGGCTCAACTCCACGCACGTGGCCTCGCACAGCCAGGCGCCGCCGCCTCCCTCCGCGAGCGCCAGCCAGCCGGCCGGAAGTGCGGCTGCCAGGCCCTCCAGTCCCTCGTTCTCGGGCAGGTCGACGGCCGGGGAGGCGACGGCGACGGGCCGGGCGTTTGCACCGGTCCCATAGGACCAGATCCTGTGATCGCGCTCGAAACTGACCAGCACCCGCCCGTCGGGCAGCAGCGCCAGCCCCTCGGCGTCGGCATTGGCCTTGGGCGTCAGGACGCCGCCGTCCGGTCCGGTCAGGGGGCGGCTGATGGCACTGTCGGCCCCGGCCAGCCGGCCGTTGCGGTCCAGCCGCACGGTAAATCGGATCAGGTCGCCGAAGTCGCTGACCACCCAGGCCCGGGGGTCAGCGGACGGAGTGGCCTCGATCTTCAGGTCCGAAAGGCCATGCAGTCCCGGTCCGCGCAGGACCAGACCGCCGGCGTAGCGAACCCCTGGGGCCAGGGTCGCCCCGCCGAGACCCAGCGGCACAGCCCGTGCCTCGATCCGGATCGGATAGTCGGGGCTGGCGACCGGATCTGGCGTGGCGGTGGCGACCGCCGCGCAGGCCGCTGCCCCCATCAGCGCGGCTGCCCCCAGACCCCGGAAAAGCGCGCGGATCATGCCGCGCGTTTCAGTCGCCGCCCGGCCCGCCTGCCGGTGTCCTTGGGCGCGTTCTGGAACAGCTCGGCCAGTTTCTCGATCATCACGCCGCCCAGCTGTTCGACATCGACGATGGTGACGGCGCGGCGGTACCAGCGGGTCACGTCGTGGCCGATGCCGATGGCGATCAGCTCGACCGGGCTCTGGGTCTCGATCCGCTCGATCACCTGACGCAGGTGTTTGTCCAGATAGAGGGCCGCGTTGGCACTCTGGGTCGAATCATCGACCGGCGACCCGTCGGAGATGACCATCAGGATCTGGCGCGCCTCGGGCCGGGCCATCAGCCGGTCGTGCGCCCAGGTCAGGGCCTCGCCGTCGATGTTCTCCTTGAGCAGACCTTCGCGCATCATCAGGCCGAGGTTCTTCCTGGACCGGCGCCAGGGCTGGTCTGCGGACTTGTAGATGATGTGGCGCAGGTCGTTGAGCCGGCCGGGCGTCGCCGGCTTGCCCGCCGTGATCCAGGCTTCGCGCGCCTGTCCGCCCTTCCAGGCGCGGGTGGTGAAGCCGAGGATCTCGACCTTTACGCCGCACCGCTCCAGCGTGCGGGCCAGGATGTCGGCGCAGACCGCCGCCACCATGATCGGGCGGCCGCGCATGGAGCCGGAGTTGTCAAGCAACAGGGTCACGACGGTGTCGCGGAACGGGCTCTCGCTTTCGGCCTTGAAGCTGAGCGGACTGGTCGGGTCTGTGATGATCCGGGTCAGCCGGGCGGTGTCCAGCATGCCTTCCTCGAGATCAAAGGCCCAGCTGCGGTTCTGCTGGGCCATCAGGCGGCGCTGCAGCTTGTTGGCCAGCCGGGCGACGACGCTGGACAGGATGGTCAACTGCTGGTCGAGCAGGCTGCGCAGCCGTTCCAGCTCCATCGGGTCGCACAGGTCGGCGGCGTCGATGACCTCATCATAAGCGGTGGTGAAGACGCGATAGACGTCGATCGCCCGGCCGTCGTCAGCGTTCTCCTGACGGTTCGGAAGCGCGCCCTCGGCCACGTCGGGGCCGTCATCGGCGGCGTCGCCGTCGCGTTCGGCGGGCGATCCGTCGGGGCGGCCGTCGCGATCCTGTTCGGAGGAGGGGTCCTCCGAGTCACCGTCCATTGACTGGCCGCCCTCGCCCCCGCCCTCGTCCTGCTCGTCTTCCTGATCGTCGGAGGCCTCGGGTTCCTGTGGCGGGGGTTCGTCCTCGCCCGGATCGTCATTGGCCTCGTCGCCGCGACCGTCGCCAGGGTCGAGATCCAGCGCCCGCAGCACATCCTTCATCGCCGCACCGAAGGCCTGCTGGTTGCCGGCGGTCCCGGCCAGCCGGTCGAGCGCATCGTGTGCCTTGGCCTCGAGGTCATCGCGCACCAGATCCAGCATGGCCCCGGCGCCGTCGGGAGCGCGCTGGCCCGTCACCCGTTCGCGCAGCAGCAGGGCCACGGCCTCGGCCACCGGCACGCGGGCCGGTTCGGAGACCCGCAGCGCACCTGTCTTCTCCAGCCGCGCCAGCAGGGCGGCGTTCATATTGGCGCGGACGCCGGCGAGCGCGGTCGATCCATGGGCCTCGATGCGGGCCTGTTCGACCGCCTCGAAGACCTCGGCGGCGCGGCTGTCCAGCGGGCGGAGTGCGGCGTGGACGGCCGCGTCGTGGTTGGCCAGGCGCAGGGCCAGCCGGTCGGCCTGGCCCCGGATGGTGGCGCTGTCGGTGGCCGAGGGATTGCGCGGCGGATGGGGCAGGGTCAGGACCCCGGCGGTCAGCCGGGGGCCTTCGGTACCGAACACGACCTCAAGCTCGGACTGCTCCGCCAGGGCGCGGGCCGCATGGGCCAGAGCGCGCTTGAAGACCTCGGCAGGGGTGTCGGCGGGGGGCATGGCGGCTAGTTAGGCGGTCGCGGCGGGGGAGGCCAGAGGACACATTCTCTTCTGGCTCCCCCCTCGGGGGCGGGCAACGCGCGAAGCAAGCAGGTGGGGGCGGCAAGGTGAGGCTGCGCAGGTCGGAGTCCGGGTTGCCTGCCCCCGAGGGGGAGGGAGACGAGGTTCAGAGCTCCGCGCCCGTGGTCCGCATGATCTCGGCGCGCAGCTCCGGAAGGCCCGCGCCCTTTTCCGCCGAGGTCACGGCCACCGCAGGAAAGGCCGCCGGTCGTTTGGAGATGGCTTTCAGGGTCTCCTCGGCCACGGTGACCCGTTCGTGCGCCTTGATCTTGTCGGCCTTGGTCAGGACGATGTGGTAGCTGACGGCAGCAAGGTCCAGCGCGTCCAGGGCCTCCTTGTCGACGGATTTGAGCCCGTGGCGGGCGTCGATCAGCAGATAGACCCGCTTCAGCGTGACGCGGCCCCGCAGATAGTCGCGGCCCAGGTTCTGGAACTGGCGCACGGTGGATTTCGAGGCCTTGGCCCAGCCGTAGCCGGGCAGGTCGACCAGCCGCATCTTGCCGTCGAGGTCGAAGAAATTGACCTCGCGCGTGCGGCCCGGCTCATTGGAGGCCCGGGCCAGCTTGTGCATCCCGACGAGGCCATTGATCAGGCTGGACTTGCCGACATTGGAGCGGCCGGCGAAGGCGACCTCGGGCAGGTTCGGCTCGGGCAGTTGCTCGATCTTGGCGGCACCCATGACGAAGGTCGCGGGCCGCGCGAACAGCACCCGCGCGGCCTCGATCTCCTCGTCCGAATAATCCGTCAAGCCGATGCCTTCTTGAAGCGCCCGATGAAGTCGTCGATCGGGTTCTCGGCCCCGAAACGGTTCATGATGAAATACTGCTGGGCGATCGACAGGATGTTGTTCCACGCCCAGTAGACCAGGAGGCCTGCCGGGAAGACGGCCATGATGAAGGTGAACAGCAGCGGCAGGAACATGAAGATCTGACGCTGGATCGGATCGGTGGCGGGCGGGTTCATCGCCGTCTGCAGCCACATGGTGAAGCCGTAGAAGATCGCCAGCACGCTGAGACCGAGGGTGAAGGCCCCACCGGCCCCGCCACCCAGCAGGCCGCCGATCAGGGGTGCCGACGCCGGATCCCAGGGGATCAGGCCGAACAGGTTCCAGATATTGGTCGGGTCAGGCGCTGACAGGTCGCGGATCCAGCCGAAGAAGGGCGCGTGGCGCATCTCGATGGTGACGAACAGCACCTTGTAGAGGGCGTAGAAGACCGGGATCTGGACCAGGATGGGCAGGCAACCCGCCAGCGGATTGATTTTCTCTTTCTGGTACAACTCCATCGTGGCCTTCTGCTGGGCCGGCGGGTCGTCCTTGTGCTGTTCCTTGATTTTTTCCATCAGCGGCTGGAGCTTGCGCATCTTGGACAGGCTCTCGTAGCTCTTGTTGGCCAGCGGGAACATGACCAGCTTTATGGTCAGCGTCAGCAGCAGGATGGCGACACCGAAGTTGCCGACGAGCCCGTAGAAGAACTCGACCAGCAGGAAGATCGGGCGCGTCAGGAAGAACAAAAAGCCCCAGTCGATCGCATAGATGAAGCGGGGCAAGCCGTACTGTTTCTCGTAGGCCGAGAGGATCTCGTTGCGCTTGGCACCCGCGAACAAGTGCTGGACCTCGGTGATCTGGCGGCCGGGGTTGATCGTCCGGGCCTCGCCCAGAATGCGGGCCTCGTGAATATTGTATGTCGCAGCGTCGGTGACCCGGAACTCGGCCTGGATCGTCTCGGTCTGGGGCGGGATCAGGGCCGCCATCCAGTATTTGTCGGTGATGCCTAGCCAGCCGCCGGTGGACTCGAACTGTTCGCGCGGCTTCTTGGCCCAGTCGCCGTATTTCAGCTGGGTCGTGGTGTAGCTGTCGTCCTTGGAGAAGGTGCCGATGCCGCCCTCATGCAGGATCTGGGTCTTGCCCAGTACCGGCGGCACGCCCTGGCGCTCGATCCGGCCATAGGGGGCGATGGTGATCGGGGCGGTGCCCATGTTGGCGACCGTGTCGGTCACGGTGAACATGTACTGGGCATCGACGGCCAGCAACCGTGTGAAGCGCAGGCCCTGGCCGTTGTCCCAGGTCAGGGTGACCGGCATCTGGGGCGTCAGGGTCGATCCGGACGTCAGCCGCCAGACGGTATTTGGTCCCGGGACGCCGCCGGGGACATTGGGTCCGGTCCAGCCGAACTGGGCGAAATAGGCGTGCTCCATGCCCTGCGGCCGGAACAGCTCCTCGTACGGCGACGTCGGGTCGATCGTCTGGCGGTAGTTTTTCAGGAACAGGTCGTCGATGCGCCCGCCCTGCAGCGACAGCGACCCCTGCAGGGTCGGTGTCGACACCGGGATGCGCGCCACCGTCCCCAGGGCCTGGGTCCGGTCCGCGATGAAGGTCGCCACCGGCACTGCATTGGGGGCATCCTCAGCGCCGGCGACGGCGGGCACACCCGCTGTCTGTTCGGCCGCTGCCAGCTGCGCCAGCCGGCGCTGCTCGGTCTGGGGGCCGGTGACGAAGATCGTGTACAGGATCAGGATCGCCAGCGTGCACACGATGAAGATCACCGTATTGCGCGTGTTCTCGGTCTTCATGCGGGTCCGCTGTCCTGATGGGGCGTGTCGGAGGAGATAGGGACGGTCGAGGCCGGGCCCGGTGCGGGCCGGTCTGCCGGGGTCGCGAGCCTTGTAAGCGCCGATTTCACATCGTCAAGCAAACGCTCCCACGGGCGGTCGGCCGTGCCCTGGCGTGCGATGAAGACATAGTCGCTTCCGGGCACGCCGAAGTCGGGGACCAGGGCCCGTGCGGCCTGCCGCAGCCGACGCTTGCAGCGGTTGCGCACCACGGCTCCGCCGACCTTGCGTGTGGCGGTAAAGCCGATGCGCATCGTCGCATCCCCGTCGGCACGCTCGAGGCGCTGCACGACCACCGCCCCCCGGGCGAGCGAAATGCCCTTTGCGGCCGCCAGAAACTGGGGCCGCGAGGTCAGGCGATGGAGTGTGGGGGTCTGGCTTGTCATTCCGCTCATCCCGTTCAAGGCCGGGATCCAGTTCTGTTGCCAGAACATTGTGGGCGGGAGGCCTCCAACCGTCGTGTCATCCGCCCTGCCACTGAAAGCACTGGATCCCGGCTTTCGCCGGGATGAGCGGATGCAGGAGGCTTACGCCGTCAGGCGCTTGCGGCCCTTGGCGCGACGCCGCGCAACGATCTTCTGTCCGTTCTTGGTGGCCATCCGCGAACGGAAGCCGTGTCGGCGCTTGCGCACGAGTCGCGACGGCTGATAGGTCCGCTTCACGGTCAGCTCCAGGGGCTATGGGTGGCGCGGAGAACGAATGCGTCCTCTGCGGGAAGGGCGGGCGTATAAGGGGGGCAGCTTCGGCTGTCAACGTCGGGAGCCGTCTTCCGGCTTCCCGAAACCGGCCTGAAAGCGTTGGGAAGACGATGGATCGCGTCAAACGGTTTCTGCCCCTTCTGCTGCTCGCCGCCATGATCGCGCTGATCTTTGGCATGGGCTGGAACCGCTATCTGTCTCTGGACACCCTGCGCGACCACGGGGACGCGCTGCGCGCCTTTACGGCCCGGAACTATTTGCTGGCCCTGCTGGCCCTGATGACGGTCTTCGCCATCCTGACGGCCAGCGTGGTGCCGGGTGTCTTCTTCGTGACCATCACCGCCGGCTATCTGTTCGGCCCATGGGTCGGTGGTGTCTCGACCTCGATCGCCGCCACCGTCGGTGCCCTGATCGTCTATGCCGTCGCCCGGTCGGCCCTGGGCGACGATCTGCGCAGAAGGGCCGATCGCGACCGGGGCGCGCTCCAGAAGATCTGCCGGACGATTGATCGCGACACCTTCTGGTACGTGCTGGCCTCGCGGCTGGCGGTCGTGGTGCCCTTCCACATGATCAATGTGGCGGCCGGAGTCATGTCGGTGCGGCTGCTTCCTTATACCATCGCCACGGTGATCGGCCTGCTGCCCGCCCACATCATCTATTGCTGGATCGGGGCGCGGTTGAACGCCCTTCTGGCTGCGGATCCGAACCCGGAAATTCCCGCCCTGTTCGCCCAGTTCTGGGGGCCCATGGCCGGGGTCTTCGGCCTGGCCGTGGTCCTTCCGCTGGTCCTGAGGTGGACCCAGTCGCGCCTGCAGCGGGGTGCCACGTCGTGAGACCCCCGCGCGTCGATCCCGCTGACCGGTTCGGTCGCCTGCGCACCCGGCTGCGCCTTCCGGCCGGCTGGCGCGAACGCCTGGGGCCCCCGGCCCCGGACGGCCTGTCCTCACAGCTGCTGATCCTGACGGCGGCGTTCACCCTGGTGGTCCAGGCGCTGATCCTGGGACCCAACGCCGCCACCTTCCAGGAGACCTGGCTGCTGGACCGGCTGCAGGCGGCTGAGCTGGCCTCCGTGGGGGTCGAGGCCCTTCCCTACAACGCCGTCGACGACGACACGGCCGAACAGTTGCTGCGCATCGGCGGCGTGTCGGCGGTGGCGATCAGCGATCAGGGCGTGATGCGCCAGCTGCTCCAGGCCCCCAACCTGCCGCGCGCGCCCGACTTCATCGACCTGCGCGGCCGCAGCGCCGGTGCGCGGCTGCTGGACCCGGTCCGCACGCTTCTGGGGCACGCGGACCGATCGATCCGCGTCCGCGCGGCACCGCGCTATCGCTCCGGTGACTTCATCGATGTGGTGGCCCCGGCCCAGCCGCTGAAGGCCGAGCTGCGGGCCTTCCTGCTGAACAGTCTGCTGGTCTCGCTGCTGATCTCGGTCGTGGCGGGGGGGCTTTTGTATGCGGGCCTGGCCTTTCTGGTCCTGCGGCCGCTGCGCCGGGTTACCCGCTCGATCGAGAACTTCGCCGCCGACCCCCAGGCCCCGGCCCCCGAACCGTCGAACCGCAATGACGAGATCGGCCGGGTCGAACGCGAGCTGGGCCGGATGCAGGACGAGGTGCGCACCTCCCTGCGCTCCCGTGCGCGGCTGGTGGCGCTGGGCCAGGCGGTAGCCAAGATCAACCACGACCTGCGCAATATGCTGACCTCGGCCCAGATGGCGTCCGAGCGGCTGGCCTCCTCCGCCGATCCCCAGGTGGCCAAGGCCCTGCCGCGGCTGGAGCGGGCCCTCGGCCGTGCTGCGGCGCTCGCCCGCAATGTGCTGGACTACGGCCGGTCCGAGGAGCCCGCACCGGTGCTGGACCGGTTCGCCCTGGCCCCCGCCGCCGCCGCCGCCGGCGAGGACGCGGGGCTGGAGGCCACCGGTGTCCGTCTGGCCCGCTCCATTCCGTCGCGCTTCACCGTGAACGCCGACGCCGACCAGTTGCACCGGATCCTGGTCAATCTGATGCGAAACGCGCGTCAGGCCATCGAGGCCGATACCACCCGGACGCCCCCGCGCCGGGGCGCAGCCCTGGGCTCGGTCAGGGTTGAGTCCGAGGCGCGCGACGGCTGGTGCGTCATCCGGATCGTCGACGACGGCCCCGGCATTCCGCCGCGTCTGTCGGAACGCCTCTTCGAGCCCTTCGTCAGCGGCGGGGGATCGGACGGCACGGGTCTGGGCCTGACCATCTCGCGCGAACTGGCGGCCAACCACGGTGGAGACCTGCGGCTGGTCGAGACCGGGCCGCAAGGCACGATCTTTGAGCTCAGGCTGCCGCTGTAGGGGGGCGGGCCGCCTATTGCGTCCGGGCCACGCCCTCGCGCCGGTCGTCGGCCCCGCCGTCCCAGTGATCGCCGCGCCACAGGCCGCCGTGCAACCCCGAATTCTCGGACGTGTTGGGGGCCAGTGTGATGCCGCTGGCGGTCAGGCCCGCCGCCAGCGTCGGCCCGAACCGGGCGGTGTCGGCCCCGAAGCCCGGACCCTTGGCGACAAGATTGGGCAGGTCGAATGCGGCCTGGACCGGCAGGCCCCAGACCAGGATGGCGATCAGGGCCTTGGCATTATAGGCGAGAATGGACGGCCCGCCGGGCGAGCCCAGGGCCCCGACCAGACGCCCCTCCCGATCCAGGATGATGACCGGGGCCATGGACGAACGCGGCCGCTTGCCCGCCGCCACCGCGTTGGCCGCCTGACCCCCGTTGGTCCGGATCGGGTTGAACGAGAAGTCGGTCAGCTGGTTGTTCAGGAAGAAGCCCGCCGCCATCCGGCCCGAGCCGAAGATGCTCTCGACCGTGGTCGTCATGGACACGGCGTTGCCCGTCGCATCGACCACGACAAAATGGGACGTGCCTGCAGCCTCTGCCGTGGCATCGCCCGCCCTGAACACCCCGCCCGGCGGGACGCCCGCCGCCGCCGCGCCCGTCAGCCCGGGGGCGAGCGCCGCTCGCTCGGCGACATAGCCGGGGTCCAGTAGGCCCGCCACCGGCACGCCGACGAAGGCCGGATCGCCGACATAGCGGTCACGGTCCGCGTACATCAGTCGCTGCAGCTGGGCGAACATGGCCCACGCGGCGGGGCTGGTCTCACCCTCCGCCAAGGCCGCAGCGGCCTCCGGCGTGTCCGCCATGGCCAGAAGCTGCAACACCGCCACCCCGCTGGACGGCGGCGGCGGGACACAGACGATATAGACCCGGAAGGGCCGGCACAGGGCCTCGCGCTCGATCGCGCGATAGGCGGCCAGGTCGGCCAGGGTCAGGGCACCGGGCCGGGGCCCGGACTGGACGGTTTCAACGATGGCCTCTGCGACCGGGCCGCTGCGCAGCGCCTCGATCCCGTCGCGCGCCAGCGCCTCCAGGGTCGTGGCGTAGGCGGGGTTTTTTAGCACATCGCCGGCGACGTAGCGTGCCCCGTCCGGCTTGGTGAAATAGGCCTCGGCCCAGCGCGTCCGGGCCTGGCCCCGGGTCAGGGCGATCATGCCCGCCAGTCGCGGGCTGACCACGAAGCCGTCGCGGGCCAGTCGCCCGGCGTCGTCGAACAGCTCGGCCCAGGGCAGGACCCCGTGCCGGTCCTGCGCCATCGCCAGGGCCGCGACCGCGCCCGGCACCCCGGTCGAGCGGCCGCTCAGCACGGCGTCGAAATAGGACAGGGGCGCGCCGTTCTCGTAGAATAGTTCGGGCGTCGCGCCCGCCGGTGCCGTCTCGCGGCCGTCGTAGGTGATGACCTCGCGCGTTTCGGCGTCATAGACCATCAGGAAGGCCCCGCCTCCGAGGCCGGACGACTGGGGCTCGACCAGGCCCAGCACCGCCTGGACAGCGACCGCGGCGTCCACGGCCGAACCGCCGCGCCGCAGCACCGCCAGCCCGGCCTCGACCGCGATCGGATTGGCCGCCGCCACGAACGGCCCGCGCGCAGGTCTCGCCGCAGTATCAACGGTGTTCACGCCTTCAGCAGCGGCCGGGCGGCCGGGCAGGCCCTGGCAGGCGACAAGGGACAGGGCGACGGCGGCGGCGAGGAGCGGACGGAACGGGAACTGTGTCATGGCGACCCGGAAAACGCTGACGCAGGCAGGCGTCCCGACCGACCTAGGCCCGGTCGCGGCACTCGCCAAGTCCCCCCGGCAGTCGCCCCTCCAAAACCGGGTTGCGCCGGCCGGGATCACCCGCTAGATACCCGCCCTCGCCGTAAAGGCCTGTGCGCGCCCGTAGCTCAGCTGGATAGAGCATCAGACTACGAATCTGAGGGTCGGACGTTCGAATCGTTCCGGGCGCGCCATTTTTATTTATATTCCATAGGCCTGACCACTTCCGTTCGGTGCGTTCCCGTCTGCATGCCGGCGACGGCGACGGCTAACCCGTGTCCGGGGATCGCCCTGCTTCGTCCCGACCTTTTGCTGCGTCCGTCCCTTTTGAGAAAACGGGCACCGCCATGAGAGCCAGGTGGCTGGAGAGATCCGGCGGCGTTTGAGGGGCCCGGACGACGAGCCCGTCGCCCCCTCGACGCTCCATGGATTCCAGTTTATTGGTGTTGCCGTCTCCATAACGGATGCTGATGGTATGGCGGACCGCCTGGTCAATCTCGACCTCGATCTGCTGCGCGCCTTCGTGGCCGTGGTTGAAACGGCGAGTTTCACCCGCGCTGCGGCGATGCTGGGTCGAACCCAGCCCGCCGTCAGCCTGCAGATCCGCCGGCTCGAGGACCAGCTTCGTTCGCCGCTGCTGGATCGCGGCACCCGGGGCGTCACCCTGACGACCGAAGGGGCGGCCCTGTTGCCGGACGCCCGCAGACTGTTGAGACTGAACGACGAAATCGTCTCGACCCTGGGCGAAGGTGATCTTGAGGGTGAGGTGCGGTTCGGCGCGCCGGAAGACATTGCGACCATGCATCTTCCGCAAATCCTCGGGGCCTTCGCGCGCAGTCACCCGCGCATCAGTCTGGCTGTGACCTGCGATTATACCCCCAACCTGCTCGAGCAGATGTCGCGCGGAATGCTGGACCTGGCGCTGATCAAGCGCGAACCCGTCGGTCCCGAACTGGGGGTCCGGGTCTGGAGAGAGCCGCTGGTGTGGGTGGCGCTGGACGCCTCGATCCTCAAGCTGTCGCCCCTCCCGTTGATCATCGCCCCCGCCCCCGAGATCTATCGCAAGCGGGCCCTGCGCGCGCTGCAGGCGGCGGGGATTGAATTCCGGGCGGCCTTCACCTCGCCCAGTTTCGCCGGGCAGATGGCGGCGCTTCGAGCCGGTCTCGGGGTCGGGGTCGTGCCGGCCGCGATGGCACCGCGAGACCTGGCCGTGCTGGGCAGTCCGCTGCCCCGGCTCAGTGACAGCGAGATCGCCCTGGTGTCCTCGCGCGGTCGGGGCGGACCAGCCGGGCTGCTGGCCCAGGAAGTGCTGCGGGCGCTGGAACGCCGGCCGCCACCGTCATAACGGTTCCTTATGGCACCCATCATGGCTTCTGATTGGCGTGATGGGTCGGAGGCGGGCATCCTCATCTTGCGGACCGGGCCCCTCTGACGATCGCTTGCGATTGTGATGTCGGACCGCATCGAGCGTGCTCGGTGCCGGGTCCCCTCCAGTTCTCCTGTCCCGGCCCGGGCACGCTCCCCGCCCCCGGAGGAGCCGCAATGGTCGCGCGTGACTTCATCGAACGCCTTGACGGTCAACACGCACTGTCGGACGCCGCGCCGCCGCAGGAAACCCGTCGCCCGGAACCGGATTGCCGGGGTCCCGTCAGGCTCGGGATGCGAAAGCTGCAGGTGAAGGACCGGCTCCGCGCGCGGGAGGTGAAGTCGGCCACCGAACACCTTCAGGGGTGAGCCCGGATCTGACCTGTCCGCCCCAAGGCCCGTCATCGAGTTCGACCCCCTTGCCCCGCCGGCGCTACAGTATGCGTTGACGCCACGGGCAGATGCCGTCATTGACGCCTCCTCCACGGGTCCGGGCCCCTCTGGCAGCCGAGGCGTCGGCTGCGATGTCGGATCCCCGCATGGATGGCGCAACGCGGCGCCTGTTTCTTTATTCAGGGGTGCGGGATGCTTGAGTCCCTTCCGTTTCTGGCTGCAACCTATGCCAGCCAGCCGATCTGGCTGTGGATAGCCTTTCTGGCCTTCATCGGCTTCCTGCTGTGGATCGACCTTGGGGTCGTGAACAACAAGGACGGGGTGGTCTCGGCCAAGAAGTCGGCCGCGATGTGGGCGTCGTTCGCATCCCTCGCGATCGCGTTCGGGGCCTATGTATACTTCATCTACGAGCCCGATCCGACCTACTATATGAGTCCGGACAATCTGAATCAGCAAGCCGTTCTACAGTATTTTACGGGTTATCTCCTCGAAACCGCGCTGGCATTTGACAATATATTTGTCATAGGGATGATTTTTACATTTTTCGCGGTCCCCCGCGAGTATCAGCACCGTGTACTGTTCTGGGGCATAATCGGGGCGATCGTGTTCCGGGCGATCTTCATCTCGCTCGGTGCGGCGATCGTCAACGAGTTCACCTGGGTGCTCTTCATCTTCGCCGCCTTCCTGATCTTCACGGGCTGGAAGATGATTTTCGGCGGCGATCACGAGATGGATCTGCACCAGAATCCGGTGTTGAAGTTCCTGAAGAAGCGTCTTCGCGTCACGGATACGATCGAGAACCACAACTTCTTTGTGAAACGACCCGATCCCAAGGGCGCGGGTCGGCTTGTGTTGTTCGCGACCCCGCTGTTCCTCGCCCTGATCATGGTCGAGGTGGTGGACATCATCTTCGCGGTCGATTCCGTGCCGGCAATCTTCGCGGTCACCAAGGACCCCTTCATCGTCTACACGTCCAACATCTTTGCGATCCTGGGCCTGCGCTCGATGTATTTCATGCTCGCGGAGGCGGTCGCCCGCTTCAAGTATCTGAAATACGGGCTGTCGCTGGTGCTGGTGCTGATCGGTGTCAAGATCATCTGGAACTTCGGTCTCTACAAGGCGTGGAAGGATATGACCGGTGAGCCGCTGGTGCCCTACCTCGAGCCCCAATGGTCGCTCATTGCGACGCTCCTCCTGATCGGCGGGTCCATGCTCTATTCCTGGATCCGGACCCATGAAGGCAAGGACGGGCAAGGTAAGGGAAACGGGCTGCGGTGACGGGTCGACCGGCCCCTCAAGCCGGCACAGCCGGCTTGAGGCCTCCGCCGTTCGGGCCGATAGAGCGATCATGACCGATCCGACCTCCACCGCCGACATGACCTATGCCCGCTATCTGGATCTGGACCGGCTGCTGTCGGCCCAGTTGCCGATGAGCGACCAGCATGACGAGATGCTGTTCGTCATCATCCACCAGGCCAAGGAGCTGTGGCTCAAACAGATCCTGCACGAGGTCGCCCTGGCCCAGCGGCTGGTGCGCTCGGGTGATCTGGTCCCGGCCTACAAGAGCCTCGCCCGTGTCAGTCGCATCCAGGCGGTGATGACCCAGAGCTGGGACATTCTGGCCACGATGACGCCGGCCGACTATCTGCGGTTCCGAAGCGTTCTGGGCTCCAGTTCCGGCTTTCAGAGCGACCAGTTCCGCCGGCTTGAGACCATGTTGGGCCTGAAGGACGCCAAGTTTTTGGCCTTTCAGAAGGACCGTCCCGAAGCCCATGCGGCCCTGTCCGCCGCCTTGGCCGCTCCCAGCCTGTACGACGACGCCCTGGCGCAATTGGCCGTCGCCGGCCTGCCGGTCCCGGCCGAGGTTCTGGAGCGCGACGTCAGCCAGCCGTACGTGCCGTCAGAGGGGGTCGAAGCGGCCTGGCTGGAGGTCTATCGCGACACCGACCGCTGGTGGCCGCTTTACCAGCTGGCGGAAAAATTGGTGGATCTGGACGACGCCCTCGTCACCTGGCGCCATAAACATGTGGTCACGGTGGAACGCATCATCGGTCGCCGACGCGGGACCGGCGGCACGGACGGCGTGGCCTATCTGTCGTCCACGCTGGAGCGTCGGTGCTTTCCGGAACTGTGGTCACTGCGGACGCGGCTCTAGATACCTGTCGAGCGGAGCGACCTGTCCGTCGTCAGTCCTCGTCCATATATCCCAGCAGGGCCAAGGCACCGACGGCGGTCAGCACGCCCAGCGCGAAGGCCGCGACAATGGACCCGGTGGCGACGGCGGTGGAGACGGTCACCGGCCGGGCTTCATACCATTCGACGATGTCGGCTTCGTCGTCGGATTGCTCGTCGTAGTAGACGTCTTCGGCTTGCATGGCGGGGCTCCTCGGGGTTCGGTCCATCAAACCCGCGCCGAGCGTAGCGGTTCCCGGTCAGCCGTGACAGGGCCGCGACCATGGGCTAGAGGCGGGCACTTCCATCCGACGCGGTTGCGCCAAGGCGGCGCGCCGCCGCGTCGCGATCAGTCTCGCCTTTCAAGAGTGCACAATGGCCGGCCATTCCAAGTTCAAGAACATTATGCACCGCAAGGGGCGCGCCGACGCCGTACGCTCCAAACTGTTCTCGAAGCTGTCGCGCGACATCACGGTAGCGGCCAAATCGGGCATGCCAGATGTGGCGCTGAACCCGCGGCTGCGTCTGGCGGTCAACAACGCCAAGGCCGAGAGCCTGCCCAAGGATGTGATCCAGCGGGCGATCAACAAGGCAGCGGGCGGCGACGTCGATACGATGGAAGAGATCCGCTATGAGGGCCGGGGGCCGGGCGGGGTCGGTATCATCGTCGAGGCCCTGACCGACAACAGGAACCGGGCCAACTCCAACATCCGCGTGGCCTTCACCAAGAACGGCGGAGCGCTGGGCGAGATGAACTCGGTCGCCTTCATGTGGGACCGGGTCGGCAAGATCACCTACCCGGCCGAGGCGGGCACCGAGGACGCCGTGATGGAGGCCGCGATCGAGGCGGGTGCCCAGGATGTCGAAAGCGACCTGGTGAAGCCCGACATCTATGAGGACGCGCCCGGCCATACGATCTGGACCGGCTTCGAGGACCTGAACGAGGTGGCCGAGGCCATGTCCAAGATCCTGGGCGACGCCCGCTCCACCGCCATCGTGTGGAAGCCCCAGACCGAGGTTCCGGTGACCGGCGACGCGGTCGGCGCGTTGATGCGGCTTCTGGATGCCCTTGACGCCGAGGATGACGTGTCCTCGGTTTATTCCAATGAGGACATCTCCGACGAGGAAATGGCGAGGTTCGCGGGCTAGGGTTTGGTCTGATCCGCGCAGGGCCGGTCAGAAGTCCAGGTCCGTATAGTGCGGGGCGGGGGCCAGGCCCTGGAACCGGTCGGCCAGCAGGGGCCGGAAACAGGGTCGCGACTTGATCTTCATGTACCAGGTCTTCAGCCCCGGCCAGGACGCCCAGGCGATCTCGCCGAAATAATCCAGCGTTGACAGGTGGGCTGCAGCCACGATGTCGGCCTGTGACAGGCGACGACCGGCCAGCCAGTCCCGCTGGCCGAGCAAGGCGTCGAGGATGGCGAGGTGGTGCTTCAGCGCCTCGCGTCCCTCCCGGAGCGCGCGGGCCTCGGGCGGGCCGAGACGCAGCAGCGGCTTCTCCATCCGCTCATGCAGCAAAACGGCGTTGACCTCGTCGGTGAAACGACGGTCGAACCAGACAATCAGGCGGCGAACCTCGGCGCGCTCGACGGCATCGGACGGCATCAGCAGGGGCGTCTTCTGCGCATCCTCGATCCAGCCGAGGATGGCCGGTGCCTCGCACAGGGTCAGGGCCGGGGGGGCCTCGACCTGCAGGACGGGGGGCATGCCGGAGGGGTTCAGGGCACCGACCGGGCAATCGGCCTCCCACGGCCGGACCAGAACCTCGGTCCAGTCGATGCGCGCTTCGCCGAGCGCCAGACGCGCGGCGCGCGACCCCGGATCGAAGGGGAAGTGGAACAGGACGTTCGCCGACATGGCGGTGTCCTGCACCGGTCGGCGTTAAGGTCCCGTTGACGCTGACGACGCTGACGACGCTGACGACGCGAGGTCGCGCGGGTCGGCATGAATCAGGACGTCGGCACCGGGGAAGGCCGTGCGCACTCGTCCCTCGGCCGCGACCACGATCTCATGGGCCGCCTCGAACGACAGGCTGCGATCAAGGTCGATGTGCATCTGGGCGATCAGCCGGGTTCCGGACCTGCGTGTGCGCAGCTGGTGGACGCCGGCGACGCGCGGATCCGACAGGATGGCGGTCGTCAGGGCGACGCGGTCGCCGTCGGAGGCCTCACGGTCCAGCAGCTGATCACCGGCCCCTTTGAGAACGCCGAAAGCACCCCAGAACAGCCACACGGCGACGACAAGGCCGGCCGCCGCGTCCAGGCCGGGGGCGGCCAGGAAAGCCCCGGACACGACACCGATCAGGACCACCACGCTGGACGCCAGATCGGCGGCGTAGTGGGCGCGGTCGGCAGCGACGGCCATGGAGCCCGAGGCCCTGAGCGCCCGGGTCTGGAACCAGACCAGGCCGGCGGTCAGGGCGATCGAGACCAGAACCACGCCGACCGCCCAGGACCCGCCGACGACCGGACGGGGATCGAAGATCCGCTGCAGCGCCTCCCAGCCGATGAACACAGCCGAGGCGAACACCAGTCCGGCCTGGACCAGGGCCGCCATGGCCTCGGCCTTTCCATGGCCGTGGCGATGGGTGTGATCCTCGGGCCGGGCGGCCCAGCGCACGGCGTAGAAGGTGGTCAGGGAGGCGATCAGGTCCAGGGTCGAATCCGCCAGCGAGGCCAGGATCGAGACCGAACCCGAAGCCCCCAGCGCAAAGGCCTTCAGGGCGATCAGCACGATCGCCACCCCGACCGACAGGGCCGTGATCTGGCGCGTGGACAGCGTTGCAGCGAGGCCCCAGGGGCCGGGCGAGGAGGGAGGAGTGACGGGGACTGTCATCGCGGCTCTTGTCGCTGATCGCCCCCCGGTTGCCAATGGATGATGCTGACGCGGATCGCCGTTAGCGTTGCAGTCACGAAAGCGCGGCATGGTGCGCGTCGATTAACCCTGACGGGGGGACAAGGCGATGACGCCAGGCGTCGGCGAGCGCGACCAGCAGGCCGTGGATGGATGGATCCCCCGCGCTGAGGTCCTGTCGATGCTGGGCGTCAAGACCCAGACGCTTTACGCCTACGTCAGCCGGGGCCGGATCACGGCCCGACCGGACCCCAGAGATCCCAGACGAAGCCTGTACGCCGCAGCAGACGTCGCGCGACTGAAGGGCGCGGGCGGGAGCGAGGGCGCAGCCTCCATCCTGCCGTTCGAGCCCCCGGCCGGAAAAGGCGAGGCGCTGATACAGTCTTCGGTCAGCCTGGTGGCCGACGGGCGGCTCTATTATCGCGGGCGCGACGTCGCGCAGTGGGCGCAGACCGCCACGCTCGAGGAGACTGCTCGGCTCTTGTGGGACGCCGGCGCGACCAATCCCTTCGCCGGGCTGGGGGTTCGCGTCGACGCGGCCGGCGGTGCCTCGCACCGCGCACGACTGTTCGCTGCCCTGTCGCGCCGGGCCGAGGAGGACGGGTCGTCCGCCGGGCAACTGGCCGACGCCCTCAAGGTCGAGGCGGCTTCGGCGATGAATGAGGTGGTGGACGCCGTGGCCGGGCCCGGCCCCCGCCTGTTCTTCCATCAGCGGCTGGCACGGGGCTGGAAAATGCTGGAGCGTGACAGCGTCCACTTGCGGCGGGCGCTGGTTCTGGCCGCGGACCACGACCTGACTCCTGCGGTTCTGGCAACGCGGGCGGCAGCCTCCGGGGGGGCACCACCCGCCGGGGCCGCCCTGGCCGGGCTGGCGGCGCTCTCGGGGTCGCCCGAAACGCTCATCCTGACACGGACGATTGCCTGGGTCGTTGAGGCCCGGCGTGACCCGGCGGGCGCGGCGGCGCGCCGGATGGCGGCCGAGGGCTCCATCCCGGGCTTCGGCAGCGAAACCTTCCCCCAAGGCGATCCCCGCGTCGGGGCCTTGCTGGCCCTGGCCGACCTGCCTGACGATCTGAAGGCCGTCCTTCGCGAAGGCGAGGCGGCGAGCGGCCAGCGCGCCGGGTTCGCCGTGGCCTTGGCGGTGATGGCGCGGCGTCTGGACCTGCCCCGTGACGGCGCGTCCGATGTGCTGCTGATCGGGCGGCTGGTCGGGCTGATGGCCCATGCCATCGATCAGGCGATCGATGGCTCGCCTATCCGGGCGCGGCTGCGCTATGTGGGGCCGAGACCGGCCAGCGACTGACCCGGTTCTATGGAACGGGGAGCCTGATGGCGGACTGGATCGCGGCGATCATCCTGGGCCTGGTCGAGGGTCTGACCGAGTTCATCCCTGTCTCGTCCACCGGACATCTGCTGCTGCTCGGCCATTTCATGGGCTTCGAGAGCGAAGGCAAGACGTTCGAGGTTGTCATTCAACTGGGCGCGATCCTGGCCATCGTCAGTGTCTATTTCCGGCGGCTCTGGGCCCTCGCGACGCGCTGGCCGCATGATGCGCAGGCCAGACACTTCATCATCGGCGTGGTGATCGCCTTCCTGCCGGCCGCCGTTGCGGGCGTGCTGATGTATGACGTCATCAAGGAGATCTTCTTCGAGACACCGACGGTCATCTGCATCGCCCTGATTGTAGGCGGGGTCCTGCTGCTGATGCTGGACCGGATGAAACGGGCTCCAAAATATCTCGACGTGAACACCTATCCGTTCCGCGTCTACGCCCTGATCGGCGTGTTCCAGTGCCTGGCCCTGCTTCCCGGTGTGTCGCGCTCGGGTGCGACGGTGGCCGGCGGCCTGCTGCTGGGGACGGACAAGCGGTCGGCGGCCGAGTTTACCTTCTTTCTGGCGCTGCCGACCATGGGGGGCGCGGTCGCTTACGACCTGTTCAAGAGCCGCAACGACCTGGACTTCTCCGACGTCGGGCTGATCGCGGTCGGCTTCATCACCGCCTTTCTGACGGCGATGCTGGTGGTGCGGTTCCTGCTGGACTTCATCTCCCGGCACGGGTTCGCGCCCTTCGCCTGGTGGCGGATCGCGGTGGGGACGGTCGGGCTGGCGCTGCTCTGGAGCGGGGTCGGGGCCTGACTTGTCAGGCCGCCGCATTTGAAGGCAAGCTGACCGTCATGAGCAGCCAGCCCGCGCCCGGTGAACGCTTCGCCTCGTTCGAAGCCTTCTATCCCTATTACATCCACGAGCATTCCAACCCGATCTGCCGGCGTATCCATATCGTCGGGACCTCGCTGGTGATCGTGGCGGCCGTGCTGGGGTTGCTGGTCAACGCCTGGTGGTTCGCCGCCCTACCGTTCCTGGGCTACGGCTTCGCCTGGGTCGGGCATTTCTTCTTCGAGAAAAACCGGCCGGCGACGTTCCAGTATCCCCTGTGGAGCCTGATGGGCGACTGGCGGATGTTCTTCGAGACCGTGGCCGGCAAGCGGAAATTCTGACGATCACCGTTCCGTCAGTCGACTCGGCGGACAGCCGCGCGCAGAATGCCTTCGGGGGTGCCGGAGGCGTGGCGGTGATCGGTCTGGGGCATATCAAAAGACGGCTGGGTCAGTATGGCGCGGCCTGGGTGTTCGCGTTTCTGGTCGCAGGCGTGGCGATCCTGATCGGGACGGTTTTTGCCGACCTGATCGTGGTGGCCGATGTGGTCTTGCCCGTGATGATCGTGGGGACCCTGCTGGCGCTGGGGGTGGCTGTGATCGCCACCCTGCTGTCGCGGCAGACCCTGGGCACGAAGCTGGCGACGATTTTGCTGGCGCTGCTGCTGGTCCTGCCGCTGATGTGGGCCCCGGTGGCGGCGTCGGTGGCCATCGCCTTCTTCGCCGACCGGTCGGTCGAATATTCGCAGGCCTATGCCGCCTTCCAGATCGGGGTCAGCGAACTGCTGTTCCCGCTGGAGCAGAGCGTCCGGTCCGGAGCTGTGTTCGGAAGTGTCTGGATGCTGTTCCAGGGCGTGGCCAGCGTGGTCGGCTTTGTCTCGGCCCTGTCGAACATCTGGCCCTTGCTGCGCCGGCTGCTGGGGCCGGAGCCGGGGTCTGCGCCCATCGGTTAATCGCCGGTCCGGGTCAGGCGCGTCTGGTTGCGAAACGTCCAGGCGTCGTCGCCGGACCCTACGGGCCTCACCGCCTTGACCTCCATCAGGGCGTTGCCGTCGCGGGTTACGATGACGCGAATGTCGGCGGGCGCGTCGTCGTCCTCGCCGGTCTCGGTATGGACGATGGTCCAGCGCGCGGCGTCGGCGTAGGCTGAGACGCGCATTGTCCCGGTCGAAAGGCCTGGCGTGTTGCCCGCACGAAAACTGGCCGAGGTCGAGGTTCCGGCGGCGGGGTCATCAAGGCTGACAGTCGTGATCCAGACCGGCTTGTCGGGTCCGTCGTCGAACAGGGCCTGGCGGACCAGAGTGGTGCCGTCGCCGGGCGTCGTGATGGTGGTGGTGACGGGGATCTCAAAAAGTTGGTTGCTCTGGTAGTCGCGATAGCCGAGCGCGCCCGCCCAACGGCCGACGAGGCCGAGGCGGAGTTCGGTGGCCGTGGGGGCTGTTTGCGCGCTGACAGTGACGGGCGTCAGCAGCCAGAGGGCGAAGGCGGCGGCGAGGAGGCGGCGGAGGGTCATGGTGGGGCTTTCGGTCAGGCGGTCAGGATATGGGCCGTAGCGGCCGCCATCTGGGGGTCACGGCCAGCGGCAATGTCTTCAGCCGAGAAGTCGAGCCGGACATCAGGCTCCACTGGCTGGTCGGGCCGGGCATTGCTTGACAGGATGGCCGTGTGGGGCAGGTCGACCTCAAGCCCTGATGTCGGTAGTCTGAGGAAGAAATAGCCGCCGTTGGTGCCCTGCCGACTGCCGCCTGTCGCTGGACCAATCAGGGTCGCCATGCCGTTCTCCTTGACGACCTGGGCGAAGCCGAAGGTAGCCGAGCTGTTCGACGCGTCGCAGAGAACCATCACCGGTCCGGTGAAGCGTCGACCCTGCGGACGGATCAGTCCGGCGTCCTCCCCAGCTGCATCCGACAGGCGGTACATCCCGCGCGCGTCCGGGCCGACGGCCCGCTTACCCCAGTCGCGGAACGAATCGTCCCAGGTGTCCAGGTAGGAATTGAGGTGTTGCGGTACGCTGCGATAGCGCACGAAGCGTTCGGCGCGCGGGCCCATCACATCGGCCGGCACCAGTCGCGACAGAATGATGTCGCCGCACTCGCTGAGGCCGCCCTCATTGCCGCGCAGATCGACGATCAGACCGCGCGCACCGGTGGCCGCGAGATCGTCCATCGCCGTGGTGAGCCAGCTCCGCCAGTCCCAGGTCGCGTTGTAGACCGCCCAGGTGGGAAAGGTCATGCGCACGATGTCGTCCGGGCCACGGTCCAGACCCCACGGGTTGGCCCCGTCGTCTGAGGCCGAAGTCGGCAGGGATGCCTGGCGTTCAGCCAGGGTCAGCAGACCGGCGTCGAAGACGTGCCCATCGGCGATCCTGAACGCCGCCCGTTCGGCGAGGCCGGACAGGACCAGAGGCAGATGCAGGTCGAAGCTTTCGAATTGCTTTTGCCCGCGCATCTGCATGTTATTGACCCGCTTGGCGTCGGCCGCTCCGTCGGCGCGCGAGAGCGGCATCAGCCGCGCAAGTACGTCCGTGGTCGAAGTACCGTTGATAGCGACGATGGCGTCGCCCGGCTTGAACGCCCCCTCCTGTGAACGGTCACGGGTGACCACCATCCTGCCGTCCAGCCAAAGGAACTCGAATGGAACCAGACGTCGCCCTGCATAGATGCGCTCGAGGGTCGCACGGGTCTGATTGTAGGGATTGGGAAAGGTGTGCCCGCACCGGATCTGAGCCGTTAGCCGGGACAGTGACGCCAGACGGTCTTCGAAGGACCCCGGACAGGCCCACTTGGCCTTGAGGGTATCGAACCGCGCCTGAACCTGAACGGGCGTAGCGTAGCGATAGATCGCCGGGTGTATCGTGGTGAAAGCCTCGCGCAGGATCTCGACGTCGCCCGACCAGTCTTCGGACACGGTGTCGAAGGCACTCGCAGACGTGGCAGCGGCAAGGGCGAGACCGCCGGAAATCTGAAGCAGGCGGCGACGGGACAGCATGTGGAACTCCGGCAGGTGGACGACCGGAGCTTGGCCCGGATCAGCCCGGCGCGCGCCTCACTTCCGCGTCCGGCGTTAGAAAATCAGAATCTGAGACGCCGCGCCTGTAGCGCGAAGGCGCGGTGCCGAAGCGGGCCTGGAAGGCGCGGTTGAAACTGGCCTTGGAGCTGAAACCAGCGTCGAAGGCGAGTGTCAGAAGGTCTTCGCTTGAACCGGAATCGATTGCTGCCGCGACGGCCTCGGCCCGGACGCCATTGATCCAGCCCGAGAAGTTCAGGCTTAGCCCCTGATTGATGGCCCGCGACAGGCGTCCGGTATTGGTCGCCAGCCGCCTGGCGAGAACGGGCAGGCTGAGGTCGGGCTCCTGCGCCCAGCCAGCCTCTCGCAAGCGCGCATCGAAGGCCATGGCGACGACCCTCCAGTCCGGGGCAGCGGCCGTGTCCACCGGCGAGGTCACAACGGGCGACGCCGGGACCGGAAGCGGGAAGCGCAACGTCGCGTGACGCCAGCCCTCAACACCGAGATACAGGCCCACGGCGACCATAGCGAGGTAAAGCCCCGTTTCCTGGAAGAAGTCGATGCCGCCGCTGAGCCAGTCCCAGAGCGTGAAGGCGCTGTAGATCGCCAATACGGCGACGAGGGCGAGGATGACCCGCACCAGCCATTTCGCTGCGAACCGGTCGTCGTCGCTGCGCGCATCGGCAAGGTCACGGCGATAGGCCTTGAGCAGGCGAAGTGAAATCGCGGCATAGACGGCCAGCGAGGCGAGGAGCGCCAACTCGAACGCAGGGCTGGCGAACCGGTTGTGGCCGCCCGTGTACCAGCTCCATTTCGCGCCGATCGGCAGGTCGAAACAGACGAGGAAATAGCCGAGCTGGACCAGTGGGGGGACCAGGTGCAGGCCGAACCGGTCGGGCAACCGGCCTCTCACCAGGGCATGGGTGTAGCCGAACAGAAGCGGCGGCAGGGCGAGGGTGATCGCGAGGGGCGCGAAGGTCAGCCAGCGCCAGGCGTCATAGGCCCCCGCGAACCCGATCGTGTAGGGAGTGACCACCCCCACAAGGACAACAAGGAAGACGGCCAGCAGCCGGTTGGCACGGGCGTTGGCGGACTGGACGACAATGGCCGCCGCCAGGGTCAGCAGTTGCAGGCTGGCTAGGCCGAGAAGCGCAACCCGCCAGCCGAGATAGAGCTGGGGCTCGCTCACGCTCTGCCACCGGTCATCGATTGGCGGGGTCGCGGAAGGCCCACAGGCTGATGGCGAAGACGGCCACCGCGTCGCGGTCCGGAGATCCGGCGGGGGGCAGGTAGAAGGTCGGGCGCATGACGTTCAGGTCGACGCCCCCTACCTCGACCCCGTCGCGGCTGATGACATAGCCCATCACGGCACCGCCGCCGAAGGGCAGACCGCCGATGCGTCGGGTTTCGGTGCGGTATTCGACCCCGTCCCAGGTCAGTGTGCCCGCGCGCTGAGGCTGCTGGAGCCGGCGCAGGATCGAACCGCGCGCAAGGGCCAGGCCCATGCCGGCGTCGGCCGGGGCGGCACCGGCATAATCGCAGTCGTAGCTGAGCGGTTCGCGGTCGAAGGTGATGCCGAGGATGTTGCGATGGCCCTGACCCCCGCCGCAGTTGCCGGTGACCTCGCCTGCCGGGGTCACGATCGACAGTTCGGCCGTGGCGAAGTCGCGTGACTGCCACGGCAGGCGGACCTCTGAGTCCCGCAGGCTGGCCCAGCCGGTGTATTCACCGATGGCGAAGCCGGGCCGGAACAGGCTGGGGCCGCGACGCCCCGCCAGTCCGATGCGCTCGGTTCGCTCGCGCATGGGAACGGCGGCGTCCTGGGCCGTGGCGACCATGGGCGTGGCCAGCGACAGGGCGACGACGCAGACAGAAAACAGGCGGGCGAACATGCAGACCTCCTCCGGACCGGGGGGATCAACCTAGACCATTCAGGTGTTCCGGAGAACCGGCCTCAGTTCGATGCGGTGTTCCAGGCCGGCGGGCAGCCGTCGAAGCGGCCGGCGTTGGAAATCGTCAGGCGTTGCTGGTTGAAGTGCATGACCGGCTGCATCGAGCTGCGGCCGTGACCGGTATAGAGATCGACGCGCTGGCCCCGGATGGCACCGCCGGTGTCGGAGGCATACCAATAGCCGTCGTGAAGGGTGCCGTCGGGCAGGCGGATGCCGACCGTCTCGCGGATGAACAGGCGGGTTCGCCGGGGAATTACGCGGGGATCGGTGGCCAGGGTGCGCATGGCGATAGGCCGGCAACCGAGGGAGTCGTTGCCGGTCGCTCCGCCGCCGCCCGCGTGATAAAGGCTGGCGTGGGCGCTCCAGTCGGGTTCGCGGGCCATCAGCGCGGCCTGTTCCTCGGTCAGATTGAGCGACACCGCGTCGGAACCGTTCGCGCGCTCGACACTTTCCACCACGACCGGATCGGCCGCGACGGCCTCCGCATAGGGGATCGGGTCGGCAGCCGGGAAGACTGCGACCCAGAGCATGGCGAAAGCCGCGACGGCGTTTAACACAGATCAGACTCGTGGAGACGCCGGACCCGAAGCGTACCGACGCGCCGTGTTTCGTTGTCTTTCATGGCCAGATTTTGACTGTCCAGGTCCCGGCGGTAGCCGGCCAAACGGCTGGAGTTCCGGCAGGCCCGTCAGTGAATGCTCTCGCCGTGTTCGGAATAGTCGAGGCCCTCGACCTCTCCGTCCCGGGGCACGCGCAGGCCGGTAGTGAATTTGCAGATCATCAGCACGACGAAGGTACCGACCGCGCTCCACGCCATGACGGCTGCCAGACCGATGATCTGTTTGATTACATCCGCGCCCTCGGCCACACCGTTGATGGCGGTGGTGGCAAAGACGCCGGTCAGGATCGCGCCGACGATGCCGCCGACGCCGTGGATGCCGAAAGCGTCGAGGCTGTCGTCATATTTCAGGGCGTGCTTTAGCCAGACGGCCCCCGCGTAACAGGCGGGCCCGCCGATCAGGCCGATCAGGAAGGCCCCCCTGGGGTCGACGAACCCCGCTGCGGGGGTGATGGCGACCAGCCCGGCGACGATGCCGGACAACAGGCCCAGAAGGGTCGGCCGCTTCTTCTCGATCCACTCCACCGTCATCCAGCCCAGGGCCGCTGCCGCGGGCGCGATCAGGGTGTTCAGCGCCGCCACCGCGGCGATGCCGTCGGCGGCCCAGGCGCTGCCGGCATTGAAGCCCAGCCAGCCGACGAACAGCAATCCTGTGCCGATGGCGGTATAGGCCAGGTTGGCAGGGGCCATATTGTCCCGCCCGAAGCCGTAACGCGGGCCCAGCACGAGGGCGCAGACGAGGCCCGCGACCCCCGCATTGACATGGACCACCGCCCCGCCCGCGAAGTCCAGCACGCCCCATGACCCGAGATAGCCGCCGCCCCAGACCTGATGGCAGATCGGCGCATAGACGATCAGGTGCCACAGGCCGAAAAACAGCAGACTGGCCGAAAACTTCATGCGCTCGGCGAAGGCCCCGGCGATCAGGGCGGGGGTGATGATGGCGAAGGTCAGCTGATACGCGATCCAGAGATATTCCGGCAGGCCGGGGGCCATGCTGTGCGCCGTGTCGATGCGCACGCCGTCCAGAAACAGGGCCTCAAACCCGCCGATGAAGCCGTTGGTCCCCGGACCGCTGGACCCGAATGAAAGGCTGTAGCCGACGACGAACCACAGCACGGTCACCACCATCAGCGCCGCCGTGGAATGGGCGATGGTGGCGATGATGTTTTTCTTCCGCACCATGCCGCCGTAGAACAGCGCCAGTCCGGGCAGGGTCATCATCAGCACGAAGGCCGTCGCGACCAGAATCCAGGCGGTCGCCGCGCCGTCTAGGACCAGCGGTGCCTGATGCGCGAGGAGGGCGGGCACCGCGCTCGTCACGCAGGAACCGCCTGACCGGTGTCACTCCTTCGCTCCGCCTCGGCGACGGGCATGGGGACGATCCGCACGAACCGCTTGAGGCTTTCACTCCAGGCCCCCAGCAGGCGGCGTGCGAGGGGCGAACCCGTCGCCGCCAGATGGGCCTCGATCAGGGCCTTGAGCCGCTCGGCCGCTGCCGCCGTGATGGGGGTGAAGGCCGCGAGATCGCCGTTGAGCGCAAGGCCGGTGCGCCCCGCCTCGTCCAGCACGAACAGTTCGCCGCCCGACATGCCGGCCGCAAGGTTCCAGCCGACGGGGCCCAGGATCGCGACCCGGCCCCCGGTCATGTATTCGCACGCGTGGGCCCCCGTGCCCTCGACCACGGCCTCGGCCCCCGAGTTGCGCACCGCGAACCGCTCGCCCGCCGAGCCAGCGACGAACAATCGGCCGGAAGTGGCCCCATACAGGGTGGTGTTGCCGATGGAGGGCTGGTGCTCGCGCCATTCGATCGGCCTGACCACAATATCGGCTCCGGACAGGCCCTTGCCGACATAGTCATTGGCCTCACCGGTCAGCTGCAGCTTCAGCCCTTTCGCCCCGAAGGCCCCGAATGACTGGCCGGCCGAACCCTGCAGTTTCAGGGTCAGCACACCGGTCGGTCCGCTCGGGCCCCAGCGACGCACGATGGCCGAGGACACGCCCGCACCAATCGTGCGCATGACGTTTGAGATCGGATAGGTCAGCTCGGACGTCTGGCCGCGATCCAGGAACGCCCAGGCGTCATTCAGGACGCGTGCGTCCAGCGTTTCGGGCACCGGGGCCCGGCCCTTGTCGGCCCACAGCTTCTTCTCGGCGGCTTCGACGCGCACCAGCAGGGGGTTCAGGTCGAGGTCGTCGAGGTGCGCCCCGCCGCGCCGGACCTGACGCAGCAGGTCGGTGCGGCCCATGATCTCGTCCAGCGAGCGGGCCCCCAGCAGGGCCAGGTATTCGCGGACCTCCTCGGCGATGAAGCTGAACAGGTTGACGACCTTGTCGGCCGT
>Ga0105047_10003022_pt1 | contig 29838 bp, 31 predicted proteins | sample MAT04_FD_78384 | JGI IMG/M metagenome (GOLD analysis project Ga0105047, IMG submission 78384) | Freshwater microbial communities from Lake Fryxell liftoff mats and glacier meltwater in Antarctica - MAT-04 (megahit assembly) | ecosystem: Environmental > Aquatic > Freshwater > Ice > Liftoff... | reverse complement strand
ATCAGCAAAGTACCGCTGTCACCTACCCGGAGGACCTGATTTTTAATTGAACATGATGCTGATTGCAGAATGACATTTTTAATTGCATTGAATAGATTGGACATTTCCATTGAATTGCTTGTTCGGAGTAAGTGGTGACAACACCGACCATGGGCAAAACCTAGCGGAAGGCCTGGTTTTTAATTGAAGATGATGCTGATTTCGGGTTGATATTTCTAGTTGCATTGAATACGTTGGATAGTTCTTTTGAATTGCTAATCGGAGCAGGTGGTCGGTGACAACACCCACCATGGGCAGAGTCTACTAACAGGTAGCCTTCTTTGTTGAGATGGATAAACCTCTCCATCAAAATGGCTATTTCTTCATCTGCCGTTGGACTTAGTTGGCTGAATATGGCTTTCGACTGTTCTATTTTTCCATCTTCATAATGCGTATAAATATTTCTTGAATTCCAATTGACCCTCATTATAGCATAGCTAATGCTAAATATTGTGCTGTCTTTTGGTTTTGGTTGTTGCCTATCTTCTTGAGAGTAGCATAGATGTGAAAATACTTGTAAACAAATCAGTATAAATAATTTTCGCATAGCTTTTTACTCTACTCTAACTCCTATGAATTTGTGTGTAAGTTGCTCAATACATTCTTTTGGTGCCGCTTGACCAACTGGACTTGGACACTTTTGAGCTCGATAGTCTAATATCAGCGTTGTCTTGTCACTTTTAATTACTCCAAACCCATATGGGAAGTAACAACCGCTTCCTCCAAAACTAAATTTTCGGTATGTAACAATCGAACCACCGCCAAAAATATGAGTCTTGCCTGCACAATTTTGAGGGAATCCATCAATCCTCATTACTTTTTCAGAATACAATGGAGTATCAGGATTTGGATGGTCATAGTAACATGGATCAATTGTAATTGTGAATTTATTCGCTGGGTCTTCTTGTAGGTAACCATAAAAAGAGGCTTTGTATAAGCCATTACATAAATCTGTGAAATATATTTTTTTGGTAAACGTTTTTATAGAATCATCTTTAGGGAAGCAAAGGGCATCGCGCTTTTTATGGATTGTAAGGGTAACATCAACGACTTCGTTGTTGGTCAAAAAAACAGGAGGAAAGTATAAAGTAAATTTTCTCTTGTTGTATGTTCCACCTCCAATGGTCCATTCATATTTACTACCCAATGAGTCTATCGCGGTAAAATTGAGAATGGAAGATGCAACGGTATCTGTGGGATAATATTTCCAAAATGAAATTACATAACCAAAGTCTTCCTCCACTTCAAAGTTTGCAGTTAAAGGCTTTCTGTTTAGGCACGGATCAACAGGTTTGACCGTCTTATCCCCACAGCCCTCCAGCGAAAACATAATCCCAATAGCCATCGGTACTACCAACGCCAACCAACCAATAAACTGAAATTGCTTTTTCATCATTTTTATTTATTTTCTTTAAAGCTTGTAATCATTTTTTTATCAGCATTATATTCTTGTCCTAATGCGCGGAGTCCCCGAAGCGGGAGACTCCGCTGCGAAGGTAGTAAAGCAATGCTGTTGTGAATGACCTTCGATATTAAAAAAAGTGATTGTAAATATAAAAAGTAGCTTGAGGTAGATTGTCTTCATCATGTTATTGTCTAATACCTGTGAATATCCTTTTTTGTGAACTTTCATCTTTCTCATATTTGTCAGTGAATTGGTAGTCTATAACTATTGTTTTTCGATCAGATTTTAAATAACCTATTTTTTTATCATAGTCTCTAAAGACACAATTGGGTGTAGGAAAAACATTATTATTATCGGAAGTCTGAACTCTAGAAATTGTAAATTCGAAAGCCGTCCCATCCCTAAAACTAGCTGATCTATTGTTACACCCGCCCGGAAGGTTCTTTAATGAATCAGTCGTATAGAATCCGTTTTTAAATCCCGGAAAAATCTCAATCGTATATTTCTCATTGGGTTTCGTGTTGTCAGAGCCAAAATATTTTCCATACACTGGCCATTTATCTTGTGGCAAGAAATATATTTTGCGAACAACAGAATCCGAGCCTGTATCGTTGGGAAAGCATTTTGTGTCTGGAGTTTTAGTAACCTTTAGCTTGATGGGCAATGGGTTTTCACTTATAACGCCTGGCTTATCAAAGAATAAAGTGAACTTTTTTTCAGTCCTTTTCCTAGGGTCACTGCCAATGGTCCATTCATAGGATTGAGCATTGGGGTCAAAAGCCTCAAAAGTGACATAACTTAGCATGAAAGTGTCTTCTTCCACAAGCTTTATCTTTTCAACAATTTTCCCATTTTCCTTGTCGAAATAGTACAATTCATTGTAAACCTTAAACTCTGCACTCGTTCTCTTACTGCCTTCACACTTATCCCCACAGCCCTCCAGCGAAAACATAATCCCAATAGCCATCGGTACTACCAACCCCAACCAAACAAGAAACCGAAATTGCTTTTTTGACATGACTATCTATTTTTCTCCAACACGTCCAGCCGTTTTTTTAATGCTCCGTTTTCTTTCTTCATCTCAATTAAGTAAAGCGTAATTTCTTCTACTTTTTTGAGTAATATCTCATTCAAGCCATTTAAGCTCATGCCATCTTTGGCAATCTCTGCTGCGCTGGGTACTTCAGGCAGATGGTGATTTTCCTTTACATATTTTTCGGTTTCTTCTAGCGAGCGCAGCGTATACTCGGGCGCAAAGACATAATCTGGAAAAGCCGAACAATCAGTAAAAACTTCGCCCGTTCCAGTGGAAGGGTTTCCCACCACTAAAGTAGTTGGGTTAGCATCGTTATACACAGTAAGCTTAGCAGAACTATTATCGTTGACGCCAGTCGTACCGATACTTACTTGGCCAGTTTTAGTGTTTGAAATGTTTGTACCGGTTGTCCAATGGGCAAATGACTTAAGGGAAACAAGTAAGAGAAGTAGTAGTGCAAATAGGCTTTTCATATTGTATTTGATTTGACACAACGAATGTAGCAAGCCTTAACCAAAATTATTCTCCCACCTAGAGATGAAACTTACTACGGGCAAAACTACGGTAGATCACACGCGGTTTTCCACGGATGGATTTGAAATTGAAGCGGAAATGCGGTTTTTATATTTGTACGTTAACATTATTTTCACTTTTCGATGAAAATGGTACATGGTTCTGTCTGCCTCAAAATTATTTAATGTTCGGAATATGGATTATTTGCAGCTTGATCAAGCACAAAAAAACCCCTTCCAACTAAATGAAAGGGGCTTATTTACTCCGTATTGAAGTGATTACATCATTCCGCCCATGCCGCCTCCACCACCATGTGGCATTGCAGGGGCTGAGTTCTCTTCTTGTATGTCAGAAACTACGGCTTCAGTGGTCAACAACAAGCCTGCAATAGAAGCTGCGTTTTCAAGTGCTAAGCGGGCTACTTTAGTCGGGTCGATGATACCCGCAGCAAAGAAGTCTTCAAACTTATTTTCACCGGCATTATAACCATAATCTTTCTTACCTTCTTTTACTTTGTTCACGATCACCGATCCTTCTTGGCCTGCGTTCTCGGCAATGGTTCTCAACGGAGACTCCAGCGCTAAGCGGATGATGTTCACACCTGTAGCTTGATCTTCGTTGTCAGTAACTACATTTTTCAATGCATCAATGGCACGGATGTAAGCGACTCCACCGCCAGGGATAATTCCTTCTTGTACGGCAGCGCGTGTTGCATGCAACGCATCGTCTACGCGATCTTTCTTTTCTTTCATTTCTACTTCGGTAGCGGCACCGATGTAGAGGATGGCAACGCCACCAGAAATTTTAGCTAAGCGCTCTTGTAATTTTTCTTTGTCGTAATCAGATGTTGTGGTTTCAATTTGAGCTTTGATTTGGTTCACGCGGCCAGTGATTTCTGCCTTTTTGCCCGCACCGTTTACGATGGTTGTATTGTCTTTGTCGATATTGATTTTCTCAGCACGGCCAAGGTATTCGATCTTAGCATCTTCCAGCTTCATACCAGTTTCTTCGCTGATTACTTTTCCACCTGTCAAAATCGCGATGTCTTCCAACATTGCTTTTCTGCGGTCACCAAAGCCGGGAGCTTTTACAGCGGCTACACGTAGTGCGCCACGGATTTTGTTTACTACCAAAGTAGCTAGGGCTTCGCCTTCTACTTCTTCAGCAATGATCAACAAAGGCTTACCTGTTTGGGCCGTAGCTTCCAAAATAGGAAGCAATTCCTTCATAGAAGAAACTTTCTTATCGTAGATCAAAATGTAAGGACTTTCTAAGTCGGCTTCCATTTTCTCTGTGTTCGTTACAAAATAAGGAGACAAATAACCGCGGTCGAATTGCATTCCTTCTACCGTTTTTACTTCGGTTTCAGTTCCTTTTGCTTCTTCTACAGTAATTACGCCATCCTTGCCAACTTTATCCATAGCTGTGGCGATCATCTTGCCGATTTCCGCATCGCTATTGGATGAGATGGTAGCTACCTGGGTAATCTCGTGAGATCCTTTGATTGGTTTTGATTGTTTCTTTAAGCTTTCAACAACGGCTTCAACAGCCTTGTCTATACCGCGCTTAAGATCCATAGGATTTGCACCGGAAGCTACGTTCTTAATTCCATGGGCATAAATAGATTGGGCTAATACGGTAGCAGTAGTTGTACCATCACCCGCTGCATCGGCAGTTTTAGAGGCAACTTCTTTCACGAGCTGTGCGCCCATGTTTTCAATAGGGTCTTTCAATTCGATATCTTTTGCTACCGAAACACCGTCTTTGGTAACGGTAGGAGCTCCAAATTTTTTATCCAAGATTACATTTCTTCCCTTTGGGCCGAGCGTAACTTTCACTGCGTTAGCCAATTTATCAACGCCTTTTTTTATTCTATCGCGTGCTGCGGTGTCAAATGTTATTTCTTTTGCCATAATGGTTGTGTCGTTTTGATTAGAGTTTGTGAATTATAAGGTTCCGAAGATGTCTGAATTACGCATGATCAAGTACTCTTTGCCTTCGAGCATTACCTCGGTACCTGAATACTTTCCGTAAAGCACTTTGTCGCCTACTTTTACAGTTACCGGCTTGTCTTTAATGCCATCGCCAATTGCAATTACTTTTCCTTGTTGTGGTTTTTCTTTTGCGGTGTCAGGAATGTATAAACCTGATGCAGTTTTTACTTCTGCTTCTGCTGCTTCTACCAACACACGATCTTCGTTGGGTTTGAAAGTGATTTTTGCCATATCGATTTAAATTGTTTAGTTGTTTACGTGACTTTGTGTCGGGACATCCAATTAGCCACTATTATGCCAGAGGAATTTGGAAGTAAATTTGGGCTTTTATGGCATGGTTTCTAATTTGAAAAAGCCTTTTTTAGCATGATTTTTACAGTTGTGGCAGTCGCATGAGAATATTTGGCAGTTTGGCAGATTCTCGATTGAAGGGGAATAACACATAAACTATAAACCCTTCCTCCAAAGCATGCTCTCAACTTCAGGTGAAAGCCTACTTTTTGGTGCTATCAGTTGTAGCTGGGGCTGTCTTTTTTATATCCAAAGATGGGGCTGCCTGCTGTTCTCTTGCGCGCTCTAAGATTTCGTCTGTTGACGCACCGCTACTGGGAGTGGTGAAATTAGTGGCCAATGAAAAAACCATGATGGCAATAGCAAAGCCCCATGTTAATCGCTCCAATACGTCACCGGTTTTTTTGACTCCAATCAGGTTGCTGGCACCCGATCCACCAAACTGGCTTGATAGACCTCCGCCTTTAGAATTTTGGGCTAAAACAACTAACACTAGTAAAATGGCACATACAATTGCCAGAATAATGAACAGGGTATACCACATAACTTATTTTTTCAGCTCTTCAATTTGGGCTGCAAAGTAAGCCTTTTTTTGTGGAAACTTCCAAATGAGCTTCTTCAGCATCTCAATTGCCTTCTCAGTTTTGCCCTGTTTCAGCAAGATTTCTACCAAGGTTTCTGAGACGATATTGCCCGCATAGCTTTCAATTTTTTCAGTCAGGTCTTTTGGCTCCGTTACAGGCCTCGGTTTGCTGATGGTGGGCTGCGTTTTTATGAATTGATCAATAATCTCGATTTGCTCTTTTTGTTTCGGCCCTTCCGGGGGAAATTGCTTTTTGGTGCTTTCTATTTCTTCGATCAACTCAGCCTCTTTTTTTTGATCAGAGCTATCTGTATTTGACTCTGGTAGAACGATGTGGGTGTGCAGTGGAATAGCTTGTTGTTTTTCAAGCGCCTCTACCACTTCCTCAAATCGATGCCGTGATTGCAACAGCCGAGCAAGATCATCTCGCACTTGCGAATAAATATCACCCGATGGGGCAGCGTACGAAATGGGAGTTGCTATTTCATTTTCTGGCAAGGTTGTGACCAACACTTCTGCCGCGCGCACTTCTTGAACACCCTGTTCTGGTCTTTCCACCCTTGTGGCCGTCATGACCGACTTGAACACTGCTCGATCGGTAGAACTTACAGCACTTTGGTGCAAATAGAAATCCCTTTGGGGCATATCTAAATCTTGAGTGGCGCGCGCAACCAAGTTATTAATCACCTGACTGTAAGGGTATTCCTTCTGAAGTTCAATCAATTCGATTGCCTCCTCCCGATGAAGGGAGGTATAGTTTTGGAGGAGGTAACGGAATCTTTCGGAGTTCAAGCTAAAATGTGGAGAAAGTAAATGTAAGATAAAAACCCACATGGTGCAAAGCATCAAATTGTTACCGGTCGGATGGAAATGAATTACCAACATGAGCTATTTAGATTTTACCTTTGTACACTAACTGTCAAGTGGCGTATTCATGAGAAATCTGTTTTTATTTATTTTTTTCTTATCAATCAGTCAATTTGCCTTTGGGCAACTGGCCGAGCCGTTGAAGTTTCAAGAGAAGATCCACGACTTTGGCGATGTGGCTGAACATAATGGCTCCGTTGTGCATGAATTTAGCTTCCTGAACAAATCAACTCGTCCCTTGATCATTTTAGCTGTGCAACCTTCGTGTGGATGCACCACGCCCGGTTGGTCGAAAGAACCTATTGCCCCTGGTAAAACCGGTTTTATCAAAGCAAGCTTCGACCCGCGAGGAAGACCTGGGTATTTCAATAAGTCTCTGTCTGTTTCGACTGACCTAGATGGCAATATGATTGTGCTTCAGATCAAAGGAAATGTAGTGGACAAGAAATTAGAAACAGGTCCTTATGATTTGGTAGTTGAAAACGGAAACCTACGATTTCGAAATAGCTCTTTTAACGTGGGCAAGTTATTTATCAATAAAGAGGCCGTGACAGTCGATTTCCCCACGTATAACAATGGGGGGGATTCGATTCGGTTTTTAGAGGTAGTTTCGCCTTCTCATATAAAACTGAATTTGCCAACAGCAATCCCCCCCAATTCACCGGGTAAAATTAGAATTACTTACGATGCGAAACTCGCAGGGCAATACGGATTTTCCACCAATACTATTTTGATTAAAACAAATGACAAACTGCAACCGGAAAAATCCTTTGCGGTCTATGCTACCGTGGAAGAATATTTTTCGGCATTGACGGTGGAGGAACAAGCCAAATCCCCAGTTCTAAGTGTTGATAATTATGAACTCGATTTGGGAAAAATTCTAACTACCGCAGTGGTGGTTCGCTCAGTAAAGATCAAGAATAGAGGAAAGAAGGAATTGCAGATTCGTTTCGCGCAAAGCAACTGTTCTTGTTTGGTAAGCGATGTAAGAAAAATGAATCTAAAACCCGGAGAGGAGACAATGATCGAGTTCCGTTTTGATCCCACCAATCGGGAAGGATTACAAAATAAAGCCCTTACGATTTATTCAAACGATCCTGTCAACCCGGTTCAACGAATTACCGTGAAGGGGTTTATTGACAATTAAATTGTTTTCAGTTTTTTAGCGATTAACTCCGCTGCATTACCATCGCCATAAAGATTCGCAGGTATAGGAAATGGACGTTTGGCTAGTTCCTCGAATGAATTTAAAATTGCTACGCTGTCCGCTCCCGCCAATTGGTTTGTTCCCGACTCAATTAACTCGACCCATTCGGTTTGATCACGCAGCGTAACGCAATATTTTTTAAAAAAGAACGCCTCTTTTTGTAATCCACCGCTGTCGGTCATTACGAGCTTACAGTTTTGCAGCAGCGCTAGCATATCAAAGTAGCCGACCGGATCGAGGAGCGATACGTCTAATTCAATATTCAGCGATTTCAGATATCCTCTGGTGCGAGGATGAAGCGGCAAAACCACAGGAATCTGTTTATGGATTTCATTCAATGCACTACAAATTTCCTTTAATCGATTAGGATCATCCGTATTTTCTGCTCGATGAATGGTGCAGAGTACAAAATTATTTGGCGCTAGTCCTACTTTTGAAATAATCGTTGATTGAGAGGTTGCTTTTTTCTGATAAAATAGCACGGCATCGTACATCACGTCACCGACCTGTTCGATCAGGCAATCGAAATTTTTGTAGCCTTCATTTTCAAGGTTCGCGACTGCTGTTTTAGTAGGACAGAAAAGTATATTGCTAATTCGATCGGTAAGAATTCTATTGATCTCTTCGGGCATCTTCATTTCAAAGCTTCGCAGCCCAGCCTCGACATGTGCAACTGGGATATGAAGCTTGGCGGCAGCTAATGCACCTGCCAAAGTAGAATTGGTGTCGCCATATACCAACACGTAATTTGGTTTTTCTTTTAGAAGTACTTCTTCAATTTTTTCCAACATGCGGCCGGTCATTGCGCCATGCTGCAATCCACTGATTTCTAGGTTGTAGTGTGGATGTGGTATTTCCATTTCATCAAAAAAAACCTGACTCATGTTGGCGTCAAAGTGCTGCCCGGTGTGAACGATGATTTCAGTTACTCCGGATTTCTTTAGCGCTCGCGAAACAGTTGCTGCTTTGATGAATTGAGGACGCGCGCCAATGACAGTCAGGACTGTCATCAAGCAAAAGCAGGTATCCCCGTAATCTCATTTCCTAAAATCAACAAGTGAATATCATGCGTGCCTTCGTAGGTCACGACAGATTCTAAGTTCATCATATGCCTCATCAATGGATACTCTCCTGTGATGCCCATGCCGCCATGCATCTGCCGTGCTTCACGTGCAATTTCCAAGGCCACTTGCACACTGTTACGCTTCGCCATCGAAATTTGAGGCGTGGTTGCTTTGCCCTCGTTCATCAACATCCCCAATCGCCAGTTAAGCAATTGTGCTTTTGTTATTTCGGTAAGCATCTCAGCCAATTTTTTTTGCTGCAATTGAAATGATGCAATCGGTTTGCCGAATTGAATTCGTTCGGCAGTATATCTTCTGGCGGAATCATAGCAATCCATTGCTGCGCCAAGCGCTCCCCAAGCAATTCCATAACGGGCTGAATCCAAGCACATCATCGGTGCGCCCAATCCGCTTTTGCCGGGTAACAAGTTTTCTTTTGGCACTTTCACATCCTGAAATACCAACTCGCCAGTAGTGCTCGCACGTAAGCTCCACTTGCCGTGTGTTTCTGGGGTTGTAAAGCCCGGCATCCCTCGCTCCACAATCAATCCGTGGATTCGTCCTGCTTCATTCTTTGCCCAGACCACCGCCACATCTGCTTTGGGTGAATTGGATATCCACATCTTGGCACCATTCAACAGATAATGATCGCCCATGTCTTTAAAGTTGGTGACCATGCCGCTAGGGTTTGACCCATGGTCGGGCTCGGTCAAGCCAAAACATCCCAACCACTCACCACTGGCAAGCTTGGGTAAATATTTTTTCCGTTGTGCTTCACTTCCGAATTTGTAAATGGGATACATCACCAATGAACCTTGTACCGAAGCCGTAGAGCGCATGCCCGAGTCTCCCCGCTCAATTTCTTGCATGATGATCCCGTACGAAATATAATCCAACCCACCGCAGCCATATTCTACCGGTAGGGTAGGGCCAAAAGCACCCACATCGCCAAATTTCTTAACTATTTCATAGGGAAAGTGACCACGCTGTGCCCAGTCTTCGATATAGGGGCTAATCTCTTTCTTTACGAAATCACGGATCGAGCTGCGAATCAACTTGTGTTCCTCTGTGAGAAAGTCATCGATCGCATAAAAATCTGGCTGCTCGTAGCGATCTTGTTTTAAAGATTTTTTTGCGGGGGCTTCTGCGGTGGCTATATGGCTTGACATATCCTTTTGGTTATTCTTTATGAAAGGTTCAAATTTACGTTAAATTACTTTTGATCGCGAACGGTTTTAGAATGAATTTTTGAGCTTCGAATGCACATGGAAAATGAAACGTTGAATGCCAATCTAGTCGAACAGGTAAAAAAGCTTCAACAAAAATATGGAGTAATGGGGCAAGACTTGTCCTCCTACCTCGATGGCCTTTTACATGCTGATTACTTAACCTACTGGGACTATATTCACCTAGATACTTTGTTGAGTTTACAAAATCCAAAAACTCAATTTCCGGATGAGAAAATCTTTATCATCTATCACCAAATCACGGAACTGTATTTTAACCTGATACTCTGGGAGATTGAACAGATCGCGCACATGGACGGATTGAAAGAAAAGTTTTTTATTGAGCGGCTTGACCGGATTATTCGCTATTTTGAATTGCTCGAAAATTCTTTTGCGGTGATGGTGAATGGCATGGAGCGTGAACAGTTTTTAAAATTCCGGATGTCGCTGTTACCAGCTTCGGGTTTTCAATCGGCTCAATATCGGTTGATTGAGATTTGTTCTACTGATACAATCAACTTAGTGAATATGCAGGAAAGGGAAGCATTGATAGAATATAGCGACATTGATCAGCAAATTGAAAAATTGTACTGGCGGAGTGGCGCAACTGAATTGGCTTCCGGCAAAAAAACGTTGACCCTTCAACAGTTTGAAGAAAAGTACATCAAGTTGTTTAAAGATACGGGAATGAAGTACCGTGATAAAAACGTGTGGAAATTGTATGACAAAAATTTCAGAGGCTCTGCTGAAGTCGTTTCGCGCATGCGCGAGTTCGATCAACTCGCCAACGTACTTTGGCCATTAGCTCATTTGAAATCGGCTGGGCATTACCTCAAGAAAGATCCGGAGGATATTAAAGCAACTGGAGGTACGAACTGGCAAAAATACTTACCGCCACGTTTTCAAAAAATCATTTTTTTTCCAGAGTTGTGGACCGATCAGGAAAAGGCCGATTGGGGAAGATCGGGAATTGCAAAATTGGGTTTGGCGTAGAGTGCCCATCAACCAGCTCTCAGGTTTAGAATTATGCTACCTTTGTAAGGTGAAAAATTCGCTATTTTTCTTATTGAGTATGGTGTCTTTTTTGTCTTATGGACAAGGGATTACACGTACCAAATATTACGATGAGTTAAAGAAAAATATCAAGGAGGTCTATCAGGTAAAAGATACGATAAACAATACGTTACAGGGTCGCTATATATCTTATTTTCTCAATGGGAACATAGAATCCAAGGGACAATTTGTAAACAACGAAACCACAGGCGTCTGGGACTTTTATTTTGAAACAGGCAACGTGCGCATGCGCGGGATTCTTAGAGCAAACTCGAACTATGGCGTGTGGGAATATTTTTACGAAAGTGGTTTCAAGAGCATGGAGGGTACGATTGATGATAAAATGAAGATAGGCGTTTGGAAGATTTATTACGAGAGTGGCGACCTGAAAGAAGCAGGAGAGTATTTAGGTAATAAAAGAACAGGACGTTGGAAGACATTTTTTGAAGATGGCACGCTGCGCGGTGAAATTGAATACAATGAAGATAACGGGCGGCATACTGAATATTATCATTCTGGTAAGGTAATGGGAGAAGGCCCGAAGGCGGGCTCTCGCAATGTGGGATTTTGGCGTTTTTTTGATGAGGACGGAACTTTATCTAATGAAGGAAATTATAGCAACGGAAAAAAGGATGGAGAATGGAAATTCTATTTCCCTTCGGGAAAGATCTCGATGGTGGGCAAGTATGAGAATGATGAATCGGTCGGTAACTGGATTTATTATTTTGAAGATGGCGAGATCAGCGCGAAGGGAGAATTTGTGGCTGGAAGAAAAAATGGATACTGGTCTTCTTATACCAACAATGGAGCGTTGAAGAGTGAGACGACCTTTACCAACGGAGTAGGCGAATATCGGGAGTACTTTCCCAGTGGAAAGCTAAAAATAAAAGGCCAGCTTGTCGAGGAGAAGAATCAAGGAAAGTGGCAGTACTTTTACGAAGACGGAAAACAGGAAGGCGAGTGTAACTTCGAGAAGGGCAAAGGAATGTATAGTGGTTATTACCCGAGCGGATCGGTGCAAACCAAGGGACTAATCGAGAATGATTTGAGAGTGGGCACTTGGGAATTGTATGAGCAAGACGGAAAACTCTCGGGCTACTATAAGCCATTTTATGAGAACAACACAGTGGCGAACGAGATTGGGCGGCTACTTCAAAAAAAAACCAAAAGTATTCCGAAAGAGCGAAAGCGAACTGGCTTTGATTATTTTTCTCCGCTTTACCCCGAGTATCATGGTGTTATTATTGGTGGTAATCCAGCTTTTTCGTTTATAGGAACGATGCCTTTCGCCATTGAGTTTTATAATCAAGAAAGATTGGGGCATGAGTTTTCATTTGAAGGCTTGCGCGATCCTTTTTTTACTGCCGACAGTGAAGTTCCTAAAAACAAAATCTTTACAAGGGGAAACATTATTTCGGTCAGGCAGAAATTTTACAATCCGATGAAAACAGGTATGTGGTATTTTGGTCACCAAGTTCGTTTTTCAAACATAGGTCATTTTTCAAACATAGATGTAGCTCCGCAAACCACCATTATCGCAAGTGCTTCCGAACAACGGGCTGAGTACGGTGTTATTTTAGGTATTCGATTGATGCAGCGAAATAACGGTAATGGATTTACCTTGGACATGTTCACAGGCTTCAATGCAGGTTATCGAAGTTTTGATGTAGAACCACTTTACAACGATAATTTTGCTTCAGTTGACCAGTCCGCTTTTTCTCAAAGCATTAACTTTGGTTTCAACTTTGGCTACTCGCTCTCATTTGATGGAAGGCGGTAGCGCCTATGTATTGATGAGCTAGTTTGTTTAAGTTATTTTCTGGCGTAATTTTGATGAGCAATCGGTATATTTTTACCGATAAACAATTGAAGGGATAACTACCTTTCCAATGAACAAGACCGTAGAAATTAATCTCAATCCCGAGGAGGCATTTGATGAACAACACGTTCAATCAGCCCTTTTTTCAAAACTGAAATTGGTGGATGACGGCAGCACCATACTGAGGCCATTAAGGAGATCAATCGATGCAAGAGGTAAATCGGTGTTTGTAAATTTTTTGGTAGAGATAATCGCAAAAAAGAACGAGCCACCTTTACTATCTTATCATAAAAATGTAGAAGACATTAGCAAAGCACCCGTTGTAATTATTGTAGGCGCGGGGCCAGCAGGAATGTTTGCGGCTATCCGGTTGATAGAGTTTGGCTTGAAGCCGATTATTTTGGAACGCGGAAAAGACGTTCAAGCGCGCAGACGCGACATCGCAGCCATCAACAAAGCCCACATCGTTAATCCGGAATCGAATTATTGTTTTGGCGAGGGGGGAGCTGGTACGTACAGCGATGGTAAGTTGTATACACGATCAAAGAAGCGAGGGAGTATAAGAAGGATATTGGAGGTACTGGTGGCACATGGTGCGAAAGAAGAAATTCTTTACGATGCGCACCCGCATATTGGCACTAATAAATTACCGCTTTTGGTGATGAAACTTCGCGAAACTATTTTGAGTGCAGGGGGGGAAATCCATTTCAATACAAAGGTAACAGACTTGCAATTGAAGGGCAATGAGATAGCTGGTGTAGTCACGGAAGGCGGCACTCGATGGGACTCGAAATCTGTTATACTTGCTACGGGGCACTCTGCTCGCGATATTTTTGAATTGTTGCACAAGCGAGATGTTTTGATTGAAGCGAAGCCGTTTGCGCTGGGCGTACGTGTCGAGCACTCACAGAATCTTATCGATCAGATGCAATATCATTGCAAAGCAGATCGTGGGCTGTATTTGCCTGCCTCATCTTATTCTTTGGTGCACCAGTCAATAGTGAACGGAAAAGAGCGAGGTGTTTTTTCTTTTTGCATGTGCCCTGGCGGCTTTATTGTTCCTGCTGCAACTTCCCCCGGGGAAATTGTTGTCAATGGTATGAGTCCGTCCAGACGCGATTCTAGGTTTGCAAACTCTGGGATTGTGATGTCTGTCGAGGAAAGTGATTACACGAAGTATTCGGTGCACGGGCCACTAGCCGGACTTCATTTTCAATCCGAGATCGAAAGATATGCGTGTCAAGTAGCAGGCGGGAACCAAACTGCACCCGCTCAACGTTTGATGGACTTTGTTGATATGAAGACATCCTCAACCCTGTTGGAAACTTCCTATCAACCAGGACTGCAATCTTCCGATATGAATCAAGTATTGCCTCCCTTCGTAGCAGATGGTCTGCGGCAAGGTTTCAAAAGTTTTGGAAAGAAAATCAAGGGTTACTTGACAAACGAGGCACAAATTATAGGGATTGAAAGTCGTACTTCTTCCCCCGTACGGATACCTCGAGATAAGGAAACGGGTGAGCATATCCAGATTAAAAGACTCTTTCCATGTGGAGAAGGAGCAGGCTACGCAGGCGGGATTGTTTCTGCCGCAATGGATGGAGAGAACATGGCAGAAGCGGTGGCAAAAAAATATTTTAACCGATCAATAGCATGAGTAAAAAAACTGTTATCGTAGGTGCGACCACCAATGAATCTCGGTATGCGTATATGGCTGCCGAAATGCTGACGAACTATCAGCATGAAATTGTTCCTATTGGAATAAAGAAAGGTGAAGTAATGGGGCAAACGATTTTAGATATTAAATCAAAGCCAATAATCGGTGAGGTGGACACTGTTACACTTTACATTGGCCCGCAGCATCAGCCTGAGCACTACAGCTATCTATTAAGTCTGAAGCCTAAAAGATTTATTTTTAATCCGGGCACCGAAAATCCAGAATTCGAAAAAATGGTTGAGCAATCTAGGGCAGAAGCCATTGAGGCTTGCACGTTGGTGATGCTCAGAACGGGACAGTACTGATTAGATATACCCAACTATTTTGTAGGCAACCATGCCTGTCCATTCACGAATCAATATGTGCCAATTGGTTAACGCCTCTATTTTTGGAATGATTAGTACATCAGGCGTAAATTTTCTTTTGTGCGAAATGAAGTCGGTGCTAAAGGCATCAACTAATAATCCTTGCTTTCGGTAGCAGGCAATTGATCTGCGGATATGAAAAGAAGAAGTTACAACTATGCAATCTTTCGCTTTAACTTTATCTCCGAGAATTTTCGCTACTTCTATGGCTGATTCGTGTGTGTTTCTGGAAATATTTTCTATCACAATGTCTTCTTTCGGCACTCCCATTAGCATAAGAACTTCTGCCATTTCATCGGCTTCTTGTTTTGGCACTTCTTTCAATTTTCCATTACCCCCTGACACCAGTATTTTTTTGATGATTCCCAGTTTATAAAGTTGAAGTGTATGCGTTACGCGATCTGCCCCTCTGCTAAAATATACGCGGTCGGCTGGTTGAATTTCTGATTTTCCAACGCCCGTCAACAGAATTCCGTACTCATATTTCTTTTTCAACGCAACAAAAGGGGTAGGCGGTATTTCCCACCACAGGGTTACCTCGTTGGCTATAAAATCATTTGAAAAAAATAAAAGGAGAATAGTGCCAAGCCTGAAAAGCTTTTTCTTTAATTTATTGTTTCGGGAGATCAACGCGATCAGTAAACAAACGCAAATAATCACCAGTGGCATGGTGATGTAGCTCAACGTTTTAGATAGAAAAAAGAACATATTAGGCTACATTCTCTTTGGTAAAGGATTGGAAATGTTCCCGAGCGCTTCTACTACTTTTCTCAAGATTTCCCAATAGAGTGCCAACGCTAACACAATTGTCATCGACCAAATTACACCAATATTGAAATACAGCGTGTCAATATTTTGATTTAGGAAATGTTTCGCAGGCATATAGAACTGTGCATCAAAATCAACGACATGTTCGGGATCTGGATCTTTGTAAATCGGGTAAATCTTTTGGATTAATTTGCCATCCTTTTCAATAATCCGATTTGTTTCGATAGTGTTTCTAACAAGTTCTGCGATTGCCTCATTTTGGTAAGAATTTTTTAACGCTTCAAATTCTTTTTCTTTTTCTGCTGTACTCGTTTGTCGGTTTATCTCTTTTTCTTTTTGATCATCGGCACGATTGTACCGGTTGATATAGAACTTCTTTAGTGCCGCAAGAAAATTGACTGTTTTAACAAACGTAATAGAGTCAAATTGAGATGCTGAAAGTCGATTCGTTTCGTTGAAGCCAGTGCCCACAATCTCTTGCTCTTGTTTAATGGCGCGACTGACCAGTTCAAGTTTTTGGGCTACGTCCTTTTTAATGCCAGGATCTTGGCTCTTATAGTACATATTCACAAAATCTAATCGCGATTCTAGCTGGGGGATGAAATAGATTTTCTTGTAATCGGCATCCGCCATGGTTTTATCATAGAGATAGAATCTTTTCTCAAATTTATTGTCTTTGTACTGACTGACCATGGCCGCTTCAAATGCCCACCGCGAAGCCATTAGATCTCCGACCAGCGGTACGGCAGAGGTGTTGCCGATCACTGGGTTGAGTTTATCAAACCTGACCACTACGCCACTCAAAATTAATTGTGGAATTAACAGGATGGGTATTAAAATATAGATCGTAACGGCTGAGTTAAACGCAGAGGAAATATTCAAACCTAACAGATTGGCAAAGCAAGACACCGAAAACAGAATTCCCCAATGGATGAAAAACATACCATATATTTCCAAGATATAGTTAGCAACCAAAACGAACAGGGCCGTTTGGATGGCAGATATCATAAACAGGATGCCAACCTTGGAGATGATATAACTACTTCTGCTCAGGTGCAGGAATTTTTCGCGCTTCAAAATCTTTCGGTCCCGAATAATCTCTTCGGCACTGACAGTGAGCCCCATAAACAAGGCAACGATCACACTCATAAACAGATGCGCTGGCATGTTCAGGTTTTTACTAAATGCATATCCTTCTTTGAAGGGATCGTCCGCATTGTAGTACCGAACAATAAAGGCAAGAATAAACGCCAACAAGGGTGCTTCTAACAAATTGATCAGCAGATATTGTTGGTTACTTAGTTTTGATAAAAGATCCCGCAAGGAAAATAAACGAATCTGCTTTAACCAACTTGGTATTCGTAAAGTTGAGTAGGGGGTGTCAGCGGAAGTTGTTAGGGCAGGTACTTTAATCTTTTTTAGAAAATTATCATTCCATTGCTCTGGTGAAAATTTTCGTTCATTGGTAAAGTCGCCAAATTCGTTGATGATTTTGGTCTCGATAATATTGAAAATCTGTTCGGGGTTTACATTTCCACAGGAATGACACTCACCCTCTTCGCTATTTACAAGGTTAATATTTTTTTTGAAATAGGTGATGGCGTCCACCGGGTTGCCATAATAAATTTGAAAACCACCTGAATCTAAGATCACCAACTTATCAAACATTTTGAATATGTCGGAGGAAGGCTGATGAATAACCGCAAATACTAACTTGCCCTTGAGCGAGAGCTCTTTCAATAGATCGATGATGTTCTCAGAATCTCGGGAAGAAAGCCCAGACGTGGGTTCATCTGCAAACAAGACGGCTGGTTCGCGTAGTAGTTCTAATCCAATGTTTAGCCGTTTGCGCTGCCCGCCACTTATGGTCTTTTGTAACGGAGAGCCTACTTTCAAATCTTTAGTTTGCATCAACCCAAGATCTTCGAGTGTTTTTATTACCAATGTGTCAATTTCTTTTTCTCCAAGATGACTGAAACACAGCTTGGCAGCGAAATACAAGTTTTGGTAAACAGTAAGGTCTTCAATCAAAAGATCGTCTTGCGGAACAAATCCAATTACTCCTTCAATTCTCTTGGGCTGTTTATGTATATCAATTCCATTAATTAATACTCTTCCTTCCGAGGGCTTCTCAGTACCATTCAAAACATGCAGCAGTGTTGACTTCCCGGCACCACTAGCACCCATTAAGGCAACTAGATTTCCGGACTCTTCTTTCACTACTACTTCGCGTAATCCCAGCTTTCCATTCTTAAAACGATAGGAGATCCGGTCTGCCTCAAATGAAGTTCGGGTACCGTCTGATTGCTTTTTGAAGGTGTTTACAATTTCTCCATAATAAACCGGGTCGGCCACTCCCCATCGAACTGTGCTGCCTGTTGCCAACACGTTTATATTTCCTGCCTTTTGCGGAACACCGTTCAGATAAACATCTGATTTGCCCAAGTACCTAAAAAAGAAAATGTCTGCACTCTGTAGATATAGTATGACAATCAGCCCATCTAGTTCATCACGAATGATAGTTTTAGTAGCGGCCAATTTTTGACCAGAGTGAATAATTAAAATATGCTCGTTTTGATACTGAGTGGCATCTTTGAGAAGGATAAATTGTTTGATAAGCTCGATGTCTGCCGATGAAACGTTGAAGGCTTGACCAATTAAATTTGCCAGCGTCTCTTCTGATGGTGTGATCACTCCATCTGCCAGTATAAGGCTGAACAGTTCCATCATGATAACCGCTTTTTGCTTTTGGGCAACTTCGTTATTAATGGAAGCGCAAACCTTGATAATAGAATCCGGCTGATTTTTTTCCGTAAGTTTATCAGAGGTCTCGCGGGCATATTCGTCAAAAAGCCGCAGATGGGTTTCCATCGACTTCTGGCTCAGGTGATCGGATAAAAATGTTTGGATATAATCGCGTTCCTGCGTAGTTACCGAATCTTCTTTGGCAACCATTGCGAACAGTCGGATGATAGCTTTTAATACGGGTTCACTCATAGCAGATTACTAGTTTGAATCGAAAGTACTAAAGAAAGTACGCTTAAAAAAAAGAGGATTGGCAAACCAATCCTCTTTTCAATCTAAATTTTTTAATGGCTTAGTCGATGATATCTTTTCTCATTTTTTCAACGATCTTCGTTATATCGATCAGATTTTTATCCGATAGCACCAGATCTGAACGATTGTTTTTGATCTGCTCCTCAATGTTTAAGGCGCGGTAGCTTGCTTGAAGAGCAACAAGATCTGTTTGGATACCCGTGATAGGAGCAGTCTGCTCAACAGTAGCTAACATTTTAACTAGTTCATTCACTGATTTTTCTTGTTCCAAGATCACTCGTATGAGCGGAGTAAGAATCAAATTTCTCTGGTCTTCTTTCAACAGACTTTTAGGATAGGTTTTAATGAGCCCCGTTGAGATGGAAAGTCCTTCGATAAAACTTCCAGTGATCATCAAAGCAGCTAACTTGTTGCGGCTATCATCCTTTAAGTATTTATCTGTTTTTTGAACGGCATCATTCAACAATGAGGCAAGGGAATCTTTGTTTGAAATATTTGCTTCAAACCGCTTAAGTATATCGGTATCAAATGTGCCAATCACGCCAAGATTGTCTGCTAGCTTTTTGGCTGAGCCCAAGTAGTCAATCGCCTCTTGCGTTTTGTCATAAGAACTTAAATAGCCAATATCAGCGACATACGCTCCTAGATTCAGGGCGGCCTTATCGGTGCGCGTCATGTACTGATCCACCTTTTTGCGATCATTTAATAAACTCTGGTTAAACTCGGCTCCCGTTGTCTGTAAAAGGTAGGGTATTTCAGAAGGTGATGGAATATTGTACACCACATCTTCGATTTGGCTTTTTAATGACTCTTCCGCTTGTTTAAATTCATCTGAATTCTGATTTTCTTGTTTAGAAGATGAGCCACAAGAAGCTAGTAAAGAGGCTGTTGCAATGGTTAAGAGATAAAGGCTTAGGCGAGTTAGTGTCATGGGTTGTAGGTTTAACATTCAATTTTAGCACATTTTTTGTAACTGATAAACTGGTTTGGCTTTTATTTTATCAGTTTTGAATTTTTTACCTTAATGACTACTCAAAAAGTTCCATCCATATCAGTTGATTTCGACTACCAAACCAGTATCTAGCCAGTCGTTAGGAAACGCCAGCAAAGCGCCCAAGAAAAGTTGAAGTTTTCCGCTTACGTTATAACCTGCACCAATTATTGTTTGTGACTTTTTGTGATCGCCTGAAATAAAGTCACCCATCAACAGCCATTTGTCATTGAGTTTATATTCATAGCCGAACATAATACCAAGCTGATGGGTAGGCGGCCCTCCTACAAAAACATCATTGGTATGATAAGGGCCAGCAATGAAGTATCCTTTTTTAGACGGCTGCCATCGAACCAATGAATAATTCATCGTGGCAATTCTCTGGTCGGCAAATTCGTTGCTGAGGTTATATACTGTCTAAGTTCCCACATTCAAAAACAACTTATCATGTTTAAGCACAAACTGTTTCTGAAGGGTACACATCACTAGTGGATACAGTGGCTTGCGCTTACTATTGTCATTAAACGAAACTAATTGGCCTTGCCCAAACCGTAGCAGTAAGTCTACAAAGTTGACACCCACGTCCAAGCCTTTTCCAACACCATATACTAAATGAGATTTGACTCCAATTCATTCGAGGCATAAAAATTCAGTTGATGCTGGTAAAAGAATTTGTTTTTTGGCGTAATATCTCCTGATGGGATGTTGAAAAGATTTTGTTGTCAGAGGCTTGAAAAGGGAATCGTAAGAAAGCAGAGAATTATAAAGGCAATATTTTTCACGCCTATGTAAAAGATGATAGGGTTACGTTGGGGGTAAATAAGAAAAATCAGTTATTCTTCCTTAGCCGGATGATCACTTTAGGATCTAACTGCCTATGATAATCTTCGTAGATGGGCGGAGGTAAGGGATTCTCTGATAGATCAATCAGTCTTAATTTCTTCATTTGGATGATTTCCGGGGGGAGGTCATGAATTTTATTTCCAACCAAAAAGAGATATTGCACTTTTAAGTCTTTAATGTTTGAAGGGATAGACGTCAAGTCATTGTTTTCAAAATGTACTTCGTTTAGATTCTTCAACTTACGTATCAATCGGATATTCTGCTCGAGGTTGAAAAAGGCATCGTTGTTGATGTAGAGAACTTTTAAGTACTTCAGTTGGGGAATATTATCGGGAAGTTTCGTGAACGTGTTGTCGGAGAGTTCCAACGATTCAAGCCGTTTTATTTTAGTGATGCTCGGTGGCACAACTGAGATATTGTCCCCTGCTAAGCTCAATACTTTGAGCGAACGCAAAGCTGCTAAAACAGGCATTGCTTTGTCTACTTCTATTTGTGGATTATGATCCAAATAGAGCGTTTGTAATAATGTCAAATTGGCCAGCTCTTTTGGAATTAGCTTGAGCTGATTGTATGACAAGACCAAGTACTTTAGTTTTTTTAGGCGACCTATTTCTTTGGGAATACTTTCCAATTGATTCCAACTGAGATCTAGATATTGTAATTGAGTCAATTGAAAAAGTGAATCAGGAAGTATTTTTAAATTCTGTTTACTCAAATCGAGCCAAGTGGCAACCGTTTTATGAATCAGCGCATCGTCCACGGTCTTGAATTGTTGGTTGGCTTTATCACTTTGAGCGTGTAGGCCATGGAGGGTAGCGAAGGTCAAAAGGACGATGGATGCGAGTTTCATTATGATAGTGGTTTAAAGTAAGGGCAAGCTAAAAACCAGCCTGCCCGTTCTGCCTTGTTAGTCTTCATTCGGATTAATCAAAAATGGAGTTTTTCCATCGGTAATAATTGTTTTGGTATTGGGCGATTTAGCGAGCTCGCGAAAGGCCTCTATGCTTTGCCACTCTATGATTGATTTAGTCAACCCTTCGGTGATTATTTTTTGAGAGTCGCGGATACCGCGGGCTTCTATAATTTTGCGTTCCGCTTCCCTCTTTTCGCGGTCGAGTAGAAATTCCATTCGCTGTGCTTGTTGTTCAGCCTCTAATTTTTCTTCTACTGCCCGTGCCAACCCTGCCGGCAACTGGATATTCTTGAGAAGCACCGATTCAATTTCAAAACCACGAAGATTTAAGATCTTAGCCATTTCATCCTTGATTTCCTTTTCGATGTTGGCGCGCTGTGCCGAGTGCATGTCTTTGGCGAAATAGCGTGAGCAAACATCCGCAGCCGATGACCGAAAAACGCTGCTGATCACATTTTCTTCATTCCCTACGCCAATTGTCTCAATTACAAACGGAGCTTTGTCGGGCTGCATTTTATAAAGAATCGAAATTATGGCAACCACGTTCAACCCCTCCTTGGAGGGAAGATTGGCGTTGATCTCCATATTCATGGTACGGATCGGCATTTTAATTACCACCGATGAAAAAGGATTAAAGCCAACAGCACCGGGTGTAATGATCCTTTTGTCGAGTTTTCCAAATTTTCTTTTCACACCCACTTCACCCTGCCGAACGACAGCGCAGCTTGCTAGAAATGACGCGAGTACTAAAGTAAGAATTATTTTTTCAGTTTTCATATGGGTAGTTTATTGATTTATCAAAAAAGTTTTTTTCGAACGGATCCATTGTTTTAACGCTATAGCCTCGTGTGAGCTAAGCCAGCAGATTGATTTTCGATATTCTTTGCGAAATAGGCGCTTGTCAAAACTGACGCACTGCAAAACTTTTTTACAGTGCTCTAACATAGTCTGTTTCGTTTTCATACGGTTTTATCAAACAGTCAATGCAAGAAACGTCATGCACAGGAAATACACAACTACCACAGACCATGTTAAAAGAAATTTTTTGTCGAATTTGAATGAAGATTCCATATATATTTTTGTTTTTTTTGAATTGATAATTTATACATACGCCAGAAATTAAGGCGTAAACAAAAAACATATATGACTTAAATCAAGAGAGCCCTATGTAGAACGGGACGGGAGGTTTTATGGCGGGTCGTTTGTGGTTTTGGATGAAGTTTGGTTACAACCTTTTTAGAAGAACAGGCTAAATAGGTAGATAAAACGCCAACTTTCTTGGGTCGGTATTTTTTCTCGGGAGCAACCGCTTCTTCTAACGACTTAACGTACTGTTCGGTAGACTCATTTATTTTGTTAAAATGTTCAACAGCCTCATTCACCCATAAACCGTTGATTAGCAATATACCAGTTATTGCTAGGCTAAAAAATTTGTAATATTTGTGAAATGATAGCATTACTTCTTTTTGAGTAAGTAATACTGATAACGAGGCTTTTAAAGATTGGTTCAGGTTTGAAAGCAGTATTTTTTTCAAAAATCTGGATCGAGGCCAAATTTGTCTTTCAGTTGAATAAGCATTGGGTTCTTTTCGGCCATCGCCTCAAACTTTTCTTTGTTGGTATAGGCTACTCTTGCAGAGGTCACTTCTTTTAAGTGACTCGTTAGTTGTAAATTGTTGCTCTTCAACTTCTCCCTCAGGTAAGATACTAATTCAACTTTAATAGATTGAAGCAAAGGCTCTTCAATTGCATTATTGAGGTGAATGATCAGCGTATTTCCGTCTCGCACAAAACCCCGATTGAGAAGGTGGTATTCAGCCACCTGATTTTTCTTCGAATCAGCGAAACGCTGCCAAAACTCTCGCAAAGGGGCATCCTCAATGGGATCGTTATTTGTTAAGCCCCTTGGTTTGTCATCGGTCTTTGGTTCTTTTTCCGCAACTGACTTAAAGATGTTGCCGAGATTTAGAGTTGTCTTGGGCTTGGTTCCCAGCTGTTTTGACGGAGGCTCGTTTATTACTTCGACCGAAATTGTTTTCGATAGCTCAGGTACTTTCTCTTCAACCAAGGTTGGTGCCTTTTCAACTGCTGTGCTGAGCGGGCTCTCGGCAATACCGATAGGACTTAATTCAATTTTTTTTTTACCGCTTCCGAAGCCAGGGCAGTTGAGTCATTGAAGACTGCATTCACATGCGCCATCTTCATCATCGCTAGCTCAACGGTCAGTCGTTGGTTCTTGCTGCCTTTGTACTGAATGTCACATTGGTTGGCTATACTTAACCATGAAAGCAACAGCGAGGAGGGAGCAGCTTGCGCTTGTTCGAGGTATTTTTTCTTGGTGCTATCAGGCACTTCCATTAATGTAACGGTTCGCGCATCTTGTGCGACCATTAAATTTCGGATGTGCTCACTTAGGCCTACAATAAAATTATGTCCATCAAACCCTTTTCGTAGAATTTCATCCAATATCAAAAGCGGCTGAGATGGATTTTCTGCCAAAAGACCATCCACTACTTTAAAATAATAATCGTAGTCTAAGATGTGCAGATTGTTAATAACATCTTTGAAAGTCACTTCTTTGCCAGAAGAGAATGTAACCATCAAATCAAAAATAGAAAGGCCATCGCGCAAAGCACCGTCAGCTTTCTGTGCGATCAAATGAAGGGCCTCTTCTTGTACCTTTATTTTTTCTTGCTCCGCTACTTTTTTAAGTTGACGGGCGATGTCCGAAATTTGAATGCGATTGAAATCGAAAATCTGACAACGCGAAAGAATGGTTGGGATGACCTTATGTTTCTCAGTGGTAGCCAGAATGAAAATAGCATAGGAGGGAGGCTCTTCCAAGGTTTTCAAAAATGCATTGAATGCCGAATTCGAGAGCATGTGCACCTCGTCAATAATGTACACCTTAAATTTTCCGAACTGAGGCGGGTAGCGAACTTGATCAATCAGATTTCGTATGTCTTCGACTGAGTTATTTGAGGCAGCATCTAGTTCAAAGATGTTCAGCGAATTAACTTCCGCTTTTTCTTCAAACCCGTTGATCATCCTGGCCACAATCCGGGCGCAAGTCGTCTTGCCCACACCGCGCGGTCCGCAAAACAATAATGCCTGTGCGAGCTTGTTGTTATCGATGGCATTTTTTAGCGTGGTAGTAATGTGCTCTTGGCCAACCACTTCAGCAAAGCCAAGCGGACGGTACTTTCGGGCAGACACTACAAAATTTTCCATCGGGTGCAAGATAGGTTTTGAGTAGCCAAGTTGGAATAGATCAACCAATAAATCTTTGAATAAATTACACGATGAGTTGTCGTATGTTTGGATTCAAACTTTAGTGTATGAAAATCACCGCATTAGTACCAGAGGAGTTGATTCAAGATGTAAAAAAGTATTCAGGCGGTAAGAACATCACAGAAAGCATCATCATCGCCCTCAATGACTACATTAATCGGCAGCGAATTAAGAAGTCGGTTCAGAAATTAAAAAAAATCCACTTGAATTTGTCGTTGAATTTAGCGCTGAACAAGTTTGCAAATAGAACAGGGAGTAAATGATCGTAGTCGACACTTCTGTTTGTATCGACTTTTTCCGTCAGTCGAATAACACGACTAATCATTTGATATCAGCTTACTTGGAAGACGGAGAGGTGGTTGCCCTGAGTGCAATTTTTGGCGAGTTGTTGCAGGGAGCAAAAAATGAGGCGGAAGCAAAAGTGATTTTAGAATTCTGGAGAGACCTGCCTAAAGTGGATGAAACGGAATTGCTGTTGGAAGGTGGAAGAATATCCTATCGAAGAAAACTTTATAACAAAGGGCTAAGCCTGATAGATTGCTATATACTTGCGGCCGCCAAGGCAAATAGATTTTCGCTTTGGACGTTAGACAAAAAGCTGCTAGCTGAGTATCAGTATTTTTGAATTCATCGGTTATAACTTCTCCATCATGATCGCCAAGAACGTCTTCACAGCGTCAATGTAATTCCCCACTCGTATGTTTTCATTCTCGGCATGTTGGTTGTTATCGGCATTTACGGTAGGCACGGCAACTGCGGGTATTCCTAGGGTGATTACAAATGGTGAAATGGGGATCGACCCACCCGCGGTGCGTATTTTGATAGGCTCTTTGCCGAAGGCGGTGTACATGGCTTTGCTTAGCCAATTGCCACACTCTGAATCAAAGGGAGTTTGAAACGCCAAATAGGAGATACTGGATTGAAACGATGCAATACGAGGGAACTTCAATCGCTCCTCTTCAGTAGGCGCACGATCGATCACATAATAGCCTTTTGATTCGATGTGTTTTTTTATCAATTCAATCAATCGTTTGGGGTCGCTACTCGGTACCAGTCGAATGTCTATTTCTGCTACCGCTTTCGCGGGAATCAACGTCCTTGCCTGATCGCCCACATAGAGCGCATCTAACCCCCGAATGTTGAGAGTGGGATACTGAAGAGACTCTTGAAAGTTTCCTCCGATGTTGTCAGGCTGTGCGATCCCCAAGAATTTTTTGATTTCGTTTTCATCATCCGGGACTTTGGACAATATCTTTTTCTCTGCTTCTGTCAAAACAACTCCATCGTAATAGCCGGGAATGGTCACTCGCCCATCTTCATCTTTCATTGAGCTAAGTAGCTGCGCCAATCGCAGGGCAGGGTTAGGCGTGTAGTTGCCATAATTGCCGCTGTGCATGGGCGTTCTTGGACCAAAAACAGTAAGTGTGATTTCACAGATTCCTCGGGCGCCATAAGAAAGCGTGGGCTGATTGCTTACGTGACGAGGGCCATCAAAAATAATCAACATGTCGGCAGCCAATTCATTTTTGTATTTGCTAACTGCAGAGGGCAGATGAGGCGAGCCCAGTTCTTCCTCAAAATCCATGATCACTTTCATGTTGAAGTTGGGTTCGGATTTCAGTTCTTTCAACGCATCCAATGAAGCGAGATAGGCCATCGCTGGCCCTTTTGCGTCAGATGCAGAACGGACAAATATTCGCCAATCGCGATTGATGTTTCCTTCCATTAATTTTTCATAAGGCAAAGCGCTCCATTTGCCATTGTTGTCTTTTTCTTTCAAAGTTGGTTTCCAAGGACTTTCTTGTTCCCACTGCGATGGTTCAACTGGTTGCCCATCGATTTGAAGATAGATTAGCACAGTCTTTTTTGCATCGGGCACCTTCCGTTCTGCCAGCAACAACGGAACCGTTTCGGTTTGCAGTCGTTGGGTAGTGAATCCGCGTTGTGAAAAAGCCGTCTCGCACCATTGCACATTCTTTTCAATGTCTAACGGAAAATGCGCATCGTTCGGCAGGCTGTGCAGTTCATAAAACTCCTTGAAAGAGGCCACGGCAAACCTTTCCGCAATGGCATCCAGATTAGAGTTTTTTGATTTTTGGCTGATCCCAACTAATGGGAAACAGATTATCAGAGTTAATATTAAGAAATAGCGTCTCATCGGCTTCATTCAAGATTCAAAATTCTACATTCTACATTCTACATTCAAAATCCAGAGAGACTATTTCAAATACCTTTCAGGCAGCGCAAACCCCATGCTTTCCGCGCACCAAAAGATATTCACAATGTAGTAGCGGTCTTTGTCCTTAAACAATTGAATGCTATTGATTCCTCTATTGGTAATGGCACCGTCTTTTGTGTCTTTCGTTTCATAGGTGCTAAACGCATGTGTTACGGTTCCGAATGTTTCCGTTTTTCGCGATAGCTCACGTTCGTAAAACCCGGTTGGGATTCGGGGTTGAAACGATTGGACGTATTCATCTGGCGTGAGGGCTTTTAAACTCACTTCACCCTTGTCATTTTTTCGGGTTGGTATCATCCTTCCTTCAGGCGCGAATAAATTTTTGAACCGATTCCAATCGCGTGGGGTGTTTGGCTCACCCGTAATCACGTCATACATAGCCGCGATGATAGCGTCTACCGATTTCACATCGGCAGAATAGTCGTTGGTTTGAGCCACTGACCAATTTGCAGGAAAGAATAAAATGAGGGATAGGAGAACTCGTTTCATTTTTAAGTAATTTTAACGGTTGAAAGGTAGCCATTTTTGGCAGAGCGCATAGATTGGCTCAATGAACATTTTGACATGGTTTCGGTTTATTACTTAACTAGTATTTCTTGTGAATAACCCCCAAGTACTTCAATTGAAACAATACTGCAATAGCCTGATAAGCTATAGCCGAAGAAAGACCCGCGTGGTGAATATTGGCGAAGTACCGCTAGGGGGGGATAACCCCATTCGGGTGCAGTCAATGACAACCGTTGACACGATGGATACGATGGGGTCGGTTGAACAAGTCATCCGGATGGTAGATGCTGGTTGCGAATATGTGCGCATCACCGCCCCAAGTTTAAAGGAAGCTCAAAACCTGCAAGAAATAAAAAAAGAATTGCGCTTGCGCGGATATTCAGTTCCGCTGATTGCCGACATCCACTTCACGCCAAATGCAGCGGAGTTGGCTGCGCGGATTGTGGAAAAAGTCCGTATCAATCCCGGAAACTATGCCGACAAAAAGCGCTTTGAAGAAATTGAATATACGGACGCTGCCTACCAAGCAGAACTGGATCGAATCCGCATAAAGTTTACACCACTGGTAAAAATTTGCAAAGAGCATGGTACTGCCATGCGGATTGGTACCAACCATGGATCACTGTCCGATCGGATTCTGAGCCGCTATGGAGATACGCCTCTGGGAATGGTAGAATCTGCCCTTGAGTTTTTGCGCGTATGCGAGGATTTGAATTATTACAATATCGTATTGTCGATGAAGTCCAGCAACCCTCAAGTGATGGTGCAAGCGTATCGGATGTTGGTTCAAAAATTGGATGAGGAAGGATTTCAACCTTACCCGTTGCATTTGGGGGTGACTGAAGCAGGTGATGGAGAAGACGGCCGAATCAAATCTTCAGTCGGGATCGGCACGTTGCTAGAAGATGGATTGGGAGATACCGTTCGCGTTTCATTGACCGAAGAGCCGGAGGCAGAGGTCCCTGTTGCACAAGAACTCGTGAACCGTTACACCTCACGCAAAACTACCGTTGCCATCCCAGCGATTAAAGAATATCCCATTGATCCATTTGTATATACTAGAAGAACCACCCATGAAGTTCAAAACATTGGTGGTCATCAGGTGCCGCGCGTCATGGCGGATTTTTCGTTGAAGCAAAAAATTACACCAGCATCATTGTTTGCGCTGGGATATCATTATTCTGTTCCGCTCGATAAATGGAACCTTGCCGACAATGCCTGCGATTATGTTTTTGCGGACAATACAATCATTGACTTTGAAATACCCGGCACATTGGGAATCGTTTATAGTCATAACGTTTGGCTTGCCAATCGCGCGAAGGCGCGGTCGTATCCCTTTATCAAAGCAAAAGATTACGTGACGGGAGTCGAGCAATCTGATAAGCTGAATTTTATTTACGCCTTTTTGCCAGATGTAAATTTGCAATTGATCACAAAATTAAAAGCTGACAGTACTGCGGTTCTGTTGATAGACACCTACACGGATCACGGCATGGCCGAGCAGCGCAGGCTGTTTGTTGAGTTGATTGAAAATGACTGCAAAGTGCCGGTTATCATTGGGCGCGCATACCGCGATTTAAAAGTGGATCAACTGCAGATTTATTCTGGTACCGACATGGGCGGTCTATTGATAGATGGATTGGGTGATGGTGTTTTTATTGCTGCCGAAAACTGTGGATCGGATAAGTTGGTGAACGAAACAGCCTTTAATATTCTTCAGGCCACCCGGACGCGTATTTCCAAAACAGAATATATCTCGTGCCCATCGTGTGGCAGAACCTTGTTTGACTTGCAAGAAACTACCGCCAAGATTCGTGCTAGAACCAGCCACTTGAAAGGCGTGAAGATTGGAATTATGGGTTGTATTGTAAACGGCCCCGGTGAGATGGCCGATGCGGATTATGGATATGTGGGGTCTGGCCCTGGCCGAATTACCTTATACAAAGGCAGAGAAGTGGTAAAAAAGAATGTGCCTACGCCACAGGCAGTGGATGAGTTGATCAATTTAATTAAGGATGGGGGCGATTGGATTGAAATGCCGAACTAATTT
>Ga0105047_10003021_pt1 | contig 29839 bp, 29 predicted proteins | sample MAT04_FD_78384 | JGI IMG/M metagenome (GOLD analysis project Ga0105047, IMG submission 78384) | Freshwater microbial communities from Lake Fryxell liftoff mats and glacier meltwater in Antarctica - MAT-04 (megahit assembly) | ecosystem: Environmental > Aquatic > Freshwater > Ice > Liftoff... | reverse complement strand
GGCGGGGTCTATATGGCCACGCTGAGCCTTCACGGCCAACGGCTCATCCTGTTGAACGGCGGCCCGCACTATGAGTTGACTCCAGCATTTTCCCTCTTCGTCTCCGTCGAGGGACAGGACGAACTCGATCACTATTGGGACGCCCTGTGCAAAGAAGGCGAACCCTCACGCTGCGGATGGCTCGTCGACAAATTCGGCCTGTCGTGGCAGATCGTCCCCACTTGTTTGGGTCAACTCATGGGCGATCCCGATCGCGAGCGTGCCGACCGCGTCACCCACGCGATGCTCACGATGGAAAAACTCGACATCGCCGCATTGCAAGCCGAGCACGACGCCTAGTCACACGAGGGAACCAGATGATGGAACGTTCAGGCCCGCTGTCGTCCGACGCAGAATCGGTTGACTTCTTGACGGGTTCAGACTCGGTGTGCAGATTCACGTCGGCCGGCATCGAGATCACCCAAGGTGCGACCCCCCAGTGCACGTCAAGGTGTACCCGCGAGGCGCGGCGGTGAAATCCCAAGGCCGCACCACCGTCGGCCTAGGATCTGCACGCGAGGAATAGATGTCGGTGGCAGCATCCAGGAGGCGTGATGGAGTCCGCCAAGATGCCAATCGAGACCGCCCGCGAAGCCACTGCCTCTGACGACTCACTCGTCGGCATCGTGAAGCGACGCGCGGACTTGTTGATCGGCTTGGTCCTCTTGGGTGTCGTCGCCATCTGGGTCGGACTGCTCAACACCTACCTGCACGGCGGGGCCTACGACCTCAGCATCTACAGCGCAACCGCCCGAGGTGTTTTCCGCGGCCAAGATCTCTATGACGTACTGCCGCCCGGCAAGCCCACTGGATTCACGTATCCGCCCTTCGCTGCACTCTTGCTCGCACCCCTTGGGGCGATCGGCGCTACGTCGGCTTTCGTCATCGTCACTGCTGCGAGCTTGGCCTGCGGCGTCCGAGTCGCCGTGCTTCTCGGCCAAGCGACTTCACGAATTCCCGGTGCCAGGATCCCGGTCCGCACCGCCACTCTCCTCCTGCTCACCACGATGCTCTTGATGGCGCCGATGGATCTGACGATTCGTCTTGGCCAAATTGGCTTGATCCTCTTGTGGTTGGCCACCGAGGATTTCCTCGGGGCGGTGCCCAGCGGTCGTCGCGGATTTCTCATCGGACTCATCGCGGGAATCAAACTCGTTCCTGCCTTTCTGATCGCTGCGCTATTGGTGGCCGGCCGTCGAGCCGACGCGCTACGCGCTGTCATTGCCTTCGCCCTCACGATCGGCATCGGGGCAGTGGTGAATCCCGCTGCCTCGTGGCGGTTCTGGAGCGCTCTGGGCGAGCCCACCACCGTCGGCGACAAACTCGGCGGCGAGAACCAATCTCCCTATGCGTTTCTGGCCAGGAGTCTTGGACCCGACACCGGTTGGATTGTGTTCGCTCTCGTGGTGGTGCCGCTCGCCGTGTGGTTCTTGCTCCTGACGCGTCGCTTCACCCGCACCGAGGCCCCCCTGGCCGCCTTCGCCACCGCCGCACTCGGCATGCTCCTGCTGTCTCCACTGTCGTGGGGGCACTACTACATCTGGACGCTTCCGACGATCGCACTCATGATCGGCGTCTCGAGCATTCGCTTGGTGACGTTGGCGGTGCTGGTCCCGAGCCTGGTCGTGCTGTCACAGCGCTTGTACTGGCAGGTACCCGGTGGCCATGGACTAGAACGCACGTGGCGCGGCACGCAGCTGCTGCTCGGCAACTCCTACGTCCTCGTCGGCTTTGCCCTCTTGGTGTGGTTGACCTGGTACGCCTGGTTCTCGGCTCGCACCACCTCAGTTCACAACTCGTGAGCCGCTGCTCGCCGGCTACTCCTTCAGTGCATCGATCTCGACGTCATCAAACACGCGAGCCGCGTCGGCTTCATACGAGCGACGAGCCCGGAAGATCAGCAATGCGCCGATGAACAGCAAGACAACGAGTGCACCCACGCCGTATCGCACGCCCGTCGCCTCGGCCGCGTCTGTGGCGCCTTCGCCAATCCGCTTGATCACGAAGTCTGAGGTGGTACCCACGATCAGTGCACCTGACGCGCTGCCGATGGTCACAAGGAACTGGGCAACAGCAAAACCGGTCCCTCTGATGGATGCGGGAATCACATCTGTGGTGGCCGCACCCAGGCTGGCCAACGCGATGATGTTGAAGAAGTTCACGGCGAAGTAGAAGGCAATCTGCACCGGCAGACTGTCGACAATCGCGAAGCCCGCTACTCCGATGGCCGCGAACAAGAGGCAGTAGGCGCCGACGGTGACCCGCCAGGCGGGGCGAATTCCGTGGCCCCTGTCGCCGATCCTTGAGGCCAGCGCGCCGCCCGCCAGCAGGCCTGCGAGGCCCACACCACCGGTGATCGCCGCCGCAGCACCGGCTTCCAGGTCGTGGACCCGCTGGAAATAGATGGTCGCCCACGCGAAGAGTCCAGCGAATCCGGCAAACAGCAACGCCTGACCGAAGATCACATAACGCAGGGTGCGGATCTTCAACACGTCGGAGATCGATTTTCTGATCGACGGTTTGATCGGGTCGATCACTTCAGCATTCGCGACGTTGATCGGGTCTCCCGGATCGAGGGTCGTGGCGAACGATTCCTCAGCCATCGGTTCGGGCACAGTCTCGGTATCAATACCAGCCGCAACGGCCATTGCCGTGAGCTCGTCGGCTACTCCTCGGCGTGGTTCACGAAGTCGCACAGCGACGAATGCCGCCAGCAGCATCGCTGGCACTCCCATGATCAGGAATGCCGCGCGCCACCCCCACACCTGCGAGGCGACGCCGCCCACAAGCACACCCAACGGGAAGCCCAAGTACTCCATCACTCGCAGAATCGCGAACGCCTTGGTGCGGATGCGGGTCGGATAGAAGTCGCCCGCAAGAGAGGCCGATGCCGGAATCGTCAACGGCGTGGCGATACCGAGCAGCACCCGGGCCAGGAAGAACAGCGCGAAGGTTGGCGCAGCGGCGGCGCCAAACGTCAAGACACCCCAGGTGAAGATGACCACGCTGATCAAGGTGGTGCGCTTGCGGGTGTCGGCCAACCGGCCCGCGGGCACGACAAGCAACAGGGCCGCGATCGACGACGCCGAGAGCAATAGCCCTGCGACGCTGTCACTGAATCCGAAGTCGTTCTGCAGGTCTTCGAGCACGCCACCGAGCAAGGCGGAGTCGGCGCGGTCGACCAGTGCGACCAGACCGAGCGTGATCGCCGGCGCCCAGCCGAAGGGAGCGCCCGCGCCCAATTTGATGCGCACCGGGGCCTTCCCCGGGAAGGCGTCTACTTCGACTTCGACACGTCCTGAAGGGTCAGTCGCGATGGTGGGAGTGGTGGCTGGCCCACTCGGCGCGGCATCGGCGGTCATGCATCCTCCATCAAGGCTGCGCGGCGGATCCAAGGCTTGTGCCTCAGGGCTCACGAGGTGAATATCGATTTAATCGGTCAACAACCAACTTCGCACGTCAAGGCTTCAATCAGGCCCTGGTCAGGATGACGCGCCCAGGTCCGGTTCGACCATAGGCGGTCGGCGCGTCGTCGAGGCCGAACACGGCTCCGACGTTTGCAGTGAGGACGCCGCTGGCCAGATCGGTCAGAGAGGCTTGCATCAGTCGGTGCTGCTCCTGCTCAGAGATCCGGAAGCCGTTAAGACCCACGATCGTGTGCTCGCGCAGGAGCATCAGTGGAACGACGATCGGCGCCACCACACCAGCCTGGTTTCCCAGTAGCACGTGTCGAGCATCTGGCGCACACGCCTTGATCGCCGCCCCGGTCCACGAGCCACCCAGTGGATCGAGCACCGCATCGACGCCCTGGCCCCCGGTGGCGTCGAGCACGGCGGCCACCATGGCATCAGCGTCATCCAGGGGTACGACGGTGACCGAGTCTCCGGTCGGCACGTCATCAATCCGACGTGCGGCCGCAACGACGGTGATCCCCGCGTGCGCGGCGAGCTGCACGGCAGCGCGACCGAACGAGCCACTGGCCCCCAGGACTAACACCGACGCGCCAGGCTCCACGCGGGCCACATCAAACAGAGCGCGGCGCGCATGCATCCCAGCGTTCGCCACCGCCGCCACCTGAACGGCGTCCATCTCGCCATCAGATCCGTCGGGCACCGGCACGAGTTGACGCGGTGCGCACACGAATCGTTCAGCGAAGCAGCCATCGCGATGCAGACCCATGCCGGTCATCTCTGCAAGCACGACGTTCAGCTGCCCATCTTGCGTGCGCGCAACCCCGGAAACTCCGGCCACCATCGGCAACGGCCCGGCGCCGGGAAAGGCGCCACGGGCAATCTGACGGTCGAGCGGCTGCAGGTCTGCGGCGACTAGATCGACGAGCACATCGCCATCGGTCGGAATCGGTTCATCACGCTCAACTACCTGGGGCGCCACGGGATCGGCAAACTCGGTCAGCAGAACCGCGCGCATCAGATGACAGCGCTTTCACGTGCGGTGCTCGCTAGATCTGCCGCAAGCGGGCCGAAAACTGGAAGCGCTCGGCCATCGGTCAGGTCGCGCCAGCGCACCGACACTGCCGCGTCACACACCCACGCCTCGACATCGGCATCCACAAGATTGGTCAGCAGGATCGGGCCCTCAGCCAAGCGAACCCGAGCCACGACGTAGGGGGCCTCGAATCCTGGCAACGCGCGATGAACGACGCTGAACGAATCAACCAGGCCGACGCCTAACGCATCGGTCCATCCCAAGTCGGTGCCGCCACAGGCGATGCACAGCGCGCGCGGATAGTGCTGCAGCGATGCGCAGTCGTGGCAAGCCTGCAGGATCAGCCGATGCTCACGCGTGGCCTCCCACCAGGGCAATGTGGTGGCATCGACCGGCGGAACTTCAACCTCAGACGTCTCACTCATGCGCCCACTCCCAAAATGACGGTGGCCGATGTCGAGAAGGTGCCACCGGTGCCATGCACGAGCGCGGTACGCGGGCCCGCTACCTGGCGCTTTGCGCATTCCCCACGCAATTGCCGCACTGCCTCGACAAGAAGCAGCACCCCGAACTGTCCGGGGTGGCAGTACGACAACCCGCCACCGCTGGTGTTGAGCGGGAAGGAACCGCCCGGTCTGATGGCACCGTTCTTGATGAACTCCCACGCCGTTCCGCGTTCGCAGAAACCAAGACCCTCAAGTGACAGCAGCACGGTGATCGTGAACGAGTCGTAGAGCTGAACCACGTCGATATCACCCGGCAGTAGGCCAGCCATCGCGAAGGCCTGTTCGCCGGACGCAGAAGCTCCTGTGACGAGAAGGTCGTCAGGCGTGGCCATCGATGTGTGCGTCGTGCTTTCGCCGTAACCCAGAATCGTGACCGGCATCTTGGCCAGATTGCGCGCGCGTTCGGCAGTGGTCATCACGATGGCACCGCCGCCGTCAGTCACCAAACAGCAATCCGCAGCCGAAAGCGGCGACGAGATGACTTTCGATGCGAGCACGTCGTCGATGGTCAGCGGTCCGGCGTCGTAGCGAAACGCCTTCGGATTAAGGAGCGCCCATTCGCGAGCGGCCACTGCTACTTCGGCGAGGTCTGCGCGCCCGGCACCGGACTCATGGAGGTACCGCTGGGCAGCCATCCCATAGTGCGACAAGGGATACAACGGACCGTAAGGGCCCTCGAACTGCGCCTCAGGGGTGTGGGGCTCGAAGATGTTGCCCAGACTGCGCGACTTCGCCGACCGTTGATTCGACGCGAACGAAATCACGATCGTTTCGGCTTGTCCGGCCTCAATTGCTTGCGCAGCGCGCGCGACGAACATTTCGAAGGCGGAACCGCCGGCGAACGTCGACTCCTGCCACACCGGCTCGATCCCCAAGTAGTCGGCCAGTTGCGTCGCCGAAAAACGCGCGACCGACGTGCACGCCAATCCATCCACGTCGGCGAGCGGCACACCGGCATCGGCGAGAGCGCGCGTGACCGCCTGCGTCTGAAGTTCCAGAATGCTTGACGTCGTCACGCCGAGATCGCACTCGGCTGCTCCCACAATCACCGCGCGACGGCGGTCATCCACCGTCATGGACGCACGATCACCGTGGCACCGCAGGGTGCTGCGGCCACCCTGGCCTTGTCGCCGAGCACGGTGATCTGCGACGCAATGGTCAGGATGAGCCGATCACCATCGGTCCGCACCTCGCTCACCGTGGCGGTGCATTCAATGGTTTCGCCTGCGAAAACCAAATTCTTAAAACGAAAGTCAAGGGCTTGGACCCAGGCCTTGGGTCCGAGCCAGTCCTGCACCTGCTCGGCCAAATACGCGCCGAACACTTGGCCATCGACCACGGGCGCGGGCAAGTTCTTCGACGCCAAGTATTCGGCGTCGTAGTGAAGCTTGTGCCAATCCCACGTCGCACCCGCGTAGGCGACCATGTCCGTCAGGTCGATCGTGCGCGTCAAGGCGGGAACGACATCGCCAACGGCGATGGAGGGCAGACTCATTCGGCACCACCCACCGGAGCGAGCGCAGACCAAATCAGCGTCTCGGTATTCGTGGCCAATCGCGTGCCATCTTGATTGGTGTACGTCGCACTAGAGGTGACGATCAGCATGTCGAGACCCTTCGACGTCGTGCGTTCAGTCGCATCATCGATTCGCCAGGTGGCGGTGATGATGTCGTCGGGGTGCACCGGATGATCGAACGTGTACGAATTTCCGCCGCGCACCAATCGGGTGTTGGGAATTTCAATCCCCCACCCATGACCCATGTAGCCCTCGTCGGTGCGAGCTCCTGGCATGTACTGGTTGGTCTCGGTGATCCACGTCGGTGGTGCGATCACGTCGCGATAGCCCGCTTCGCGAGCAGTGGCCGCGTCGGTATACAGCAAGTTGTCGTCGCCAACCGCCAGCGCGTAGTAGCGGATGGACGCCCGCCCCACAGATTCTGGCGCGGTATAGACGGCTGTCTCGCCGATCCGGCGACTCAGTTCGTCAGTCAAGAGGCCCATGCGGTCAGCCTGCCGCAACAGGGGGCATCGCACCCCGAAGATCGGCAGTCGGCACCACTTCGAGCAAGAATTCGTCGCGCAGCAATCCCCCGCAGACGATGCCGGTGGAGGCAGGATACGGATCGCGCAACTTCTCGCGACGCACATCGGCCACTGACCGGTAGTCGCCAAGTCCATCGGGGCATACGTACTCGACCGTGGTCAGCATCGCCTCGGCACCCACACCAGCAGCCGCCATCGTCTGCAGGATGGAGTCGTACGTGTAGTCGGCTTGGGCCCGCAGGTCACCGGGGAACAACGACTCCTGCGTGACGGGATCGAGTGCGGCAAACCCACTCATGTACAGCGTGTTGCCAGCCTTCACTCCAGGGTTGTAGGTGAGGGTGTTGTACCGCTCCCACCCCGGGTTCACTGCCTCAAGCGGGTGGGTCGACGCGATCGCGTCGATCGCGCACAACACACCCGGCGCATGCAGTTCGCTCATGAGGATGCCTGCAGCCCCGGGGTATACCGGACCGAGCAGATCCTTACGCGGTCGACCGATCTTGGGATAGCGCTCGCGAGTGGCCGGAGTGGAGTAATCGATGGTCTGCACGAGGTTCGAAAGCGACAGACCGGCCTGATCCAGGAGTTCGCCAGCACGCTCGAGGCAGTAAAAGTACTGACCGATGATGTCGCCGTCGGCCACGATCTCGCCCTTGGCATCGATGGGCAGCAGCGTCGGCAAGTACACAGCACCGTCATGACCGGTGCGAACCGTGCTTCGGCGCCAGGTGTCGTCGTCGCCTGTCACCAGTGCCGTGCCACCGTTGGGCTCGGCCTCAACCTCGACCTCGATGAAGGCCTGGCGGCGCACGAGGCGGTCGACAATCACGGTGACCACAGTGGGCTGGTGAGCGCCGAAGAGGTTCTTGCGCACCTCTTGGGCTTCGGCGTAATACGGCAGACCCGCGATCGAGATGTTCTCCACGACGCGCGTCACGTCGGAGAAACTCTTTCCGGCCGCGGCCAGGATCGCTTCTTGCTTGGCATACGCAGTGGTGGCCTGTTCGCCCATGCCACCTTTGATGCCAGCCTTGCCGAGTTCAGGATCAAAGGCCGAGCCGGAATGTCCGGAGTTGATGACGCTGTCACCATCGACCAGACCAAGGGAGAACGTGTAGCCCTTGTAGTCGTACCAGGGAAAGGAAGCAGGCTCGATGGCGCGAAAGCTCATGCGGGGTTCTCCGTCGTAGTCGCGGGGGTTGATGCGGCAACAGGTGCAGCGGCCACGAGTTGGGCTGCAAGGTCATGGATGGCCGTGAGATCGGATTCGTCGGCCAGGTTCAGCACGCGGTGGGCCAAATCACGGCTAACGGCACTCTCGCCGCCGCAATTGCCGTGGAACTTCGCGAGCAGTTGCTCATCAGTCAGCGGTCGTTCAGGTCCGCCGAGGCTTCGCGCAATTTCACCTAGCAGCACGGTGCCATCAGTGAGTCGAACCTCTATCCGACCAGGTGCGTCAGCGGCAACGCCATCGTTCAATGCTTGCACCACCGAGGTCACCTTTGATGACACGTCGGCCACCTCGGGACGCAGAACGGACTCGAGTTCATAAGTGCCGACACCGACATCACCGTCCACGATGAGCGCCGCCACGCTCCACGGAAGCGAGAACTTCGCGTCGTACGAGGTGCGCGGACGAATCTTGGTCTCAGCCGGCTCGCAGACCGTCGGTGCGCTATCGGGGTGCACGTAGGCCGTGATCGATTCCACCGCGTCAGGCGAAGGAATCTGATCGAGCACAGTGGCTAAGGCATCAAGGGTGACGTGCATCAACTGGCACGAGGGGTAGGGCTTGATGGTGATCCGCGTGACTTCCCAGCGCTCCCCCAACCCGCCAGTGACTTGGACGATGTCGAAGGGTCGGGCACTCAGCGTGGCGTAGATGCCGTGCGGACCTTCAAGCACGGTGGCCGGTCCGGTCGCACCCAAGGCTGCATAGCGCGCAGCGAGCTGCCCATTCAACGAGGCGCTGCCGGGGTGCAATTGCTTGGTCGAGGCACCCGTGGTGAGGAACTCCAGCAGGCCGCCAGCGCTGCTACCCGCAATGCCGAGCGCGTTGACAGCACCGGTCAAGTCCATTGCGCCGAGCTTGGCCGTCACCGCGGCTGACGAGAAGACTCCCGCTACTTGGGTGGCGTGCAACCCGCGAGCGTGGAAACCGTGCGGCGAGGCCATCGCGATCCGACAGACGACCTCGTACCCCACGATCGCCGCCGCGAGGACTTCAGCACCAGATGCCTTGACGTGCTGACCGACGGTGAAAGCCGCCGGAAGAACGACGGCCGTGGCATGCACCAGGCCGCCAGCGTGGGTGTCGTCGAAATCGATGGCGTGCACCAAGCCGCCATCACCCAGCGATGCGGCTGGCGAACTGATCGCCAGTTGGTCACCCAGAATTCGGGCTTCAGGTGGACCTCCGAGCGAACGGGCCACCTGCACTGACGGGTCGGCCGCACCCGTGCGTTGGGCCACGATCGACAGTCCAACCCCGTCAAGCAGATGCCGACACGCAGCGCGCTGCGCGGCAGCAGGCACCTCATTGAGCGTGAGCTCAAGACCCCACGCCATGAGCGCCTGCGTTGCCGTGGCCGTCATGCGGGCTCCTGCACCACCGGATCGGCGGTGGTTGGCACATCACCAAAGGCGCCGGCCTGGGCGAGTGCAGCAATGGTGTCTGCGTCGTAACCCAGAAGTTCACCCACGACGGCATCGCGGTGCTCTCCACGCGTGGGAGCACGGTGGTACGTGGGCGCGTAGCTCGACATTCGCACCGGCGAAATCGTGTGCTTGATCGAGCCGAACACCGGGTGGTCGTACTCCGCGATGAGTCCACGCGCCTGGGTGTGCTCCTCGGCCAAGCCCTGCGCCACAGTGTTGACCGGTGAACACGGGATCGCCGCCGCGTAGAAGAGTTTCAACCATTGCGCGACGGTGCGTGTCAAGAAGATCTCTTCGAGCATCGGTAAGAGAATCTCGCGATGACGTTCACGGGCCGCGAAGTTGGCGAACCGTTCGTCGGTCTTCCATTCCGGATGCTCGATGACATCGCACAGCCGCTGCCAGAACTTCTCTTTGGCGCAACCGACGACCATCCAGCCGTCGGACGCCTCGAAGTTCTGGAACGGAACCAGTGAGGGATGCGCCGAGTGGCTCTGGCGCTTCACTTCGTATCCCTTGTTGAGGTGCCAGGTGGCCGGATAGTTGAGCATCGTGATCGCGATGTCGTAAAGCGACACATCGCAATCGGTGCCCACGCCGTCGCGGCGGGCCGCATGAACGGCGGCGAGCAACGTCAAGGCCGCGACGTAGCCGCCAGAGAAGTCGACCATCGAAAGGCCCGACTTGGTCGGTGGCCCATCGGGTTCGCCAGTGACGTCCATCCAACCGGCCAGGCCTTGAAGGATGTAGTCGTACCCGGGTTCCTTCACGCGCGGACCGGTCATGCCAAAACCCGATAGCGAGACGCACACGATCTTCGGGTTGAGGTGCTTGAGGTCGTCGTACATGATCCGCAACTTGGCGGGAACGTCACCGCGAAGGTTGCTGTAGACCACATCGCTGACCTTGACGAGGTCTTCGAAGATGCCGCGACCCTCATCGGTAGTCAGATCGAGAGACACGCTTCGCTTGTTGCGGTTGAACGTTTCGAAGAAGAGCGAGTCCTCGCCTTCGGCAAACGGCGGTACGTAGCGCCCAACGTCACCCTTGGCTGCGGGATCCTCGATCTTGATGACGTCAGCACCGAGATCTGCAAGATGCACCGATCCCCACGGCCCTGCGCCGTACTGCTCGACGGCGATGATCCGGATGTCCTCAAGCGGCTTCATGCCGGGCGGATCCCTCCTTTGATGTCGGCCACGACTCCGATGAGCTGGCGCTGTGCCTCGCGGGTTTGCTTTGGATCAAGACCATGGGTTGGCGGGCTGAGCTTCACCGCGTCGACTACGCCCTCGTACGCCGTTAGCGCCGACGCGATGTCGTCTGGATTTCCACTGATCGTGAAAGCCGAGACCATGTCGTCTGGCACCAAATCGCCCAGCTTCTGCGCGGTCGCACCGCCGGAGCGGAACTCCTGCACGATCGCGTCCTGCTGCTCGGCGAATCCGTGAAAGTCAAAGAAGTCGGCGTACGTTCGCACCGTGGCGTAGAAGCCGACCACGCCGGCGGCGAGCCGTCGCGCTTTCGCCCGGTCTGAATCCACTGCCGCGCAGGCCGAGACGACGAGTTCGATGTCGGTGCGTGCCCGCCCACCTCGCTCAAGACCTTCGCTGATGTTGGGCATGACCTGCCCCGTCACGAACGCAGGCGAACACAGTTCGTGGCTGATCCAGCCCTCAGCGATCTCGCCGGCCAGTTTCAACATCACCGGGCCGACACCGGCCAGATAGATGGGAATCTCTGCGCGTTCGCGGTGGTACGTGCGTTGATAACCCTTGATACGCAGGTGTTCGTACTCGCCATCGATGTCGAACGGCTCGCCCGTCGTGCATTCGGCGATGAACGCGCGAATGATGCCGACGGTTTCACGCAGATGAGCCACCGGCTTGCCCCACTGGGCGTTGTACCAATCCTCGTTCACGCGCTGTACGCCCGTGCCCAGGCCAAGGATGAATCGGCCGCCCGACATCTCGTCAAGATCGAGGGCTTCGAGAGCGGTGATCATGGGGCTGCGGGTGAACGCCAATGCGATCGCCGTACCGACGCCGATGGTCGAAGTGCCTGCGGCCATCGCTGCTGCGGTGATCGTGGCGCTGCGATGCATCTCGGGTGCCCACACTACTTCGGCGCCGGCCGCTTCGGCCTGACGCGAGACCTCAATGACCTCGGCCAACGACTCGCCCCACGGGGCGAACGTCAGTCGCAACGCTGACCCACTCATGCGCCGGTGTGGTCGAGGGTGAGGGGGCCATTCTTGGCCTGGGGGAAGTGCGCGTTGACTTCGTCGGCCTCCGAACGCTTCCAGATCATGACGCTGCGCTTCCACGAGACCACTTCGTCGCCGTCTTGATTCAGGCCACGCGTGATGACGCTCAGAATGCCTGCATAGGGGCGCGAGGCCGATTCGCGCTTATCGGTGACGATCGACTCGGCGTAAAGCGTGTCGTTCACATACACCGGGTGCGTGAGACGAATATCGGTCATCGCCAAGTTCGCGATCGCGTTATGGCTCAAGTCGATCACGGTCTGACCAAGCACCAGTCCAATGGTGAAACCGGAATTCACAATGATGCGGCCACCGGTGATCGGGTTGGCCTTCGCGTAGTGAGTGTTGAAGTGATTTTGGTTGGTGTTCATCGTGAGCAACGTGAACCACGTGTTGTCTGCCTCGTTGATGGTGCGACCGAGCGGGTGCTGGAAGACGTCACCTACCTCGAAGTCCTCATAGAAGCGACCCATCACGGCAGGGTGGACGGTCATTGCTCACTCCTCGTGGCCGTCATGGACGGCCGTGGTCAGCAGAGGCGGCTGCCCCCGCGAACTCCGCGGCGGCCCGAACTTGCTCCGCATTCTGCCGAGACGCGCGCGATCACGCTCAGGCGGGTCCACCGGGCAGTCCAGAGGCGTACGTCGCCCGAAGCCGATCGAGGTGGGCGCGCATCCGCTGCCGTGCGCCCTCTGCGTCGCCGGCCTCAACAGCTTCGAAGATGTGTCGGTGGTCATCCACGACGATCGACCAGTAGGCGTTGTCGACGACAGGTTCACGAACCGACCGCGAAACCAAGATCGAGAACACCGGACGCGTCACCACTTCCAGCAGCGGATTCCCGGACGCCTGCACCAACAGGGCGTGGAACAGGTGGTTGCACTCCTGGATCCGATCGAAATCGGTCGACTCGACATCGACAAGGGTGTCGCGCAACGCGGCAAGGGCATCGGCGTCCGCACGCTCGGCCGCCATGCCCGCGGCCGGCACCTCAAGCACATCGCGCGCCTCGAGAAGCGCCTCGATCGGCACTTCATCGTGAAAGGTCAGTAGGCCGAGGCTGTTTTCCAGATACGCCCGAATGTCACTGGCCTTCGGAAGCGCGACGAACGTGCCACCTGACACGCCACGGGCGGTGACGACCAGGTTCTGGTTGGCCAGTGCGCGCAAAGCCTCACGCACGGTGCTGCGGCTCACCCCGTACTCGGTGCACAACTCAGTTTCGGCTGGCAGCCGGTCGCCGGGAGCAAATCGCCCCGAGAGGATTCGGTCGCGCAGATCGTCGGCCACCGACTGGTACAGGCTCACGACAGGGGGCCGCGAACCTCGAGGTCGATGCCACCCGGCGTGGTGACGAACGCGGCACGGTCGGTGCCACCCTGCAGCCCGGGCGCCTCCACGGCCGGATACACGGTGGCGCCAGCTGCTGCCATCGAAGCAACGGCCGCATCGACGTCGGCCACACGCAGCCCCACTACAAGACAACCGGGAAGCAACGGTCGCCCAGAGATGCTCAAGCCCTCGGCATCGCTGAATTCAAGAAGTTCGAAGCGCGGTGGATTCGCCGTCGAACCGCTCATGACCGACATTCGAATCGGCACGTGACGCGGCAGCATCATGAACTCCGAAACGGCCGGCACATCGATCGGAAACTGCGAACGAAGTTCGAGGCCGACGATGTCTTTCCAAAAGACGGTCTCGGCATCGATCCCATCGACGCAGCCGACGACCGAATGCAGTTCCGAGTGAAGCCGATCGGGCTGCTCATCCAAGACGCTTGGGAGCCGTCGATCAATGCCGACAAACACAAAGGGCACCTCATCGGGGGCCATCGCCTGCGCTTGCTGTAATGAGACTGGACCAAAGACGTAGTCAGCCGTCGGACCGACAACGACGCCGAGGTCGCGCGCAATCGCCGTGCTCGCCGCCATGTCTGTCGTATAGATGTCGAGTGCGTGGCCGCCACGATGGAAGTGGCCACGTTCGGGAAGCGGCAGCGGAGTGGTCACTAAACGGAGGCGGCCAGTATCGGCACCACTCACACCAAGGACGACCTCGTCTGTTTCAGCATCGAGTCCGTAGAGCGCTTGTGCAACGGCGGCCTCTAGGTGGTTCTGCGCCACGACCTCAAACCCGAAGGCCTCGAAGAACGCGGTCGAGGCGGCCATGTCGCTGACGCCGACCACCGCGTGGTCGACCAGAACCGACGAGGCGGACACGGGCGATGGTTCAGTCACTGTTTCTCCCTGGACCTGCTGAAGCCTGACCCGATGGGTCGGTTGGAGGACGGGCGTCAGCATGCCACGGATAACTCAAAGCACGGCTCGATCAGTTGAGCGGCGAGCAAAGCGCGCTCACCGAGCGTGCAGCACGTGGAGAGTTAGAGACCGTTCTCGTCGCGGCGTCGACGCCAGCGCTCTTCAACGTTGTCCATGAACGATCCGTTCGCACGACCCTTCGACACCTTGCGGCCGGAGCGCGACGACGGGTTTGGTGGGCCGGTGACCTCGACCACGGTGGGAGCCTTGCCCCACCACGAGACGACGTACGTGACCGACACCAGCATCTGGACGAAGCCAAGAACACTGAGCGGCCAGATCTGAGTGACGACACCCGCCAGCAGCAATGCCACACCGATCAGGAAGCCGATGGCCGCCAGACCAAAGCGGCGGCGTGCACGACGCCGCATGTCGGAACCGCGCAACGTCGAAGCAAGCTTGGGGTCGTCCTCGTAGAGGGCGCGCTCCATCTGCTCGAGAAGGTGCTGCTCGTGCTCTGAGAGCGGCACGTGTGCCTCCCTACCTGCGTCGCGGGTCGTTTCTGGGAAGTGCGAGAAATCTGGACACATGATGTCGTCCTGCCCTGAGGATAAACACCTCACGGCGATCCGGAAAGCCGGACGGTCGACTTTGCCAGAGGTTCACCCTCCGATAACAATCTCTTGATCGGTGGTCTGAGGCTCTCGTCGACCTCAAAGGCCCTCACCTTGAGCCATGCGGGGCCGGCCGGGCCGATTGCGATCATGTCGTGGAATCCGGCTCGGGAGCCTGGCCGGAGGCATCGGTGGAAGGCTCCACGAGCGTGGCGGGCCGTACTGCGCCTACCCCAAAGCGGGCCACAGCGGCGTCGACGGCCTGATCAGCCTCGCGCCAGCCATGCTCGCGGGCATCCAGGGTGAGCTGCCGGGAGTACCCCTCGACAGGGGCCAGCCCCTCGACCCTGACGCCCACCAGCCGAAGCCGAGCGCGCTGAAGTCCGAGCGCATCGAACAGCGCCCGAGCCGTCTGGGCGATCTCGCGACCCACATCGGTGCGTCCGGGGAGAGTGCGCGAGCGGGTGATCGTCGTGAAATCGGCGAACCGCACCTTGATCGACACCGTGCGGCCCACCACATGCTGCTGCCGCATCCGCGCGGCCACCTTCTCGGACAACCGCAGGAACTCGCGATGGATCACTGCAGGATCGTCAACATCGCGTTCAAAAGTCTCTTCGGCTCCCACCGATCGCTCGGGTTCATCGGGCACCACCCGGCGATCGTCACGACCCCAGGCCAACGCCGTCAGATGTGCACCCGTAGCCATTCCTAGCGCGCGCTGCAACGTGCTTTCAGGCGTATGCGCCACATCGCCGACCGTGCGCAAGCCCAAGCGATGCAGTTGCTCCTCAGTGCGCTCCCCCACGCCCCATAAGGCGCCCACCGGCAAGGGATGAAGAAAGGCGATGACGGCATCGGCGGGCACGACGTGCAATCCGTCCGGCTTGGCGGCATTGGTCGCGAGCTTGGCGACGAATTTGGTCGTGGCCACTCCCACCGAACAGGTGATGCCTTGTTCGTCGTGCACGCGTGCGCGGATCAGGTCGCCGATGTGAGCCGGTGCTCCGATGCGTCGCACGGCACCAGCGATGTCGAGAAACGCTTCGTCAAGCGAGAGCGGTTCAACGTGGGGTGTGAAAGAACGAAAGATCTCCATCACGCCGCGCGAGACTTCGCCGTAACGCGGGTGATGAGGAACCAAGACCGTGGCTTGCGGACACATGCGACGGGCCCGACTCATCGGCATCGCCGACTTGACGCCGAACGCCCGTGCTTCGTACGTGGCGCTCAGCACCACACCGCGGGTGGCACCACCGCCGACGATGACCGGTGTGCCCACGAGTTCGGGATGATCGAGCAGTTCGACCGATGCATAGAACGCATCCATGTCGACATGCAGAATCGTGCAGCCGGTGTCATCACCTCGCGGCGCGCTGCCATCTGCGCTCAGCATTGGCTTGCGGCTCATGCCTGCATCTTCCTCTTACCCTTCAGCGGCCGTCGCCGGGTGAACCCGGGCTGGTGTGCCAGAGCTTGCGCGGCGGCTCGTGGGTGGGAGAGGTCGGCGGAAGTGCTCGACGCGTGTCTGCCGGGTCGGTGCCCTGCGGCTTGAGATCGGCGTACGGCGACTGCTGGTAGCCGCTGGGATGCACGAGCACCCGCCGTCGCACCGGGGTGCCATCGGGTCGGTCGCGCTCACCGGGCCGCGGAGTGTCGGCCAAGAGATCGAACACCGCTGCTGCGCCGTGCTGTTCATACATCGCATGCAGTGATGCCAAATCCCAGGCCCCCGTTGCACGGATCGATACCCCGCGCGGTCCGGTCCGACGCATCACTCCACGCGCCAGCAGCAGCCAACCACCAAAGACGGTGTTGGTCGCTGCCCCTTGCACGTCATCGAAGAAAGCCAGATCGACCGGGCCGGTGGCATCGTCAAGGGTGAGGAACACCACGCGTCGACCCGATCGCACCGGCGGAGTCTGCGTCGCCACCTTGACCCCGGCGACCAACACCTCGCTGCCCGATCGAGTGCGCAGCAAGTCGCGTGAGCGTGTGACACCCAAACGGTTGAGCAGGCCTGTATAGAAATCAACGACGTGACGACTGGCGTCCAGGCCCAGCACCTCGAGTTCGGCGCGCACCCGTTCAGCATCAGTCATCTCTGGCAACCCCTGACCGGCGCGCGGCTGCACCTCACCCGCACGCGAGGAACCGGCGAGCAACGACAACTGACCGACGCCTGCCTTCGACCGCAGCGACCGCGAGGACGCCCGATCCAGATCGGCGATCTGCAGCAGCAGGTCGCGTCGCGTCAGACGTCCACGTCGGGCCACGTTGCGGGTTCGCGTGGAAGCAGCAATGCCATGCAATGCATCGAAGCCACCAGCGACGACCAACCGCTCCACCACCGGACGCGACGCCTTGGCCCGCGCCCAGAAGTCGGCCAGATCCAGATAGGGGCGTGAGGTGATGATGCGATCGACCTCGGCGTCAGAGATCCCCTTCACATCGGCCAACGACAACCTGATCCCGTAATGGTCTTGATCGCGGGCGGCGTCGTCGTCGCGCTGGTCGTCGTCGCGCTGGTCGTCGTCGCGCTGGTCGTCGTCGAGGGGCTCGCCGTTGATTCGTTCCACGCGATAGACACCATCGGAGCGATCAACATCAAGCGGCAGCACGGCGATGCCTAGTTGCCTCACGTCGTCGAGAATCAACCTCTTCGGATACATCCCCGGATCGTGGGTCAAGACGCCTGCAAGAAAGGCAGCCGGATGATGGGTCTTCAACCAGGCTGATTGGTAGGTCGGCAAGGCGAAAGCGGCGGCATGCGCCTTGCAGAAGCCGAAGGATCCAAACGAGCGAAGCACTTCCCACACTTGCTCCACGAGTTCGAGCCCGTACCGGCGATCTAATGCCGCGGAGTAGAACCACGCACGCAGCTCTTCGTGTCGCTCGACATCACCCAGCGCGCGACGCACTTCGTCGGCACGCGCCAACGACACTCCCGTGAACAACGCGACGATGCGCAGCACCTGTTCGTGAAACACCACAACGCCGAAGGTCTGCTCAAGGATTGGTCGCAGATCCTCATGCAGATACACCGGCTGCGACCAGCCTTGTCGGGCCCGAAGAAACGGCATGATCATGTCGGACTTCACCGGACCAGGCCGAAAGAGCGAGATATCGATGATGAGGTCGGCAAAGACCTCGGGCGCAAACTTGCCCAGCAGTTCACGCTGCCCCGGTGACTCGATTTGAAAGCACCCCAACGTGCGAGTCGACCGAATGAGTTCATACGTCGGTTCGTCATCGAGAGCCACCTGCTCGCGGTCGTCGAGATCGATGTCGACACCGTCAACACGGCGCACCTCGTCGATCGCATAGGCCATCGCCGACTGCATGCGGATGCCCAGCACATCAAGCTTGAGCAACCCCATGTGTTCGACATCGTCTTTGTCGAACTGACTCATCGGAAAGCCGGCCGCACTCGATTCGACCGGCGTGCGATCAAGAAGCGACAGATCCGAGAGCACGATTCCGCACGGATGCAGCGCGATGTGCCGCGGCAACGCATCGAGTTCTTCGACCAGGTCAAGCATCAAGCTCATGCGATCGGCACCCTTGGCGAAAGATCCGCCCCGCAGTTCAGGAAGTTCCCGCAACGCTGCCCGCACATCACGGGCCCTGATGTGCGGAAAGGCTTTCGCAAAGGCGCCAATCTCGCCGGGATTCATGCCAAGCGCTGCTCCCACATCGCGGATCGCATGACGCACGCGGTAGGTGTCGGTCATCGACACGCACGCCACCCGTTCAGCGCCGTACCGCTCGATGATGCGTTCATAGATCTCAGGGCGCCGGGCCGACTCGACGTCAAGATCAATATCGGGCAGTTCTGCGCGTAAGGGCGAAAGAAAACGTTCGAAGAGCAGGTCATGCGCGACCGGATCAACACCAGATACCTCGAGCAGGTGATTCACCAAACTGCCAGCCCCTGACCCACGGGCCGCCACTCGAATCCCCATCCCCCGAATGAGTTCGACGATGTCGGCGACCGTGAGGAAGTACGACGCGAAGCCGAGCTTTTCGATGACGGCAAGCTCATCGTCGAGCCGGTCGCGCACCTGCTGCTCGTCGCCGCGGCGATACAACCGCTGGCGCACCACTCCTGCTTCGCAGCGCTGCCGCAGCACCAGATCGACCGGGCGTCGATCCCGCGGATCGGGTTCGGGCAGATGAGGCTGCCCCAAACCCAAATGCTCTTGCGGATCGATGACGCACAGGTCAGCGGTTTCGCGCGTGACCTCAAGCAACCGGTCGGCCACCACCGTGGTGGTGCCGACACCCGCGCGTTCGGCGATCTCATACGCAATCGACCTCATGTGATCGACCGAGGCCAGATGCCCATGCGCATTCACCCGATCCAAGTGACGCTCATCAAGAGGGACCAGGCGGCGAACAGCATCAAGCACATCGACCACACGAGCCTGTGCGGGCTCGGCATGACGCACTGCATTCGTCAGAACAGGTGCCACCCGCTCCTCGACCGCCAACTGCAGCATTCGGGCAGCCAGTGAGGTGGACCGCACGACCCCGCGGGGATCCTGATCATCGGCTCGGTGCGAAATGAGTTCGATCCGCAGCCCTTCGACCGGCATCACGGTGCGCCACTGGGTCAGCAGTGCACGGGCCAGATCCAGCCGACGTCGCACCATCGCTTCTCCGAGGGCCGAATCAGGCCCGAGCAACACGATCAACGGTGGATCAGGGGTGCCTGGCCCACGTGCCTGCTCACCCACGTGTTGGTCGAGCAGATCGACCAGAGCAGACCAGGTGAGCACCGGATGCCCACGGTCAACATCGGTATGCGCGGCAGTGACCAATCGACACAGCGCAGCCCACCCCGCCCCGCCCCGCGCCAGCACCGTGATGCGCGGCAATCGTGGATCGACGAACGCCCCACCGCGTGCTGGGGATCGCCGTGCCGAAGACGCACGTGGCGGTTGGTCATGCTCGGAAGTTCTGCTCAGACCATCAACCTCGCCGGCCACTGCCATATCGACGCCCAGCAGAGGAGCGATCCCGGCCTGCTGACAGGCCATGACGAACTTCACCGCGCCGTACAAGCCGTCACGATCGGTCAGGGCCAACGCAGGTTGACCGAGTTGACTCGCACGCGCGACGAGAGCCTGCGGACTCGAGGCACCGTGCCGCATCGACCAGCCAGAAGCGACCCTCAGATGGACAAATGATTCGGGTGCTCGTGATGCCACGGAGGATCAGCCAGCATCGCGCGTGAGCATCGAGGTCACTCGGGCACAGAAGAGTTCGGCATCGCGCATCAGATCGTCGGCTTCACGTTCGCCCACTTGTGCTGCACCGGCCTCAACAGCTGCTCGCATGCCCGCGGTGATGACGAAGAACTCCGACCACTCCGTCAATTCAGGAGCCACCTGCTGAAGCAGATGCCACACCCCGCGTGGACCCCGACGTACCTGGCCGGCGCGGGCTCGAGCGGCTAGAACCGCGGTGGCCGCGCGCAAGGCAGCCAGATAGGCCGCGACGAACCGACGATCTGGATCAGGAGCGATCGCCGCTTCTAGCAGCCCGCGTCGGGCCGCCGTCAGCAAGGCGTTCGCCGAACCTCCAGCCCCTGCTGATGCCGTACTCGCCCCTGCAGAGTCAGTCGAAGTCATCGTCGTCATCGCACCCATCTCCTCGCGCCTTCTGCTGTCGTCACTACTTATGTGCTCGCTACTGGTCAGTCGGCCGTCCGCGCCAACGACCACCGGCCATCGATTCCGCGCACGAGCTCGTACACCCCGATCGCCGCGTTCTGACGAACCTCAGGCCGGGCCTCCACGCGCCACACCACCTGCTCGCCAGCCCACGAGGCCCCGTCAGCCGAGACACCTTCCGCCGACTCGATCGGTTCGCTTGCCTCGAGCGCGAGCACCGCACGCGCGGCACTCGAGCGCCACCACGCACTGCTCTCGACCCAGAACCCGAGCACGGCGCGCACCGCGTACCAACGCGGACCGCGGGCGCGCAAACCCACGCGACCCGCACCACCGATCGCCGGGCGACGGAACCGCACCGGCACGCCGGCTCGACACCTCACCTCAATCACTTCACCGTTCGCGCGCATCGCGTCCCTGCCTCGTCGTGGCTCGCCTGTCTGACGGGGGTGCCGGTCAGGCACCTGGCCGTGCACCGGGGGAAGACGGCAGGAGCGGAGCGATCCGCCGGTCCAGCTCGGTGCGGCTTCCCCGCACACACCTCGCCGGACCGGCGTGACCGGTAGGCGGGGGTCGAAGCCGCCCCACCGGTTGATCGCCCTTCGATGCGTTCCGCGAGTTCGCACCGAATCCAGGGGCCGATCCGCTGGGAAGATCGGATGCGACACACCTGATGTTCGAACACTTGTTCGAACAGGGATGACAGTAAACCCCCGCACCGACATCGGCGTCAACGGTGCGTTCGGGTGGGCGGCCACCCGCGCGTGAAAGGCTGGGCCGCCCACTGCCTCGCTGGCTCCCGCACCCGGAAGGACCCCCGGATGGACGGCTTCCAAATCGCTCCCCAGCGTCCGTGGTGGCGGCCGCCGCCCTACGTCGTGATCCTGGGCGCCCTGGCCCTGCTGATCATCGGTGGCATCACCTGGGCCTTCGTCTTCTGAGCCACGCTCCCAGCGCGGTGGCAACACGCGCACGTACCCTCACGTGCGTGAGCACCGAGTCCGAGCACATCCAGCAGACCCTGGCCCACCCCCGCGTCGTGGAGGTCGCCACCGCCTTGCGGGCCGCTGGCGCCGAGCACGCAGCCGACAACATCCGTGTACTCCCCGATTCGGCACCCACCGCGGCGGCAGCCGCCGAACAACTTGGTTGCGATGTCGGCGCCATCGCCAACTCGCTGATCTTCGACGCATCCGGCGCACCGGTGCTCGTCCTCACCAGTGGGGCGCATCGCGTCGATACCGATCTGGTGGCCACGCTGCTCGGCGTTGATGCACTCAATCGAGCCAACGCCGAATTCGTCCGCACCTCGACCGGCCAAGCCATCGGCGGCGTCGCTCCGATCGGACACCCCCAGCCGATCGGCACGATCGTTGACATCATGCTGATGAACCACCCTGTCGTGTGGGCTGCAGCCGGTCACCCGCATACCGTTTTCCCTACCACGTATGACGAACTCGTTCGCATCACCGATGCCACCGTCGCCGAGGTCGGTCCGTGAACCCCACTCCCACCCGCCACGTTCGCCTCACCATCTGGGGCGTACCCCCGCGTCGCATCGGATCGGCGATCGCGCGTATGGGTACTAGCCGATTGTCACTGCGTCACCAAGAGCACTTGGTGTTCAGCAAGTTGCTTGGCACTGCACGTCCCACGACGTTCACTCCCCGCGCTACCGATCCTCTGCATTGGGCCCTGCTCACCGTGTGGGACGACAGCGATGCTGCCGATGACTTCGACAACGGTCGCCTCGCACGTTCATGGGCCTTGGCCGCCGACCAAACGCTGCGCATCGCCATGACACCGCTGGCCAGCACCGGCGCATGGTCGGGAGTTCAACCGTTCGGAGACCCGACTCCGCAGCGTCACGACGGACCAGTGGCGGCGATCACTCGCGCGCGCATCCGACCCAGCCGCATGCGTGAGTTTTGGCAGGCCTCAGAACAAGTCGCCGCTGCTCTCCGCACGGCAGAAGGCCTGGTGCTCGCGACTGGAATCGGCGAAGCGCCGATCGGGCTTCAAGGCACGTTCAGCATCTGGTCATCCACCACCACGATGAGCGCGTTCGTCCACCAACGACCCGAACACATCGACGTGATCGACCGCACCCCTGTGACGCAGTGGTACGCCGAAGAATTGTTCGCCCGATTTGCGGTACAGCGCGTGCGAGGAACCTTTGCCGGCACCGACTACGCCATCGATGGTTCCACCCAAGCAGGATCGGCCGCATGAGCGAACGAGTCTTCACTTGGTACGGGCCGGTGAACAGGGGTCGACGACGCCCCACTCCCCGCTGGTCTTGGTTGCCGTGGGTGCTGGCCGGGCTCACCGTGCTGTTGCAGATCACCTACCCACTGACATCAGGTGACACCCGCACCGGCCTGACGGTGGTCACTGTCGTCATGTTCTTTCTCGCATCGGCTTCACACGCGCTGCTCTGGCGAGGAGTGAGCTGGACGCTGGGATATCTGGGGATCACGTTGATCGGCGGATGGGCCGTCGAAGCGTTCGGCAGTAGTCACGATGTGCTGTTCGGGGCCTACGACTACACGAACACGTTGGGCGCAAAGATCGGCGGCGTTCCGCTCATCATCCCGTTGGCCTGGGCGATGATGGCCTACCCCGCATTGATCGTGGCCCAACGCCTCGTGCGCTCGCGCATTGCGTTGCCCTTTGTGGCCGGGCTCGCTCTTGCCTCGTGGGATCTCTTCCTCGATCCCATGATGGTCGCCGATGGCCACTGGGTATGGCAGACCACCACACCCGCCCTGCCCGGCGTTCCCGGTATCCCCTTGCACAACTTCATCGGCTGGTTCGTCGTGGCCGTCATCATGACCGGCCTGCTTTCTCTTCTGCCGCGCATCGAGGTCGATGACAACCAACCGATCACGTTGTGGCTTTGGACGTACGTATCGAGCGTGCTGGCGAACGCGGTGTTTCTTGATCGTCCGTCAGTGGCGCTCGTGGGCGGGATCGCCATGGGCGTGATCGCCCTGCCGCTGGCTGTCAGCTTGTGGCGAGACAGACCATGACAGGTATGTGCTCGTGACCACCGCAAGGAGTCACTCGTTTGCGGCCTCGATCGGGCGTTCACTCACCACGATCGGCACGGTCGGAGCAGTCGCCCTCACGGCGCACACGATCTATAACCTGCGCCACCTGCGAGTGCCCTCGCCCGCTCCTGAACCCAGCGACGAACTCATCAGCGTGCTCATCCCCGCCCGTGATGAGGCACATCGAATCGCGTCGTGCCTCACCTCGCTGTTGGATCAGGAGTCGTTGCCGCACCTCGAAATTCTGGTCCTGGACGACGGGTCCACCGATGGCACCGCAGATGTCGTGCGACGCGTCTGCGACGACGATCCGCGCGTTCGCCTGATCCAAGGAGTCGATCGACCAACCGGATGGCTCGGCAAACCGTGGGCCTGCCACCAGCTTGCCGAGGCGGCCTCGGGTCAGGTTCTGGTGTTCGTTGATGCCGACGTAGTGGTCGAGCCACTAGGAATCGCCGCCACCGTCGAATCGATGCGCGCTGCGGGTCTTGATCTCGTCTGCCCCTACCCGCAACAGATTTCGCTGACGCCGGCTGAGCGCGTGGTGCAGCCCCTGCTGCAGTGGTCCTGGCTTACGACGCTGCCGTTGGCTGTCGCCGAACGCAGTCCACGCGAATCGTTAGTAGCGGCGAATGGCCAACTCCTGGCCATCGATACCAACGCTTATCACCGGGCTGGCGGTCACGCGAGCGTCCGCGACGAGGTACTTGATGACGTCGCCCTGTTGCGTGCAGTGAAGCGATCCGGAGGTACGGGCAACGTCATCGACGGCACTGACGTCGCTACCTGTCGCATGTACGACGGGTGGGACGACCTCGTCGAGGGCTACACCAAGTCGCTCTGGTCTGCGTTCGGATCACCCGCAAAAGCCGCAGGGGCTATGGGGTTCCTTGGGCTGGTCTACATCGTGCCGCCGATCGCAGCGGTGCTCGGCTCACGCACGGGCGCAATCGGGGCATTTGCCGGCGTCACCGGCCGCGTCGTCGTCGCCCGTCGAACCGGTGGACGCGTATGGCCCGACTCGCTAGCTCACCCGTTGTCCATCTCGGCACTTGCCTACCTCACAGCCAAGTCGTGGCAAGGACGTCGTCGAGGCACGCTCACCTGGAAGGGTCGCGCCATCTGAGCTCAACCACCGAAGCAATCGCGACGCTCCGGGACCGGTGATCTCTTACCCGCCGAAGGCGAAGCGGGTACGAATCCAGGCGAGGTCCTAGTGTGACCGACCGTGGCGCGCATCGTGGTAGTCGGAGCCGGAATGGGCGGTATGGCCGCCGCCGCACGCCTGCGATCTCGCGGCCACGAGGTCACGGTGCTCGAGCAGGCTCCGACGGTGGGCGGCAAGCTCGCTGGTTACGTCAAAGACGGATTCGTCTTCGATACGGGGCCGTCATTACTGACGCTTCCGGCCACGTACCGGGATTTGTTCCTCAAGACCGGTGCCCCGCTCGAAGACGTCGTCGATCTGCAGCCGGTCGAACCGGGCTTTTCCTACCGTTGGGCCGATGGCACCAAAGCTGTTCTCCCGGGGGTCGATCCGGCAGCGGCTGCTCGCGCGCTCGGCCAATCACTGGGCGGCACCGCAGAACGTGACTGGAATCGGTTCATTGAGCGCGCTGGCCGAGCGTGGCGGATCACCAGGGAGCCCTTCCTCGAGTCGCCGCTCACCGGACCCATGGATCTGATCAAGCATTTGCGTCGACCCTCCGATCTGAGCACCGTCGCGCCTCTGACCTCGCTCCGCACCCTTGGACGTCGCAGTTTCGATGACCCTCGACTGGTCACCCTGCTCGACCGCTATGCCACCTACACCGGCTCAGATCCGCGACGTGCTCCTGCGGCGCTTTCGGTGGTGCCCTACGTCGAGCAGACGTTCGGGGCCTGGCACATCGGCGGTGGCATTCACCAACTCGCGCTGGCGCTGCATCAGCGCTGCCTCGATATCGGCGTCGAGTTCATCACCGACTCCCCCGTCACCAAGATCGTGATCGAAGGCACGAAGGTGGCCGGCGTCATCACCGGGTACGGCGAGCGGATCGAGGCCGACGTCGTTGTCGCCAATGCTGACGCCCTGGACGTGTACGGACGTCTGCTGCGCGATCCGCGCGCGGATGATGCGATGAAGATGTTGCGACGCACCACGCCCTCGCTTGCCGGTTTCGTGCTGTTGCTTGCGGTTCGCGGCCGCACCCAAGGACTCACGCACCACAACGTGCTCTTCACCAACGACTACGACGCCGAGTTCGATTCGATCTTCGGCCCGCAGCCACAACCGGTCGACGATCCGACGGTCTACATCTGCTCGCCCGACGATCCGCGGATGCGACCCGATAGCGACCACGAGTCGTGGTTCGTGCTCGTCAACGCACCACGTCATGACCCCGCCTTTGGCGTTGATTGGAACGACCAAGCGCTCGTCACGGCGTACACCGACCGCATCCTGCAAGTGATGGCAGACCGCGGAATGGACGTCCGCGATCGACTGCTGTGGAAGCAGGTACGCACTCCCGCGCAGTTCGAGCGCTCCACTCGCGCCCCCGGCGGTTCGATCTACGGCACCGCCTCGAACGGCCCGCGAGCAGCATTCATGCGACCAGCCAACAGGAGCAAGATCCCTGGGCTCTTCCTTGTGGGCGGCTCGTCGCATCCAGGTGGTGGATTGCCGTTGGTGGCCATGTCAGCGCGCATCGTCGCCGACCTGATCGGCGACGCCTGACCGACGTACGTCTCACGGCCTCCCGCGAGTTACCCCGCAGGAGCAGTGAGCCGGCGACGCACGACCACGATCAGTTGCACGCAACCGACCGCTCCGAGACCGACCCACGCGTAAGCGCCCCAGGCCGCCCACGTGGCGGCAGCTCCCCCATAGATTCCAGCGCCCAGCACGAACATGACCGTGACCACCACGCGAGTGGGGCGCTCCCACACCGTCACAACGCCGATTTCAGACATGCCGCCAGCAGCAGCGCGCGCGCGGGTGTATTCCTGCAGCAGCATCAGCCCACCTCCGACGACGCACGCCCACACAGGGGCACCGATCACCAAGAGGACCACGAGGTAGATGGTGTCGCTCAAGCGATCCACCACCGAGTCGAGCACGTAACCCCACCGCGTGGTTCGTCCCGTCATCACAGCGACGGCACCGTCGAGATTGTCTATGAGCCCCGACATGGCCACGATCAACGGGATCAATAGCAACCACCGACCGCCCACCACCGCTGGCCATAACGCCAGTGCACTCACCACCAGGCCCAGCATCGTCACCGCATTGGGACTTGCACCGGCACGCACCAGAGGACGTGCGCAGGCGTGGGCAAACGTCAACCACACACGCGGAAAGAACGAACTCCGGGCGTCGTAGCCACCGTGCAGGGCCGACCACACGACGAAGTACTCGTCTCGCGTCATCAGGGGCGTGCGAGCGCCACCAGATCCCATGTCAGGAATCAATCAGACCGGGTGACTCAGGCCGCGATTCACCCAGGCCCAGGTTGGCGTAGATCTCGCGCGTAGCCGTCGATCGGTTCAACGTGTAAAAGTGCAGACCTGGCGCGCCCTCGTCCAACAACACCTGACACAAACGTGAAGCTGCTTCCATCCCGATGGCACGCACCGCGTTCGGGTCATCGGCCACCGCCTGCACTTGAGCGGCGAACTCCTGTGGAAAGTCAGCGCCCGAGAGCTCAGCGAATCGACGCACTTGACGAATGTCCGTGAGAGGCATGATCCCCGGAATGATCGGCATCGTGCAGCCCGCGCGCGCTGAACGCTCCACAAGGTCGAAGTAGTGAGAGGCATCGAAGAAGAACTGGGTGATGGCAAATCGCGCACCGGCATCTTGCTTGGCCGCCAGTACCCGAGCGTCTTGATCGAGGTCGACCGACTCTGGGTGACCATCCGGGAACGCGGCGACGCCGATCGAGAATTCGCCTAGTGACGCGAGAAGCGCGACGAGTTCATCGGCATGCGCCAGCCCATCAGGATGCTGCACCCACGCGCTACCTGGCCCTGCTGGCGGATCGCCACGCAGCGCAAGCACCGTGCGCACTCCGGCATCGACGTACTGGCCAATCACGGTGCGCAGTTCATTGACCGAAGCACCCACACACGTCAGGTGAGCCACCGGCGTCAACGTCGTCTCGGAAGCAATGCGCTCGGTGATGCGGACGGTGCGATCGCGGGTCGATCCGCCAGCGCCGTACGTGACTGACACGAAGGACGGTTGCAGCGACTCCAACTCGCGCAAGGCGCGCCACAGGTGCTGCTCACCCTCGTCGGTCTTGGGTGGGAAGAACTCGAACGAGAACGTCGAGCGACCAGCTGCGATCGCAGCTTCGACGACGGCTGCCATCGACATCGCCGCACCGCCGGCCTCGACCAAGGGATCAGCGGGAGCGATGGTGGTTTCGGTGCGCATGTGTCCAACCTAGACGCGCCCCGCCAGTCGTCATCCCCTGCCGTGCCGCCCAGGGCTCCACCTCGGCCGCACTCGCGTCGTGCCCAGAGTCTCCGACGCCGTGCCGTGTTCGGCTGCGGGCGGTACCTTTCGATCATGAGCGCAGCAGCGACGTCACCTCTTGACGCCGAAGACCTCAGAGTGCGGGTGCGCAAGCACCTGGACGACTTCGTGGCTACGCAAGTGCCGCGGCTGGATGCTGTGAGTGAAGACCTCGACGTCTTCACCGAATCGCTGACCGATCTGCTGGCGGGCGGCAAGCGACTTCGCCCAGCATTCTGTTACTGGGGATGGCGGGCAGCCGACGGTGCCGACATCGAAGCTGCGGTCAAGGCGGCCACCTCTCTTGAACTCCTGCAGGCCTGCGCACTCGTGCACGACGACGTGATGGATGGCTCCGACACCCGACGAGGCCTGCCTGCCGTCCATCGCCGGTTCGCAGCCCTGCATCGCGGCAACGAATGGCTTGGATCCCCCGAGGACTTCGGCGTGGGTGCCGCGATTCTTCTGGGCGACCTTTGCTTGTCGTGGGCCGATGAGTTGTTGATGTCCAGCGGGCTTCCCGATGAATCGCTGATGCGCGCCAAGCCGGTATACGACGAAATGCGGACTGAACTCATGGCCGGTCAGTACCTCGACCTGCTCGAGCAGGCGCGCGGTGGCGGCTCGATCGAACGAGCCGAGCGCGTCATCCGATTCAAGAGCGCGAAGTACACGATCGAGCGGCCGCTTCACCTTGGCGTCACGCTCGCCGGTGGCCCGGCCGAACTCATCGAGGCCTTCACCGCGTACGGCTTGCCCCTGGGTGAGGCCTTCCAACTGCGCGACGACGTTCTTGGCGTGTTTGGCGACCCATCAGAGACCGGTAAGCCCGCCGGCGATGACCTGCGCGAAGGTAAGCGCACCGTCCTGGTGGCCAAAGCCCTCGACGCGGCATCACCGGCACAGGCCAGCAAGGTGCGACGGCATCTCGGTGACCCGCACCTTGATGCCGAGGGCGTCGATCTGCTGCGCACGATCATCACCGAAACCGGCGCACTCGCTGCGGTCGAGGATCGCATCACCGCCCTCACATCACAGGCCCATGAGGCGCTGGCGTCGGTACCTCAGCCGGCCGCCGAGGTGCTCGACGGCTTGGCCATCGCCGCCACCACGCGTCGCGGATAGCCCTCGGTCACTGCCTCGCGTCCACGTCGACGGCGCGCTCAAGGGGAATGTGTCTGAGGCCACACAAGTGCGACATGTGCGAATCGCCGACTTGGTGATGCGGGCCTAGTGTGGAGCGCATGGGAATGCGCACGGTTAAGGGTCGAACCGATCACGTCGTCATCGTTGGCGCAGGTCTCGGCGGTTTGTCCGCAGCCCTACGTCTGGCCGGTGCCGGTCGCAAAGTGACGGTGATCGAACGGGCGGACGTGCCAGGTGGCCGCAACGGTCTTCTTTCTGACAGCGGCTTCTCGTTCGACACTGGTCCGACGGTGCTGACCATGCCGGACCTCATCGCCGACGCTCTCGATTGCGTGGGCGAATCGATGGACGACTGGCTCGACCTGATTCCTATCGAACCCCTCTATCGGTCGTACTACCCCGACGGTTCTCGCCTTGATGTGCACGCTGATCCGAGTCGGATGGCTCAGGAGATCGAGCAGGTGTGCGGACCAGACGAAGCGGCCGGGTACCTGCGGTACGTCGACTTCGTCACCGAGTTGTATCGCTACGAGATGCGTGACTTCATCGACAGCAACATCGGTTCGCCCTTGGACCTGATGACTCCGAATCTGGCCCGACTGGCCGGAATCGGGGGCTTCCGCAAACTCGC
>Ga0105047_10003020_pt1 | contig 29840 bp, 19 predicted proteins | sample MAT04_FD_78384 | JGI IMG/M metagenome (GOLD analysis project Ga0105047, IMG submission 78384) | Freshwater microbial communities from Lake Fryxell liftoff mats and glacier meltwater in Antarctica - MAT-04 (megahit assembly) | ecosystem: Environmental > Aquatic > Freshwater > Ice > Liftoff... | reverse complement strand
GGGGGCGGCGGCGGTCGCGGGCTCCTTCGGTGCGGCCGGCTCCTTCGGTGCCGCGACGACCGGAGCCGTGACGGGCGCGGCGATGACGGGTGCCTTCACGATCGGCGGCTGCGGAGGCGCCGTGGCGATCGCGCTCGAGCCCTTGGGGTTCAGCGTGACCGTGATCGTCTTCTCGGCCTGACCGTCGTCGAAGCTGATCGGCTGGGCGTAGTCGTCCATGCCGAGCATCTTCGCCTCGAGGTTCCACTTCTCGTTCGGATCGAAGTCGATCGCGATCGGGAACTGCGGGACCTCTTTGCGGTTCGTGCCGTTGACGAGATAGACCTTCGCGCCCGGCGTGCCGAGCTGGATGGTCGCCTTGCCCTTGAGCACCTTCAGCGCGACGTTGCCGAGGTCGGTGAGCTCGTCCTGCTTGACGTCGATCGTCTTCTCGAACGGCTGGTAGCGATCGCTGCCCGCGATCTTGACGGTGTGCGAGCCGGGCGTGATGTCGTGGAGCTCCTGCGGAAGCGGGCCGATCTCCTTGCCGTCGACCACGAGGTGGACGCCGGACTGGAGCGTGTTGCCGGCGACCTTGAGGCCGGTGCCGCCCGCGGTCTTCGCGGCGGAGAGGGAGAAGTCGGTCGACGAGTCCTTGCGGGACTCGATGGTGATCGCGCGAGCCGCGGGCGCCTCGAAGCCGACGGCCGACACCTTGACCTCGTGCACGCCAGCCGACACGTCCCGGACGATGCAAGGCGCGCTCTCGCAGGCCTTCTTGCCGTCGATCGTGATCTCGAGCTTGTTCACCGCGCCGCCCTTCGCGTCGGCGACGTTGACGACGAGCGTGCCCGTGCGGGGCATGAGGAAGTAGACGCCGACGCCGACGGCCATGCAGACGCCGACGAGGAGGGCGACCCACATCGCCGCGCCGCTCGACTGCGGCTGGCGCGGGACGACCGCGGTCGCCTCCATCGCGCGGTTGACCGGAGGCATCTGGGGCATCGGCGGCTGCGAGTGCTGATGCGGCGGCTGCGAATGATGCGGCGGCTGCGAGTGCTGCTGCTGCGGAGGCATCGAGCCCGGCGGGCGGCTGCCCATCGGCGGCTGCGACGGCTGTTGCACAGGCATGTGCATAGGCGCGGTCGTCGTCTGTCCCGGAGGCGGCGGCGGCGGCATCGGAGCCGTCGACGTGCTCGGGTTGTAGGGACGCAGCGAGCCCGGAGGCGGCGGCGGCGCCGAGCGCACCGACTGTGACGGGGGCGGGCCCGAGCGGAACTGGGACGAGGGCGGTCCGCTCGGCGCGGCCGCGCCGTTCGTGCTCTCGCGCGGCTGGCCGAGCGCACCGAACGCGCCGGAGAGCGTCGCGGTGGCGGACGGGACCATCATGCCACCCGCGGGCGGCGGCGGCGGCGTACCGGCCGCGGGCGCCTGCGACGGTCGCGGCTTGCTGAGGATGTCGTCCATGCTCGCGTGCTCGGGGCGACGCGACTCGGGACCGGGAGGAGGCGCGGCTTCCTGGCCGTCCTTGCTCTCCTTGTCGAAGACGTGAGTGGCCTCGTCGTCGTCGTCCCAGTCCATGTTGAGCTTCGCGCCGCCGTTCGGCGCGGTGGGCGGAGCGGGCGGAACGACCGGCGGGGGCGCCGCCGAGGCGCTCGTCACCGTGGCCTCGGGACCCGGGCGAGCGCTCGCGGGCGGGGGAGCCTGGCTCTGCACCTTCTGCGTCGTGCTCGGCGCCTGCGACGGCGAGGTGATCGCGGCCGGCATGTTCGACTGGCTCGGTGTGCTCGCCTGGGCCGAGGGCTGGGTGACCATGTTCGGCAAGGAGCCTCGGCCCGGAGGCGGCGGCGGCTTCGACGGCGTGGCCGCCGGAGGACTCGAGGGCGTCGCGACGCGCATCGAGCCCGACTGCGGGGGAGTCGACGGCAACGGCGGCGGCGCGGAGACCCGACCCGACGGCGGGCCCGCGGAGGGAGCCGAGGAGGTCGCCGCCGCGGGCATCGCGGGCGCGGACGCGGACGGCGTCGTCGGCGGGGCAGGCGGCGCGGACGGCGTGCCGCTCTGGCTCGGCGGCTGCGCCGGACCGGGGATCCCCATGAGGGTCTTCTTCATGTCGACGAGCGGCTTCGCCGCCGCGACGTCCGGGACGGAGGCGGACTGGGGGGGCGGGGGCGGCGCGGCGGCCGTGCGCGGCGTGCTCTTCTTGCCGAGGCCCTCGAAGATGTCGAGGTCCGAACCGCTCTTGTTGTCGTCTGACATCCGCGTCTCCTGAAGCTCCATCATACTCGCCGTGCCGCGTTCACCGAACGTCCGGCGCATCGTGATCGCGATGTCCTCGCGTGTCGCGATAGCCCCGGCATTGCTAACGAAATCTTCCAGATCCCTCGTGAGCTCGCGCGCCGAACGGTAGCGCTCGTCTTGGTTCTTTGCGAGCGCCTTCAGCACGATCCGGTCGAGCTCATCGCGGCCTTCCAGAGGGTGCCGTAAGCGGCTGGAAGGCGGCTCCGGGACGTGGTGCTTCACCATGTCCAGGACGAGGATCTCGTTCGGGGCGCTGAAGAGCCGCTTTAGCGTGAGAAGCTCCCACATGCAAATCCCGAGAGAAAACACGTCGGTGCGGGGGCCGACCGGGCTCTCCGGGCTCCCGCCCCGGACCTGCTCCGGGCTCATGTAGCCGAGCTTGCCCTTGAGGATCCCCGCGCCGGTCCTGGTACGGCGGCCCTTGGCCTTGGCGATCCCGAAGTCGATGACCTTCACGTCGCCCGACCGGGATAGGACGATGTTGTGCGGGCTCACGTCCCGGTGGACCACGTCCTTGTCGTGGGCGTGGGCGAGGCCCTCGGACACCCGCGCGAAGACGTGGAGCAGGAAGGCGATGGGGAGCGGCTCGCCGGCCATCGACGCATTCTCGAAGACGACGCGGAGATCGACGCCGTCGACGAGCTCGTAGGCGATGAACGGCGTGCCCTCGATGGCCCCGAAGTCGAGGACGCGGGCGATGCTCGGGTGATCGAGCTCCGAGGCGATGCGCGCCTCGTCCTCGAGCTCGCGCACGAAGTCGTCCTCCTCGGTCACCTCGGGAAGGATGCGCTTCAGCGCGCACGGCGAGCCGGAGCGTGTGTCGACCGCACGGAACACCTCGGCCATCGCGCCCTTGTGGAGGCGGGCGTGCAGCGCATACGGGCCGAAAGCAGTGTCGTTCGCCACTCGGGTGCTGCTTCAGCGTATCTCATCGAGGCTCGGAGGTCGGGCGCCACGCGGAGTGTCGTAGGATGTCGACCGATGGCGAAGAGCGAGCGCGGCGCGGCGGCGGCTTCCACGTTCGTCTTCCTCGCGATCGGCGCCCTCTACACGTCGACCGCTGCGCGCCACGTCCTCGGCGGGGACAACGGCGAGCTCGTCGCGGTCGGTGCCTCCGGGGGGGGCGCGCATCCTCCGGGCTATCCGCTCTACGTGCTCGTCCTCCGCGCGTCGACGCTCCTGCCCGGCGTGTCGCCCGCGCACCGCGCCGCGCTCGCCACGGCGATCCTCGCGACGGCATCGGTGGCCGCGCTCGCGTGGGCCGCGCGCGCTTGGGGAGCGTCGCGCGTCTCGTCGACCGCGGTCGCCGCGCTCTACGGGGTCGGCCCGCTCGCGTGGATCCTCGGCTCGCACGCCGAGGTCTTCGCGCTGAACGTGCTCCTCGCGATGCTCATCGTCGGATGGTCCTCGCCCGCGCAGCGTGCGCCGTTCGGCCGCGAGGACGCGCGCGCGCTGCTGCTCGGTCTGCTCGCCGGGCTCGGGCTCTCGAACCACCACACGATCGTCATGCTCGCGCCGCTCGGGCTATTCGCCGTCTTTCGCGCGGCGAAGCTCGCGGGCGCTCGTGTCGTCGGCGCGGCGGTCCTCGGTCTCGCGGGAGGGCTCACGCCGTATGCCTACATCGCGGCACGCGCGTCGGCGCTGCCGGTCGGCGAGGGCTGCGTGTGGGGCGCGCCGCGCACGTTCGGCGGAGTCGTTCGTCACTTCCTCCGCGCCGACTACGGCACGTTTCAGCTCGCGATCTCCAAGACCAGGCCCGAGCCCGTCGCACACGTGCTGTCGCTCGCGGAGACGTTGTTCTCCGATCTGCTCGGCGCGCCGCTCGTCCTCGTGCTCGGCCTCTTCGTGTTCCTCCGGACGCGCGACAAGACCGCCGCGCGCTCGGCCTACGCTGGGCACGCTGCGCTCGTGGCCTCGCTCCTGCTCGTCGGCCCGATCTTCGTCATGCGGTTCAACCTCGCCGCGCACGGGGTCGCCTCGGCGGTCACGCATCGCTTTCATCTGCTCCCGCTCGCCCTGACGAGCGTGCTGGTCGCGGTCGCGCTGGACGTCTGCGTGCTCGCTGCGCTGAACGGAGATCGAGCGCGCGTCGAGCGCGCGGCGATGGCGGTCGCGGGCATCGCGGGCCTCGTCGTCGCCGTGCGTGCCGTGCTCTCCTATCCGGCCGTCCGCGAGCACCACCGACCGACCACCGAGCTCTACCTGCGCAACGCTCTCCGGTCGGTCCCGGAGCACGCGATCGTCCTGCACTCCGGCGACGACCGCGTCGGCGGGTTCATGTACGCGCGCTGCGCGCTCGGCGCCCGCCCGGACGTCGAGGGAATCGCCCCGGTGCTCTTGCTCACCGACTGGTATCCACCCCAGGTGAGCGCGAGGCTCGGCTTTCAGGTCGTCCGCGGAGAGCGCCCGGAGGGGGCGCCCGAGCCCGTGCTCTCGGCTCGCTCGCTCGTCGAGCAGCTGGTGGCCACGGGGCGTCCCGTCTTCCTCACCGACTGGTTCGCGAAGGGGCTCGATCGAGGAACGCCCAGCTATCCCATCGGGCCGCTCATTCGCGTCGTCGCGGACCCACGCGAGGTGCCCGACCCGGTCACGCTCCTCGCCATGAACGAGGAGCTCTACGCGAGCCTCGCCTTCGAGCCGACGCTCCCGAAGCAGGGGACCTGGGCAGGCGTGCGCACGCTCGACTATGCGAGGCCGTGGAACGTCCTCGCCGCGGCCTTCGACGGCGCCGGCGACAAGGCGCGCGCCGACGCGTGTCGCGCTCGCGCGCGGAGCTTCACGCCCGGGGCCGGCGAAGCTCGATGACGCCCACGGCGAACGGTTCTCCGGACGGGCACGAGGGCGGCCCGCGCCTCGCGTTCCTGCTCGTCTTCTTCGCGGGTGCCGCGGCGCTCTCGTGGGAGGTGCTCTGGCAGCTCCAGGCCTCGCTCGCGATCGGCGTCTCCGCGAAGGGCACCGCGGTGACCCTCGCGGCCACGATGGCGGGGATGAGCGCCGGCGCCGCGATGATGGGCCGCGCGCTGCGAGGACGCGAGGTCGCGCGCCCGCTGCGTGTCTACGGCACGCTCGAGGTCGTCGTCGCGCTCGCCGGCGTCGCTCTCTTGCCGGGGTTTCGCTGGCTCGAGCGGCTCGACGGGTCGATCTTCGGGGCGCATCCCGTTCTCGCACCGATCGTGCATCTCGGCGCCATCTTCGTCCTGCTCGGGCCCGCGACGCTCGCGATGGGCGCGACGATCCCCGTCTTCGGGCTGCTCGCGCGCTCGTCCCGATCGTCGATCGCGAGCCTCTACGCGATGAACACGGCGGGCGCTGCCGCGGGCGTGCTGCTCGTGAGCTTCGTCGCCCTCCCGTATCTCGGCGTGGAGCTCAGCGCGATCGCGCTGGCCTGCGTGAACCTGAGCGTCGCGGCGGCCTCGTGGCTCGCGCGCCCGGCGCCCATGGAGGAGGGGCCCGCGGCGACGACCGAGCCCACGGAGCAAGGCCTCGACGAGATCGCCGGAGGCGCCATGCGCCTCGCGACGCCGCTCGTGTTCCTGTCCGGCTTCGTCTCGTTCGGCCTCGAGGTCGCGTGGTTTCGCGCGCTGCGCGCCGCGTTCCTGAGCACGACGCACAGCTTCGCGATCATGCTCGCCTCGGTGCTCGTCCCCCTCGCGGCGGGAGCACGCCTCGCGACGTGGCTCGCGCGGAGGAAGGTGAAGCTCGGTTCGGTCCTCGCCGCAGCGGGCGTCGCGATCCTCGTGGCGACGCCGATCGTCGAGCGCTTCGATCGCATCGCAGACGCGACCATCTTCGGGTACTGGGCGACGAACGCCGCGTGGTTCGCGGTCAGCTTGCTCGTGCTGGGGCCGGCGATCCTGCTCGTCGGCACGTGTCTCCCGTGGGTTCTGAAGGAGCACGTCGAGCCCGCCCAGTGGGGACGCTCGTATGCCGTGAACACGATCGGCGCCGTCCTCGGCTCACTCTGCGCGGCGTGGGTGTTCCTGCCCGCGATGGGCTTCGCGCGCACGGCGTGGCTCCTCGGCGTGCTCACGATCGGCGCGGCGCTCGCGACGCTCCGCGGCCGGGCGCGCTCGCGCGCAGCCGTGGCCGGCCTGGCCGCGCTCGTCGTGGCGGCTTCGGCCGAGTCGGGCATCGGTCGCGCGCGTGTGCTCGGCAACTTCAACAGCCCGGTCACACGCGTCCTCTCGTTCGACGAGGGGCCCAACTCCTCCGTCGTCGTGGCGGACACCGCCGACCACGCTCGCATGCTGGTCATCGACGGGTTCTCCGCGACCGACGTGAGCGACGCCTCCCACTACATGGTCTGGATGGGCCGCCTGCCGATGCTCATGCACCCCGACCCGAAGCGCGCGCTCGTGATCTGCTTTGGCACGGGACAGACCGCCAACGCCGTGAGGAGCGAGAACCCCGAGTCGCTCGACATCGTCGAGCTCAACCCGGCCGTCCTCCAGGCCGCGCATCTCTTCGACGCGAACCAGAAGGTGCTCGAGGACCCGCGCGTGCATCCGAACGTCATGGACGGGCGGGCATGGCTACGGCGGACCGATCACGTCTACGACGTCATCACGCTCGAGCCGATGCCTCCGAACTTCGCTGGCGTGAACTCGCTCTACTCCGAGGAGTTCTACAAGCTCGCGGCGGCGCGTCTGGCGCCAGGCGGGGTCGTCGCCCAGTGGGTGCCGTTTCACCTCCTCTCCGTCCACGACGCCGTCGCGATCACGTCCACGTTTCGTGCGGTCTTCGGCGACGCGGTCCTGTGGATCGATCCCCGTGATCACACGGGCATCGTCGTCGGTCGTCTGGGGAAGCCGACGCGTGCGTTCGCCTCGTCGTGGCCCGGTCTCGCGCGCAAGGGGATCGTTCGCGACATGGATGACGAGTCGATCAAGGGGAGCGTCGCGCTCTCCGGGATCACGATGGCGACGTACGGTCGCGGCGAGATCGTCACCGACGACAACCAGCTGCTCTCGTACGGGCCGAAGCGGCACCGCGCGTATACGGTGACCGAGCGGATGCTGACGAGCAACCTCGCGCTCGTCTATCAGATCGCGACGAGCACGATGCCTGCGCCTGCAGCTGCGCCTGCAGCTACGCCCACGCCGCGCTGACGCCGCTCAGCGGCTCACTTCGGGGCGGGGGTAGGTGACGCCGCGCTCCCCGAGGCCGCGGGCTTGTCGGGCGGTGCGAGCGTGGGCCGCCACTTGACACGCTGCTGCTGGAGCGGGAACCACACCGACTGCGGCACGACCTGTGTCGACTCGAAGTAAGGCCGTGCGCCCGGCGCGGCCGTGCGGAGGAGCCGCGCGACGGGCGCGCTCGCGACGGCAGGCTGCCCGCCGATGTCGAGGCTGCCACCGAGGAACGCGCGAACGTCGGCCACGACGAGGCCGCGTGACGAGCAACCGAGGCGCTCGAGGAGCTTCAGCATTCGCTCGGACGTCGCCGCGTCGGGCTTGTCCTCGGGCATGAGCTCGACCCACTGGAGCATGCCGTCCTCGTCGGAGATCCCGACGGCCGCGCGCGCGTCCGCGGCGCCGGGGCCGGCGAGAGGGACGACGTCGGCGAGCGCGGTCGCCGCGCGCGGCGCGGTCTTCTCGATCGCGAAGACGTGCGGACCGAGCCAGAGCTTACGGCCGTCGGTCGTGGGCGCCTCGCCGGCGTCGTGCGCGCCGGGACCACGGCGATGGCGATCGGCCGGCGCTGCGCCGGCGGTCGCACGTGCGGCCCGCGCGAAGACGGCAACGAGCGCCCCGGAGCCCGCTGCGCCCGCGTCGGCGTCGGTGCCAGCGCTCGGCTCCGAGCCGGCGCCCGCCTCGGCGCGCACCGTGCGCGGGTCGACCCGGAGCACACGCACGCGCTTGTCGGTCGCCTCCGCGCCGAGACGCACGCTCGTGATCGCGACCGCATACGGATAGCCGTGCTGCGGCAGCCCCTTCACCCGGAAGGAGCCCCCTTCGCCGTCGGCCGGCGCGTCGGCCGCGCCTGCGCCGGTGATGGGCGCTCCGGGGAGGACGGTCCGCGCCGTGAGGTAGAAGAAGTCGCGCGCGTCGCGGTGGATGTACCGAGGGAACAGCATGTGGCCCATGCTCTTCACCATGCGGCGTGCCCGGAACTTGAAGTCGGGCAGGTCCTTGATGCCGCCCTCGTACTCCCAGTCCGGCTGGAGCGGCCGGCCAAGCGGCTGAAAATTCGATGTAGTCTGCACGTTGTAGAACTCGAAGCCCGCGAGGCCCGGGTTCATGTCGAGGTGGATGCCGAACGCGCAGCGCGCGACGAGCATCGCGCGGCCGAGCGGCTCAGGGCCGATGTCGTTGCCCCAGAAGTACGCGACGAAGTTCTCCTTCGTGAGGCACACGCCGCTGCGTGTCGTGTGAACGGCGTCGTGCCAGCCCGGCGGGACGCCGCCCCACCAGGCGCGCCCCCATGGGTTGTATTTGTCGTTCTGGACGAGCGGCGTCATGTTCTGGCGGAACGACAGGACCTCGTCGGGCACCTCGGTCGCGTTTGGCCACGCGCCGAACGCCGTCGTGCCGTCACGGAGCTCCATCACCGTCGCGCCGTAGGGCTTCGGCGGAAGGTAGAGGACGCCGTTGGCCTGCATGCCGAACTCGCCGTGCGTCGCCTGGAAGCCGCCGTTGAACCCAGCGACCACGTGCCGGATCACCTCGGGCGTGCGCGGGATCTGACCGGGCCCGGCCTCGCCGGTCGCGCTGACCGGCTCGACGGTGCCCGCCTCCATGTGGAGCGACACGAGGCGAGGGTCCCAGAGCGTCACGTAGACACGCGTCTGCGGAGCGGCGGGGTCGCCGCGGACGAACGTGGTGAGGAACGGGGCCGGGACGCCGGGGATGGGCGTGATGAACGCGTCCTTCTCGAGGGCGATCCACTGGCCTTCGCCGGTGAGCGGCGGCTTGATGAGCGGGTCGAGCGGCTTCGGCGGCCAGCCGATCTCGGGGTCGCTGAAGCTCGCGGGCGGCGAGGCGCCGTTGCCCTGGTTCAGCGCCTCGAGGTCGTCCTGCGCGTCCTTCTCGCCGGTGTCGCCGGTGATCTTGGTCTTCGCGCCCTTCCACCATTCGAGCGCCGTGAACGCGACGACCTTGAGGATCTGGTTCTTCTCGTCGCCGAACCACGAGACGGCGCGCAGGCGATCGCTCATCCACGGGCCGAACGTCGGGGGCTTGGCGACGACCTCCGCGGTCATGCGCAGGTACGCGGTGCCGTCGACGATCGCGTCGCGCGCGGGGTTCACAGTGAGCGTGCGCGACTCGGTCGTGATCTCGAGATTGCCGTCGGGCCGAAACGCGAGGTCGGCGCGGAGCGGCGGCGGTACGAGCGCGAAGACCGTGCGCTTCACGCCGTGCGAGTGGCCCGTCTGCTGCCAGTCGGCGACGCCGACCTGGAAACGCTGGAAGCGCGTGAGCTCCTCGTAGGACTTGGCGTCGTGACCGTCGAGGTCGATGACGTGGACGGCCTCCGGGCGACCGTCGAGCGCCACGACGTACGCGGCGAGCCGGCCCTTCAGGACGGGACGGCCCTCGTCGGCGCCGCTCGTGCGCGTGAGGTTGTGCACGTCACCGACGTCGAGCAGGTGCCCCTCGGGCGAGAGGCGCGCCGCGACGGAGAAGAGATCGAACGTGTCGTTCTTCTCGACCGGCGCGCCAACGTCGACGGGGGCCACGGCGGCGCGCTCCCGCTCGCGACCACGCACGAGCGCGCGCGCCTGACCGACCGTCGCACCGACGACGCCGCTCGGGCCGTCGACCCACGTGACGTCCTCGGCGGCGCAGGTGACGCCGGACTCGACGAGCGCACCGCAGAGGGCCGCGGAGCGACTCGGCGCCGCGTCGTCGATGGGGGCTCGCCCGGTGCGCGACAGGGCGTACCCGGCAACGAGAGCGAACGGCAGTGGCCTTAGCCAGGGTTTGCGAATGCGACGCATCGGGACGACAGTGGAAACGCGCACCAGCCGCAGGCGAGTCCGCGGGGGGAGACTACGGCGAGCGCGCGAAGAGGGGAACCAACCGGCGTTAACTCCTGGAACGCTGCGCCAACGAAGTTGGCACCAAAGCGCGATAAAGACGGGAGAAATCGGTTGGCGAGGGCGGCATGCGGCATGCTACGAAGTTGCTATGGCCCGCGTCTGGCGTCGCTGCGCTCGGAGAGTCACACGGCTTTCCGCGCTCCTGTTCGCGCTCGCGGGCGTGATCGGGGTCGCGGGTGCGGCCGGCGCGTCGGTCTCCTGCACGAGCCCGACGCTCCCGCTCCCGCCGCCCGTCGCCCCGATCATCTCGATGGGCACGGAGCCGGACACGTTCAAGCTCGCGAGCATCGATGGCGCAGAGCCGAACGCGCTCATCATCGTCGTGAACCGCGACGAGACGCTCCCGGCGAACAAGCGTGTCACTGGCACCATCGCCGACGAGCGCGGCTCGTGGGACACGACCGTGATCGCGAGGGTCGGCGACGTGCTCGACATCTCGCAGGAGACGGGAAGCACGCGCTCGCCCACGACCACCGTCACGGTTCGCTGAGCCCGAGCGCAGCACGCACGCGGGCAACGTCGACGGCGCGCGCGGCGGCCGCGAGGTCCCCCGATGCCTCCGGCGCGACCGGCTGAGGCCCGAGCCGCGCTCCCTCGACGAAGCACCGGATGTTGTCGGCCTGGCGGTCGTGTCGATCGAAGCTGTAGCGCGCCGTCGAGTACTCGAGCCGGCGGTTCCGGTCGGTGTTGATCGCGGGGTGGACCCGGGCGACGAGCGCATCGACGTCCGCGGGGGACAGGAGCCGCGAGGCATGCAGGCGCGCGACGGCCGCTCGCGCGTCGTGCTCGCCGAGCTCGGCCGCGTGCGCCTCGAACCGCGCGAAGAACTCCGGCCGCGTGACGTGCGGCTCGTCGGTGCCGACGAGCACGCCCTGGCCGCCGATGAGGAACAGGCTGACGAACGGGAACGTCTCGCGCATCGTCGCCAGCGCGGTGACGACGTCCTCGAAGGCGACGTGATGCAGCTGGACCCACTGCTGCATGACGCCGCCAGGCCGGAGGCGGCTCTTCACGACACGGTAGAGCTCGCGGCTGTAGAGGTTCGTCGCGCCGGCCATCCAGATGCTCGAGATCTCCGTGGTCACGAGGTCGAACGTCCGCGGGTGGAGGAGGACGTAGTTTCGCGCGTCCTCGAGCACGAGCTCCACGTTCGGGCGGCCGAGCACGTCGCCGTTCACGTGCGCGAACTCCTGGCGCGCGGCGGTCACGATCCCGGGGGCGATCTCGGCGACGGTGACGTGCGCGTAGCCCATCGTCGCGACGACGCGCGCGGTGCGGCCCGTCCCGAGCCCGATGACGAGCGCGTCGTTCCATTCTCGCGTGAGCATCATCGGCGCGAGCGCGAAGCCGTCCTGCGCGGCCATCTCGCCGGTGTCGCTGCCCTGGAACTTGCCGTTCGTGAGCAAGGTCTTCGCGTGCTGGCCGCCGGCCTCGTTGTCGACGACCGTGGTGAAGCCTCCGCGCGCGTCCTCGTGGAAGAAGCGAAGCTTCGTCCACTCGAAGACGAACATCCGGTGGAAGTAGACCTGCTCGCCCGACGTGAGATGGAGCCTGTTCCACTGCGGGAACGCGACGAAGGCGACGGCCGCGAGCGCGCACGAGAGCAGCCCGAGGGGGCGAGTCACGCGTCGCGTCGGGCCACGGCTCGCGAGGAGAATGACGCCGCCGGCGACGAGGCACGTCGCGGCGAGCGCGACGAGCACGCGCTCGCCGCCGAGCAGCGGGATGCCGACGAATCCGGTCACCAGTGCTCCGGCGATGCACGCGAGCGCGTTCGCCGCGCCCATTCGCCCCGCGATCGAGCCCGCGTTCGCCGTGGGGAAGGCCTCGAGCCGCAGGACGAGCGGATAGATCGTGCCGAGCGCGGTGGCGGGCGCGAGGAGCAGGCGCACCGCCATCCACGCGCGCGTGCGCTCCGCGGCGCCGAACGTGAGCGCGTCGCGTCCGACGAGCGCGAGCGCGTGCGGCGCGTCGGGCCACTGGCTGTGCCCTACGAGGAGCGTGAGCGCCGCGACCGCGAGGGCCACGCCGGGGACGTACCCCGGGACGCGACCGAAGCGCTGTCCGACGGCGCCTCCGATGGCCGCCCCGAGCCCGAGCCCGGAGAGCACCACCGCGAGCATCGTCCCGAACGCGTACACGCTGCCGCCGAGCACGGCGCCGATGAGGTGCGTCCACACCACCTCGAGCGAGAAGAGGACGAACCCCGACAGCGCCGCGATCGCGAGGAGCGGCGTGGTGCTGCGATCTCCTGGGACCGTGGTGGTCGATTCACTCGAGCCCGAGGACCTCGCGCTCACGGCGGAGACGCCGCGATAGGCCGCGGCGCACGCGAGGGCGACGCACGCCGCGCCTGCATCGCAGAACGCGGCGAGTCCGAGCGCACCGTCGACGCCGAGCGGCGGAAACACGAGATAGGGGCCGAGCGCGGCCGCGGCGATCGCTCCCACGAGGTTCATCGCGTAGAACGCGGAGATTGCCGCGCCGCGCGAGCGCTCTGCGACGACGTCGAGCGCGTCGACGATCGCCGGGAAGGTCGCGCCCATCGGCACGGTGACCGGCAGGATCCAGCACGCGGCGACCACGAGCCTGACCGCGAAGAGGCCGGCGGTGCTGCCGGCCCCCAGCCGGAGCAACGGCACGAAGAGCGGAACGAGATCGGTCGCGAGCACGGCGAGCAGCGCGCACGCGAGCGCGATCGCGCCTTCGAGCTTCGCATACGTCGCAAAGGCGCGAGACGGCGCGACGGGCGCTGCCGCTCGACGTCGGGCATAGAGCCAGCCGCCGAGCGTGAGACCACCGAAGTACGTGCCGAGCACCACGGCGCCGGCAGGTGTGCTCGTCCCGAGCAGCGTGCCGAGCAGCTTCTCGAAGCTCTGTTCAGCGAGGAGGCCCGCGCCGCCGCTCGCGCCGAAGGCGAGCCCGATCGCGAGAAGTCGGAGGCTCGCGCGCGGTCTCGTCATGGCGCCGCCTGGACGGGTGCGCGGGTGCCCTTCACGACGAGAAACTCGCCGTCACGCGTCATGCGCGGGTCGCCGAGCATCCACTCCCAGAGGAGAGCGCGCAGCCTCTCGGCCTCGGCGGGATGCGCGGCGAGCACGTCGGTGAGCTCCTCGGGGTCGCTTGCGGTGTCGTAGAGGCGATACACGACGCCCTTCGGAGTCGGCATGTAGAGGAGCTTCCAGCGGTCGTCGCGGACCATGCGATGGCGGCTGACGAGGTTCGCCTCGAACGCCGGCTTCTGCAAGACGATCACGTTGCCGTGATCGGTGTCGACCGCGAGGAGGCGCGCGAGGCTCGGGGGAGGGAGGTGGAGCCCCTCGGGAACACCGGGATTGAAGCCGAGCCAGAGCTCGGTCTCGGCAAAGACGGGGCGTGACGCGAGCGTCGCCCCGGCGAGCGCGGGCGCGAGCGAGCGTCCGTCGAGATGCTCGGGCGGCGTGACGCCGAGCACGTCGTAGAGGGTCGGCGCGAGGTCGACGCTCGCGACGACGGCGTGCTCGGTGCGTGGCGCCACCCGCGGGTCGACGATCGTGAGCGGGATGTGCGTCGCCTCGTCGCCGAACAGGTGATCGCCGTGGCCGTGCCAGCGGTCGTTCTCGAACAGGAGCTCGCCGTGATCGGACGTCACGACGATCACGAGGTCGTCGGCGGCGCCGAGACGCTTCACCTCGTCGAGGATCGTGCCGACCGCGTCGTCGACCGCCGCCACGGCGCCGTCGTAGAGACCGCGGATCTGCTTCACGTCGGCGGCGTTCGGCATCAAGGGGACGCCGGACATCACCGTCTTGTCGTAGCGGAACGGCCCATCGTAGTCCGGCCGCGTGAAGCGGGCGTGGTAGGGCGCGGGCGCCGCGTAGGGGAAGTGCGTCGTCGAGAAGAAGACGACCATGAAGAACGGGTCGTCGTGGATCTTGCGAAGCTCCCGGACGGCGGACGCCGCGATGAAGCGGGGGTCGGCGGCGCCGCTCCAGAGCGCGACCTCCGGGATCAGCGAGCGACCGGCGCGGGTCTGGAGAAACGGGAGGAGCGGCGTCGATCGCTCCACCGCGCGCTCGCGGATGAGCGACGCGAAGTCCGCGGGAGGTACGTCGACGTCGCCGAAGCCGAAGTCGACGCGCCCGAAGATCTCGCCGACGTAGTCGCTGACCGCCGCGGTCCGGTAGCCGAGCGCGCGCAGCCTCGCGGGGAGCGAGTCGAGCGGGCGCTCGGTCTCGTCCGCCGGCGGAAAGCCCGACCGGATGCCGTGGTGATGCGGGTGCAGCCCCGTGAGCAGCGTCGCCCAGGAGGACATCGTTCGCGGAATGTCGACGTAGGCACGATCGAACACGGTGCCGCGCGCCGCGAGGCCCGAGAGCCTCGGCGCGATCTCCGGACGGATGCGGTCGGGGCGCAGGCCGTCGGAGGCGATGACGAGCACCGACCGACGTCGCGGCGTCGCGGCGTCGCGCGAGGCCTTCTCCGAAGGCTGTTCCGGAGTGCCGTCGCGTGCACGGAGCCGGAGCGCGCCGGCCGCGCCGAGCACGAGCACGACGAGCGCGAGGCCGAGCAGCCGTGGCCGCCGTCGCGCGCGCGCTGCGGCGGCGAACGTCCTCCGCGTGGCGCCGCCCCATGCCCACGGAGGCCCGAGGACGAAGAGCGCGACGGCGCACCCGAAGAGGACGAGAAGCCCCGACGTGCGCAGCCGATCGGTCGCGAGCCGCTGGATGAACGCGAGCACGCCTCCCTGCGACCAGAAGTGCGCCGCATAGAGCTGCGGCCACTTCGACATCGAGAGGAGCACGGTGAACGCGTGCAGCGCCGCGACCACGAGCGCGCCGAGGAGCGCGGCTCGAAAGCCGGTCCGGCGTGCAGGGCGCGCGCCGCGCGCGAGGTCGCGGAGCACGAAGAGAGCGAGCGCGACGAGGCCGAGCGACGCGCCGACCACCAGCGCGAGGCCGCCGAGCTCGAGCCCGACGCGTCGGATCACCGGCGCGAAGCGCACCGCGACGTAGTCGGCGATCTCCTTGGCGTCACGGCCGAAGAGCACCTGGTCGGCGGGGACCAGCGGCTTCGTCACGAACGACAGGTAGAGGAGCCCGACGTACGCGGCGCCTGCGACCGGCGCATTGAGGAACAGACGTGCGACCGGTGCGCGGTCGACCGTCTCCAGCGTTCGTCTCAGGCGCCCGAGCAACGCTCGCAGCATACGTCAGCCGTGGAGCGTCACGCGTCGGCCCCGAGGACCTTGAGGCTCACTCGGCGCTTCTGCGCGGGCGTGCGAGAGGCGCGAACGAGCGGCGCCTCCTCGGTGACGTCGCCGACGAGATCGTAGTCGCTCGCCTGCGTGATGCGGACGCGGCGCATCTCGCCGGGCAGGACGTCACCGCCGGAGAGATAGACCTGGCCGTCGATCTCGGGCGCCTGCCCGCGATGCCGCCCCATGATCACGAGATCGTGCTCCTCGCTCGCGCCCTCGACGAGGACCTCGAGCTCTCGGCCCACGAGCGCGCGATTCTTTTCACGCGCGATCTTGCGCTGCAGCGTCATCAGCTTGCGCCAGCGGTTCGAGGCGACGAGCTTCTTGACCTTGCCGTCCTGCTCGTTGCTCTTCGCGGTCTCCTCGTCGGAGTAGCGGAACACGCCGACGTGTTCGAAGCGCGCCCACCTGACGAAGTCGCGGAGCTCCTCGAAGTCCGCGTCCGTCTCGCCGGGGTGGCCCACGATGAACGCGGTGCGGAAGACGAGGTCGGGGATGCTCGCGCGCATCCGCTCGACGACGCGCTTCTGGCGGTCCACGCCGTGCCCGCGCTTCATGCGCTTCAGCATCGCGTCGGACGCGTGCTGGAGCGGCATGTCGACGTAGGGGACGACCTGCGGATGGTTGGCGAGAAGATCGATGAGCTCGTCGTCGATCTTCTCCGGGTAGAGGTAGAAGACGCGCGCCCACGAGAGGCCCTTCACGTCGGCGACCTTCCGCACGAGCTCGGCGAGCGTCGCGCGCTCCTCCTTCGTGTGGTCGCGGCCGTAGGCGATGGTGTCCTGCGAGATGAGGTTCACCTCGCGGACGCCCTGCGCCACGAGCTGCTGCACCTCGCGGACGACGTCCGCGACGGGGCGCGAGCGCTGCTTGCCGCGGAACTGCGGGATGGTGCAGAACGCGCAGCTGCGGTTGCAGCCCTCGGCGATCTTCACGTAGGCGCTGGCCTTGTTGCCGGTGACGATGCGCGGGTCGCTGGCGCGGATGACCCAGTCGGCGGGGTTGCCGACCATCATGCGGTCGGCCTTGCCCTGAAGAACCTTGCCGAGCTTGAGCATGTCGCTCGAGCCGAGGAAGTGATCGACCTCGGGCATCTGCGCGCCGAGCTCGGTCGGGTAGCGCTGCGAGAGGCAGCCCGTGACGACGAGCTTCTTGCAGGCCCCGAGCTTCTTCAGCTCGGCCATCTCGAAGATGGTGTCGATCGACTCCTTCTTCGCCTCGCCGATGAAGCCGCACGTGTTGACGACGATCACCTCGGCCTCGTCGGCCTCGTTCGTGAGCTCGAAGTCGCCGGCCTTGCCGCCGAGGGCGACGCCGACCATGACCTCCGTGTCGACGCGGTTCTTCGGGCAGCCGAGGCTGACGAAGTGGATCTTGCGCGGCGCGGCGGGGGCGGCGGGAGACTTCGAGCGAGGGGTCACGGGCATGGATTCGACGGGCTTAGTAGCACGCGACGTCGCCGTTGGCGGCATTGGGTGTGCCCTTGAAGCCAGCCGTGTAGACGTCGAACGTGAGGCTCCAGCGTGCCCAGTCGCTTCGCACCGCGGCGGGGCAGTCGGCCGGGAAGGCGAGAGAGCGGCCGGGCTCGAGGTTCGAGAAGGCCGGGTAGGTGACCGTGTCGACGACCACGCCGTTCGCCTTGAGCGCGACCGTATCTCCGTCGTTCTTGAGGATGTCGAGGGCGCCCCAGGCGAACACCTTGCCGGGGAGCCCGTGGTTCTTCGCGGGATCGACGCTGCCGGCGACCACGAAGGTGCCCTTCGGCGCGAGCTCGAAGTCCTCGTTGATCGTGACCGCGTTCGGCGCGAGCGTCCCGCGCGGCGACTCGATCGAGAGGCCCTTCACGTTGAGCCAGCAGGTGCGCGTGCTGCGGATCTCGACCCATTCGCCGTCGTCGTTGGAGCCGGCGCGCGACGAGATGAGGATCTCGGAGACCGCGAGATCACCCGCGGCGAGCGCGCCCTGGCAGAACACCTTCGGCACGACCGTGCCGCTGTCTCCGCCCGCGTCGAGCAAGGGGCCGGCGTCCTTGGCGGCCGGGGCGGGGCGCTCGCCGGCGGGGCTGAAGGCGCCGCTGTCCTCGTTGGCGGTGGGCGAGAGGCCCTCTTCGAGGCTCGGCACGTCGTCGTAGAACTCGTCGCCGGGCTCGACCGGCGTGCGCTTCTTCTTCGTGCTCGCCGCGGGCGCCGACGCGCAGGCGAACAGGAATGCGGCGCCGGTGAAGGCGACCGTGACGAACCGCCAGTCGAGGAAGCGCGATCGTGAGGTCATCGCGGACCCTGGTTTAGCACCCACATAACCTTACGCCAGCAGCAGAACCGGAAACCCGAGGACCGGACCCCCCTCTGGATGCGAGGAAGTGCCGTTCTTTCGCGAAGTTACGCCGCGTTCACGCGCCCATCAGGGCGGTGAATCGGTCGAACAGGTAGAGCGAGTCGTGGGGGCCAGCCGCCGCCTCCGGGTGGTACTGGACGCTGAAGGCGCGCTGGTCCTTCGCCGCGAGGCCCTCGCTCGTGCCGTCGTTGAGATGCACGTGCGTGCTCTCGACGCCCTTCGGGAGCGACGAGAGGTCGACGCAGAAACCGTGGTTCTGCGTCGTGATCTCGATGCGGCCGGTCGCGAGATCCTTCACCGGCTGGTTCGCGCCACGGTGTCCGAACTTGAGCTTGTAGGTCTTGCCCCCGAGCGCGAGCGCGAGGAGCTGGTGCCCGAGACAGATGCCGAAGATCGGTTTTTTGCCGAGCAGCCCGCGCACCGTGTCGACCGCGTAGCCGACGGCCGCGGGGTCGCCCGGGCCGTTCGACAGAAAGACGCCGTCGGGCGAGAGCGCAAGGATGTCGGCCGCGCTCGTGCTCGCGGGAACGACCGTGACCTTGCAGCCCGCGTCGACGAGGCAGCGCAGGATGTTCTTCTTCACGCCGTAGTCGATCGCGACGACGTGATGCTCGCGCTTCGCCTTCGGCTTGGCACCGGGCAAGCCGTCGCTCACGCGCCACTCGCCGCGTCCTTCCGCGAACGTGTACGACTTCGCCGGCGTGACCTTCTTCACGAGGTCGAGGCCGGACATGTCCGGCGCGCTCTTCGCGCGCTCGAGGAGCACCGCGACGGGCTCGGTGCCGATCGCGCCGTTCTGCGAGCCGTTGTCCCGGAGGTGCCGCGTGAGCTTGCGCGTGTCGATGCCCGTGATGGCGACGATGCCGTGCTCGGCGAGATAGGCGTCGAGCGTCTGCTCGGAGCGCCAGTTCGAGGCGAGCGGGCTCGCGTCGCGGAGGATGAAGCCGGCGACATGCGGCTTGCCGTCGATCGACTCCGCGTCCATGGCGTTCACGCCGACGTTGCCGATCTCCGGGGCGGTCATGACGACGAGCTGACCCGTGTACGAGGGGTCGGTGAGGACCTCCTGGTAGCCGGTCATGGTCGTGGTGAACACGGCCTCGCCCGTGGTCGTGCTGCGCGCGCCGTAGGCCTCGCCATCGAAGACGGTGCCGTCGGCAAGGACGAGGTGAGCAGCTTGCGGTTCGAGATGCGTGTTGCGAGTCATGCGGTCTCCGTCACCTCGAAGGCGATAGCACCAGCCACGAGTGTCATCATGACCATTCCTTTGACGGTCTGGCCGAGGAAGGGGGTGTTCCTGCTCTTCGTGCGGAGGCGCTCGGGCGCCACCGTCCAGCTCCGGGCCGGGTCGACGAGGGTGAGGCTCGCCTCGCTGCCCTCGCGGATGCGCGCGGCCGTGAGCCCGACGATGCGCGCCGGCCCCTGCGTGAGCGCGTGCACCAGGCGCGACAGCGGGAAGACGCCCTTCTCGACGAGCCCGAGCATGAGCGGCACGCAGAGCTCGAGGCCGATCATCCCCGGCAGCGCCTCGCTGAGCTCGCAATCCTTGTCGAGGATGCCGTGCGGCGCGTGGTCGGTGGCGATGCAGTCGATGGTGCCGTCGGCGAGGGCCTCGCGGAGCGCGGCGACGTCCTCGTCCTCACGGAGCGGCGGGTTCACCTTGCACGCGGTGTCGTAGCCCATGAGCGAGGCGTCGGTGAGGAGGAGGTGATGGGGCGTCACCTCGGCGGTGACCGCGATGCCGCGCGACTTCGCCTCGCGAATGATCCGGATCGCGCCGAGCGTGGAGACGTGCGCGAGGTGGTAACGGGCACGCGTGTACTCTGCAAGAATCACGTCGCGGGCGACGATGATGTCCTCGGCGACGCGAGGCCAGCCGCGGAGGCCGAGGCGCGTGCTGACGGCGCCCTCGTGCATCTGGGCGTCCTTGGTGAGCGCGTGGTCCTCGGCGTGCTGGATGAGCGGGAGACCGAACGTGCTTGCATACTCGAGGGCGCGGCGCATCACGTCGCTGCGCGTGACGCAGTGGCCGTCGTCGCTCACCGCGACGGCGCCCGCGTCCTTGAGGTCGGCCATCTCGGTGAGGGTCTCGCCCTTCTGGCCGACGGTGATGGCGCCGATCGGGTGCAGGCGCGTGCCGCCGATCGAGCGCGCCTTGTGCACGAGCATCTCGGTGACGAAGCGCGTGTCGTTGACCGGGCGCGTGTTCGGCATCGCGCAGACGTCGGTGAAGCCGCCGGCGGCGGCCGCAGCGAGACCGCTGCGCAGGTCCTCCTTGCCCTCCTGGCCGGGCTCGCGGAGGTGGGCGTGGAGGTCGATCAGGCCGGGGAGGAGCAGGGCTCCCGCCACCTCGACGACGCGCACGCGCCCGCTCTTCGTGCGAGCGAGCTCGTCGCCGGCGCCCGGGCCGACCTTGGTGATCGTGCGACCCTCGACGACGACATCCACCTCACCGTCGAGCTCACGTCCCGTCTGGGAAGGATCGACGGCACGGACCCGACGGAAGACCAGCGCCTCGTGCATCGAGGTGCGGACCTAGCATGAGAGAATCAGCGGCGGAAGGAGCGGGCGGAAACCCGTCCGGAAGTCGCTTCAGAATCGACCGCTGACGCCGGCCGAGGTGCCGCCGAAGTACGGCGTCATCGAGAGGCCGTTCTCGCGCTTGACCGGCACCGTCGCGAAGCGCGAGCCCGCGGCGCTCCCGCTGGCGGAGCCGCTCGGGGCCGTGAGCAGGAGGACGAGGCCGGTCGCGCCGCCGACACCGGCGACGATGAAGCCGATCGTGGAGATCGTGCCCATCGACTTGTAGCTGTCGATGTCGCTCTGCGAGTCCGCCGGGCAGGCGTTCTTGTCCGCGCCGCACTTGTCCTTCAGGTCGCCGGACTTGCCGAGCGCGAGAAGGCCCGTGATCCCGCCGACGACGAGGCCTGCGCCGCCGACGCCGAAGGCGACGAGCGCGAGGGTCTTGTTCATCGAGCCCTTGCCGCTGCCCGTGTCGGCGCCGGGCTCCGTCGGGGAGCCCATCGCGGCGCCGCCCGCTGCGACCGGTGCGGCGCCGAGAGGAGCCTTCTCCATCTTCAGCGTCGCAGCGGCCGTGCCGCCCTCGGCGACCGCGAAGGTGGTGTCCGCCGCGTTGTAGCCCTCGGCCGTGGCCGAGACCTTGTGTGAGCCCGGATCGACCGGGCGCTTGAGACCGAGCGCCGCGACGGGGACCGTCTGGCCGTCGATCGTGACGACCGGGTTCGCCGGACCTTCGACCGTCAGCGTGACGCTCGCGACCTTCGCGGAGACGGCGCCGACCTCGTTCTTCGCGGCCTCGAGCGCGTCCTTGAAGGCGGGCGGCGGGTTGGGGTTGTTGCCCCACTCGCGGATGATCTTGTTGTAGTTCTCCTGCGCCGCGACGACATGACCGAGCTTGGCCTGCGTGCGCGCGAGGCCGAGCGTCAGCGTCGGTGCGACCGAGTAGAGCTTCGCGGCCGCAGCCCAGAGCTTCTCCGACTCGACGAAGTTCCCCGCGTCGAACGCGGCCTGGGCCTGCTGTCCGAGCTGGCGTGCCTGCGCGATGTCCTGCGACGCGGCGTCCTGCGCCAGGGCCGCCGGCGAGAACGTCAGCGCTGCGAGCGGCAGGGACGTGGCGACGAGCAGCTGGGCAAGCCGCGCGGTGGAGGCGAACCGGAACATCCGACGCGAGCTGGAGGCAGACGAGACGCGCATGGCCCAGTCATATCAGCGTTGACCGTGCTAGGTAAGATCCCTATCGCCCGATGATTGCCCGTGTCCGAGCCCGCCTGACCCCGCGAATTGCCCTCGTCCTCGGCATGGCGACGCTGTCGCTCGGCTCGGTTTGGGGTTGTGCCGCGGTGCTCGGCTTCGAGGAGACGACGCTGCGGTCGGACAGCGACGCCGATCTCGTCGAGGGCGGCACGATCGAGGGCAGCACGGTCGAGGGCGGTCCGCTGCCCGACGGCGGGACCTCGCGACTGACGACGCAGCCGCCGTCGGTCATCGTTCGTCGCGGTGGAACGGCCGACCTCGCCGTCGAGCTCGCGCGCGGCTCCGACGTCACGGGCGCGGTGACGATCCGCCTCTCTGCGCTCCCGACCGGCGTCACGGCCACGACGGCGACGCTCGCCCCGGGCGTGACGAAGGGCACACTGAAGATCAGCGCGACCGCGACTGCCGCGCTCGGCCCGCGGACGATCACCGTGAACGCCGACGGCACGAGCCTCCCTGCCGCGCTGGTGCCGCTGCTCGTCGCCGATCCGGCCGGCTCGCTCGACGTGACGTTCGACACCGACGGCATCGCCTCGGACCCCACGAAGGGCAACGGCTCGACCTACCTCGCCCTCGCGCGCCAGCCGGACGAGATGGTCGTCGCGGCCGGCGCAGGCGGCGCCTCGCCCGCGGCGCTCAGCGGGTGGCTCGTCCGTCGCTACGGCCCGAGCGGCGCCGCCGAGGCGGCCTTCACCACGAAGACGAGCGCGGCCAATGTCCTGCCTGCCGACGGCGAGGCCCATGCGGTGGCGGTCGACGCGAAGGGCAACATCGTGGTCGCCGGCTTCTCGCAGCCCGCTCCCGGACAGCAGCTCACGATCGTGCGCCTGCTCCCGACGGGCGCCCTCGACACGACGTTCGCGGGCGGCGTCGTCCGCGTCGCAGCCGAAGTGCCGCTCACCCAGTCCTTTGCCTACGGCGTCGCCGTGCAGCCCGACGGCGCGGTGGTCGTGGTCGGCTCCCGTCGCGAGGTCGTCGGCGGGGCCGAGAGCGGGATCATCATCCGCTTCAAGGAGAACGGAACGCGCGACACGACGTTCAACGGGGGCACGACGCTTCTGACGCCCAATGCGCGTTTCGTCGGCGTCGCGGTCGACGCGGCGGGCGTCCTCGTGGCCGGCAGCACGATCGGCGGCGCGCTCCCTTCGTACTTCGCGACGCGTCGCACGCTGACGGGCACCGTCGACGCGACGTTCGGCAGCGGCGGCGCGGCCGCGTTCGGAAACACGTATCGCGCGAACGGCTTCGCCCTCCTCGCGGACGGCTCGATCGCGGTCGTCGGCGACGTGCAGACGGGCGCCGCAGGGTACACCGCCGGCGTCGCCACCTCCAAGGGCAACGCGGTCTTCGCGCGCAACTACGGGAGCGCGACCGGCGCGGGCTTCTTCGGCATCGGCGTGCAGCCGGACGGCCGCATCGTCGCGGCCGGCCATACCGCCGGCGCCAACGGCGAGGCGAGGGTCGAGCGCATCCTGGGCGACGGGAACAAGGACATGACGTTCGGCGTTGCCGGCATCGCCACCATCGAGCCGGCGGGCGCCGCCAACGGGTTCGACGTCACGCTCTTCTCGGCCGCGGTCCAGAAGGACGGTCGCATCCTCACGGCCGGCAATCGCTCGAACGCGGGCGCCAGCATCTACCGCCTCTGGCCGTGATCTCGTGACGCTCGCGAACGTCCCGAAGCGCACGCTCGGCGCCACGGGGCTCGAGGTCTCGATCCTCGGGCTCGGCGCGGGACCGCTCGGCGACTCGCGGCTCTCCGAGGCGGAGGTCGACGCGCTCGTCGGCAGTGCGCTCGACCAGGGCGTGACGTTGTTCGATACGGCACCAAGCTACGGTGCCTCGGAGGCGCGTCTCGGCCGCGCGCTCGCAGCGCGACGCCACGAGGCTGTGCTGGTGACGAAGGGCGGGTACGGCGTCGAGGGCATCCCCGACTGGACGGGCGACGTCATCCGCCTCGGGATCGACGCCGCGCTCCGTCGCCTCGCGACGGACGTGATCGACGTGTTCCTGCTGCACTCCTGCGATGCCACGACGCTCGTTCGCGACGACATCCTCGGCGAGCTCGATCGCGCGAAGGCGGCGGGGAAGATCCGCGCGTGTGGTTACTCGGGCGAGAACGAGGCTCTCGAGGCGGCCGTGGCGTCGCGGCGCTTCGACGTGATCGAGTGCTCGGTGAGCCCCTTCGATCGAGGCTCGCTCACCGGGTCGGTCGCCGAGGCCGCGCGCGCAGGGCTCGGGGTCCTCGCGAAGCGCACACTCGGCAATGCGGCGTGGCGATTCGAGTCCGCACCCGAAGCCGCGGACGTACGCATCTACTGGGAGCGTGCACGCACGATGGCCGTCGACCCTTCGCCGCTCGCGTGGCCCGAGCTCTCGCTCCGGTTCGCGGCGTTCGCCGGCGGCGTCAGCGCTGCGTTGCTCGGCACCGCGAGCGCGCAGCATCTCGCGGACGCGTGCGCCGCGATCGCTCGCGGGCCGCTCGACGCCGAGGTGTCGGCGCGGCTCGCCGTTGCGTGGCAGATGCACGGCCGCGACTGGCGCGGCGTGGTTTAGGCAGGTGGGGACCTCCGGTCCCCTCGTCGCTTCGCGACGAGCCTCCCCAGGCGAGAATCGGCGCTGCGCGCCGACCGGCGTGCGCAGCGCACGCCGTTTCTCGTGATCAGCCCGCCAGCGAGCGATCTCGAGACCTCACATCTTCTCGTGATCAGCCCGCCAGCGAGCGATCTCGAGACCTCACAAGTGGAAGCTCACAGCCTCGCTCGACCCAGGCGTGAAAGCGGCGCCGCTCGCCGAAGGCGAATCACGCCGGGCAGGTCGCGCCTCGGGGAGGCTCACGAAGTGAGGGGCGGAGCCCAACTACTAGAGAACCCCGCCGACCGAGAGGCCTGCGCCGCCTGCATACGTGGTCGGCGTGACGTGGAGCGCGCGCGGCCTGCCCGTGGGCGCCGTGAGGAGCACGATCGCTCCGGTGACGCCGAGAACGGCGCCGGCCCCGAAGAGGATCGTGGAGATCGTGGCCGTGGAGCGAGCGCTGTCGACGGCGCTCTGGCCGGCGGCGTCACACGTCTTCGACGCGCTGTCGCAGCCGCCGCCGTCGAAGGCGCCGTCGTACTTCGACTTCGCGGAGAGGCCGAGGATGCCGCCGACACCAAGCCCCACGACGCCCGCGCCGACGAGGACGAAGCCGACGGGCTTCTGCCACGAGGGCGGATCGCCGTGGACGGCAGCGCCCTCCTCCGCGGCCGGCGGCGGAGGCGAGGGAGGCGGAGGCGCACTGACCGTGGCGGGCGTGTCGAGCGCGAGCGCGGGGACCTCGAACTTCGCGGAGATGCCCTGCATCACGTTGAGGTGACCGCTGTAAGGCTTGCGCCCGGGGGCCGTCACCTCGATGGCGACGGAGCCGGAGTCGACAGGCTCGGCGGCCCCGAGCTTCGCGCGCTCGACCTCGCGGCCGTTGCGCTTCACGACGAGGCCGGACACGTCGTTCGCGGGAGGCAGCACGACGGTGACGTACGAGAGCTTGGGCTCGAGGGACTTTGCGCGCTCGCTCGCGACCTGCTCGCGCGCCGGCTCGCCGCTGCGCGTCGCGAGCTGCGCGACCTCGCGATACGCCTGATAGGCGCTCGCGTAGCGGCCGACCTTCTCGTAGCACTCGGCGAGCTTGCCGCGCGTGCCGATGCCCGGGAACTGCTTCAGGCTCGCCTCGAACTTCGGGCACGCGGCCTCGAAGTCGCCCTTGTTGAAGAGCGCGACGCCCTCGTTGAAGAGCGCGCGTCCTGCAGCCTGGGCTTGCGCGTCCTGCGCGTGTGCCGGCGCGGCGCCCGAGGCGAGGGCGAGCACGACGAGCGACGACGCGAAGAAGGGAGCGAAGGCGCGGCGATGGTTCTTGGGCGCGGACACGAGGCCGTATCTTTATCACGCCTCGCGCCGCAACGGAGCCCGCGACGGTGGATCGTGGACCGCCCATGAGGCCACGGGAAACTGGGCGTCCGGTCGATCGGCTGGCGAAAATCGGGGAGGCACGGCGTGGCATGTCCTGTGCTCCATTGCCTGTGCGCAGGATGTCACGCGGATACGACCATCGGCTCCGACTGCTTGCCACGGCGTTTCTCGCGACCACCGCGGTGCTCGGCGCGACCGCGCACGACGCCCAGGCATTCTGCCGGTCCACGGCGTGTGACGCCGCGGTCGAGGAGTGCACGTTCGACGAGAACGGCTGCCCGCGGTCGGGCCCGCCGCTGAGCTGGCGCACGCTGCCGCTGCCGTATCGCTTCCACGCGGGCGGCACGGACAAGCTCGACATGGACGGCGTCCGCGAGGCGACGCGGCGCGCCTTCGACACGTGGTCCAACGTGACGTGCAACGGCAAGCGCACCTCGCTGCGGTTCGAGGAGGGGACGGACATCCCGGGCACGCGTCCGCTCGCCACCGCGGCCAAGGCCAAGGCCTCGTTCGGCATCTATTTCCGCGACGAGGTGTGGCCCTACGATGACGGCAACGAGTCGCTCGCGCTGACGAACCAGACCTACGGCAAGACGAACGGCTGGATCGACTACTCGGCGATCGAGGTGAACGCGACGGGCCAAGCGTTCGTGCTGAGCGACACCGAGCCGGGGATCGACCTCCAGGCGGTGCTGACGCACGAGGTCGGCCACTACATCGGCCTCGCGCATAGCCAGGTCGAGGGCTCGATCATGGTCCCGAGCTACTGCCAGTCGGCAGAGCGGTGCGGAGCGAGCACCGACCGGGCGCGCGCGCTCGCCGAGGACGACATCACCGCGGTCTGCGCGCTCTTTCCACCGAGCGGCATCGCGGGCGTCTCGTACGAGGCCCCGAGCGCTTCGTCGTGTGCAGTGAGCTCCGGTGTGACGTCGCGCGGAGGTCCGCCGGGCTCGCCGTTCGTCCCGGTGATCGCGCTGGCAGCGCTGGCGGCGCTGGTCGTCGCGCGCACGCGTCGCTGAGCGTGCACGCATTGCGCGGGTGGGGATGATCCGATTCGCGCTCGAATCACGGCGCGTGGATCCGCGGGAATCGCGCGGTCGTCGAGAGAAGGGTGATCTGCCTTGAAAAGGCTGCAAATCGGCGCGCGGTACGTCGCGCGCAGTCGATGATCGGCGGAGGTCGATACGATGAACGCGCTGCGCAGTACGGCCAGGTCACTCGTCGCGCTTCTCGGGTTCGCAGCTGGCCTGGCGGCGGTCACGGGTTGTTCGGCGGAGACCGTCGAGCGCAGGGGCTCGAGCTCGACGAAGCTGCTCGCCCCGCGCGCGATTTGGAGAGAGCGAGAGTCGTGCGAAGGAGGGGACTTGAACCCCTACAGGATTTACCCCACCGGAACCTGAATCCGGCGCGTCTGCCAATTCCGCCACCTTCGCAAGTGTTGGAAAGCGCACCCTAGACCACGCTTGCTGAGGGGAGCAAGCGGATCCGCCTCACGCGCGCTTCATGACGTCGCCCAGGACACGCATGCCGAGGATCGCGGCCGACGTCATCACCCCGCCGACCAGGCCGCCCGCGACTCCCGCCGACATCAGGTCCGCGCCCGTCAGGTAGAGGCCCGCGATCGGCGTCTGCGCGCGCAGCGGCACACGGTAGCGCGCCGGCGAGTGATCGAGGCCGTAGAGCTCGCCCCGCGGATGCCCCGCGAAGTGCCGCGTCGTCAGCGGCGTCGACAGCTCCGCATGAGCGACCTTGCCGCGCAGCTGCGGCTTCGCCTCGTAGAGAACCTCGAGCAGGCGCTCGGTGAAGCTCGCCTTCAGCGCGTCGTACTCGGCGCCGCGCTTCATCCACGACGTGTCCTTCCACTTCGCGACCCGCTCCCACGGGCACAGCGTGATGAGGTCGATCGTCGCGCGCCCCGGAAAGCGCTCCTGGAAGCTCGGGTCCTTCGCCGAAGGGAAGCTCGCGTAGACGAGCGGCAGTGGCGCCGACGGGTCGTCGAGGAAGCGCTCGATGTTCGCGTCGTGCTTCGCGTCCGGATAGAGCCACAGGTTCGTACCTGTCAGCCCGAGCTCCGCGTCCGTCTGCTCGAACCCGAGATACAGACAGAGGTACCCGGCCGACGGCGACACCTTCGCGAGCGCATCGCGCAAGGCCGCCATCGCCGGCTTGCTTCGCTCGCTCTCCGGCACGAGCCGACCGAACGTGTTCGCCGCGCCCGCGTCGCTCACCACGACTCCCGCGCGGAACGTCTTTCCATCGGCCATGCGCACGCCGACCGCCCGTCCGGACTCGACCACCACCTCGGCCACGTCCGCCGAATGCACGAGCACGCCGTCCGCACCCTCGATCACTGGCGCGAACGCCTTCGCGATCGCCCCCGCGCCGCCCACCGGATACCAGGCGCCCCCCAGGTAGTGGGCCGACACCGCCGCGTGGATCGCGAAGCTCGAGCGCGCCGGCGGAAGCCCGTAGTCCCCGAACTGCCCCGTGAGCACCGCGATGAGCTCCTCGTTCGACGTGAGCTCGCGGAGCACGTCGAGCGTCGTGCGCGTCGCGTACTTCAGGTACTTGCGACGCAGGAGGGGACCCGCCACCCGCGAGACCGTGCGCGGCAGCGCGCGATCGACGTAGTAGAGCGCCCCCGAGCGCGCGACCTGCTTGATCAGCGTGACGTACCGCGCGATCGCCTCGCCCTCGTCGGGGAAGTACGACGTCATCTTCGACACGAAGCGACGTGACCCCGTGACGAAGTCGTACGAGCGCTCGCCGAGCACGATGCGATCGTAGACGTCGGGCAGCGGCGCCCACCGGAGCGAGCCGTCGGTCAGGCGGTCGAACATCCCGCGCACCGCGCCGCGCTCGCCGAGATCCCCGAGGTAGTGCACGCCGACGTCCCACTCGTAGCCGGGACGCGTGAACGCGTGCGTGTAGCCGCCGATGCGGTAGTGGCGCTCGAGCACCAGGACTCGCTTCTTGCCGTAGCGCGCAAGCGCCGCAGCGCACGCGAGGCCGCCGATGCCCGACCCGACGACGATCGCGTCGAACGAGCCCTCCGGCGGACGCTGCTTGTACGAGACTCCGACGTGCATGAGCCATGGTGCTCGCACGCCCGGCGGAACACTTCAAGCAGGAGACGGCCCGAGGAGACCGTCACATGACCCGCAAGAGCTTCTGGACCTGGGCGTCGCTCGGAGTAGGCGCATGGATGTCGCTCTCGGGCTGCGGGCCTTCCGGGTACCTCTACACGCCGTCGACCACGACGTTGACGAGCGCCGACCCCGCGCAGACCCGCACGGCCGTCTACCCGTTCCCGCCAGACTCGCCGCACGGGGAGATTCGCCTCGCCACGTCAGGCATCGCGAGGAGCTCGGAGAGCGCGCCGAGCGCGGTAAGGGTACGGCTGACCGTCCGCAACCAGAGCCAGGAGAAATGGTTCCTCGACAAGCGCGAGCAGAACATCGTGCTCGCGGCGACGCGCGACGTGGAGCCGTTCGCGACCGCGACCGCAGTGCCTTCGCCGCCCCTCGTGTTCGAGGTCCTTCCGGACGAGACCGCGACCGTCGATCTCGCCTTCATCCTGCCGGCCGCAGCGTCGAAGGCGTCCGAGATCCCCGCCTTCGACGCGGTGTGGACGGTCCACGTCGGCGCTCGCGACTTCACGACGAAGACCACGTTCGAGCGCCTCGTCGTGCCGAGCGTCGCACGCGACGTCCCGACGGCGGGCTATCCGTTCAACGACGGCACCAACCAGAGCGTGCCCCCGGCCGGCGAACGCCTGCCGGGAACGAACCGATGGACCGACACCGTGCCGATCCCGGAGCGCGGCCTCCAGTGAGCCCCCACACGCGCTGACTAGAGATTCTCGACGCTCTTCACGAGCTCCATCACGAAGTTCACCCGCGGGCGGATGAGGCCGGCGCGGAGGACCCGCGGAGGCGCCCGCATCGAGAAGCCGTAGGCGCTGTTGTCGTCGCCCTTCAGCGGGTCGCCGCCGAAGGTCACCACCTGGCTCCCGTCGACCGTCCGCTGCTCCGTGTAGTCGGGCGCCGTGGTGGTGGCGGGGGAAGTAGGTGCCTGGGCGAAAGCGGTCGAGGAGAGCGCGAGCGTGAGCATCGCGACCACGGAAACGAGGCCGATCTTCATCAATTTGTGCCTTTCGAGGGGGCTTTTGGCGCTCGGGTGAACAGCGCCGCGTCACCGCGCGTCCAACGGGGGACATGCGTGCGC
>Ga0105047_10003019_pt1 | contig 29846 bp, 27 predicted proteins | sample MAT04_FD_78384 | JGI IMG/M metagenome (GOLD analysis project Ga0105047, IMG submission 78384) | Freshwater microbial communities from Lake Fryxell liftoff mats and glacier meltwater in Antarctica - MAT-04 (megahit assembly) | ecosystem: Environmental > Aquatic > Freshwater > Ice > Liftoff... | reverse complement strand
CCCGGCAGAGTTCACATCAGGTGTGCACCAAGACCGTTCCGGCGGCGAGGTCGGGCACCACTGCACGCGGGGCGTGCAAGATCGACGAGTACAGCCAGTCCGAGGCCTGGGCTTCACACCTGGTGTGCGCAGTCGTCATGTGCCAGCCTGCGAGCTGACGGGGGTGGTCGCGGGTGCACACGTGTCGTGCAGCCGGTCGGCACCATCACGTGTCGTGCAGCCGGGCGGCACCATCACGTGTCGTGCAGCCGGTCGGCACGCTCACCCCGACATAGTCGCTGGCCGCTCACCCCGGACAAAGTCGCTGGCACGATCACCCCGACATAGTCTCTGGCCGCTCACCCCGGACATAGTCGCTGACCGATGACACTGTAACGCCCCGTTCATTGACACCCTACCGGGTCGCTGGTACGATGCGCTTCGACGGTTAGCACTCGGGACGTGAGAGTGCTAACCACGCACAGCAACCCACTGCGGGATCGCCCGCAGGCCCGAGTCACGAGGTCCCATGGCGCGTCGCAAGGATCGCCCGGGCCCGTTGGAGCCCCGTTCCGAGGCCATCCTCCGGGCCATCATCGAGGAATACGTCGCAACCGCACAACCCGTGGGCAGCCAAGCGCTGGTCACGAGATATCGCTTGGGTGTCAGTCCCGCGACCGTGCGCAACGTGATGGCGGAGCTCGAGGCCGAGGGCTACCTGGACCACCCGCACACCAGTGCCGGACGCCTGCCAACGGACAAGGGCTACCGCCTGTACGTGGAGTCCATCACGGAGGCCGTCGCGCTGGCGCCCGTGGAGCAGCTCATGATCCGGCACCAGTTCGGCCAGGTCGAGTTCGCCAGCGAGCAGTGGTTCCGGCTTGCCGCCGCGACACTCGCCTCGTCCACCCACGTGGCGGGTATCGCGACCGCTGCCAAGCCGCCTTCCTGCCGGATCCGGCGGATCGACCTCGTGACCGCCGGCCCGCGCATGGCCAGCCTCGTGGTGGTCCTTGCTGAGGGCCCTGTCAAGCAGGTGCTGCTGGCGGTGGACCAGCAGCGCGACGATGAGACGCTGGAGCTCCTGTCACGGGCCCTCAGTAGTCATCTCACCGGCCGCTCAGCGGCAGGTGCCCAGCGGGTGCTGGGCGAGTTGGAGGGCGCCAGCCCGCCGACCGACGGGCTGCTGCTGCGGGCCGTGGAGCGGACCGTCCGATTGATGCGTGACTACGACGCATCGGACGTGGAGGACGTCTTCAGCGAGGGCCTCCTCAACGTCATGGACGCTCCGGAGTTCTCCCGGTCGGAGACCATCCGGCGCATCTTCGGGGTGCTCCAGGATCGTGTCTATCTGGGCGACCTGATGCCCCAGCTCACCCGCGACGGTGTCGTCCGGGTGTTCATCGGCAGTGAGAACGCCCACATCGCCATGCACGACGTGTCGCTCGTCCTCGCGCCCTATGGCCGTGCCGGCCGCGCCGTCGGTGTCGTGGGCGTGCTGGGCCCGACCCGCATGGCCTATCCCCACGCGATCTCGACCGTCCGCTATGTGAGCGGCCTCATGAATGAACTGGTGGATCACCTCTACGCATGACCGGACACAACGACATCCACGACTCCAACGAAGCCGATACCGAACCACAGGCAGGTGACACCGTGCCGATCAGCCGCGGCAAGCGTGGCAAGACCCGCGCCGAGGAACGCATCGAGGCGCTCGACACGTCGAGCGACGCGCTCCAGGAGCAGATCGCGGAGCTGGAGGCACGCGCCGAGACGGCAGAGGCGGAGACGGAGAGCATCCGGACCCAGTGGCAGCGCACAGCCGCCGACTTCGCCAACTACCGACGACGCTCGGAAGAGGACCGCTTCCGCGAGCTGGGTCTGGCCAGCGAGGGCCTGTTGCGCAAGGTCCTGGGCGTCGCGGACGACCTGGTCCGTGCCCTGGAGCACGTGCCCGCCGACCAGCAGGCATCGGCCTGGGTCGAAGGTGTCGCAGCCATCGAACGCAAGGTGGCGGCACTCCTCACGGCAGAGGGCGTGACGCCCATCGAAGCCGTCGGCACACCCTTCGACCCCCGCCTCCACGAGGCGGTGACCATGGAGCCCACGGATGCCGTCCCGGAGGGGATGGTCACCCGCGAGCTGCAGCGCGGCTATGAGCTTCGCGATCGGGTGTTGCGACCCGCGCTGGTCGTCGTCTCCACCGGCACCTGACACACCGACCACACCCGTACCGATCAAGCATCGACATCACCGGGCCACGAGCTCGGTCAGGCAGGAGTGAACCCACATCATGGGCAAGATCATCGGCATCGACCTCGGCACCACGAACTCCGTGGTCGCCGTCATGGAGGGCGGCGAGCCCGTCGTCATCCCGAGCGCGGAGGGTGGCCGGACCATCCCGTCCGTGGTCGCCTTCAGCAAGGCCGGCGAGCGACTGGTGGGCCAGATCGCCAAGCGCCAGGCCATCACCAATCCGACCAATACGGTGTACTCCATCAAGCGCTTCATGGGCCGTCGCTGGGATGACCCGGAGGTGCAGCGGTCGCGCGAACTGGTGCCGTACACCATGGAGAAGGACACCAAGAGCGACGGCATCAAGGTCGTCGTCTCGGACGGCAAGGGCTACACCCCGCAAGAGATCTCCGCGATGATCCTCCAGAAGCTCAAGACGGACGCCGAGGCGTACCTGGGCGAGAAGGTCACGGAGGCGGTCATCACGGTGCCCGCGTACTTCGATGACACCCAGCGTCAGGCGACCAAGGACGCCGGTCGCATCGCGGGCCTGGACGTCAAGCGCATCATCAACGAGCCTACCGCCTCGTCCCTGGCCTATGGCCTGGACAAGCAGAAGGACGAGCAGATCGCGGTCTACGACCTCGGGGGCGGCACGTTCGACATCTCCATCCTCGAGCTGGGCGACGGCGTGTTCGAGGTGAAGGCCACCAACGGCGACACCCATCTCGGCGGCGACGACTTCGACCAGCGCATCATCGAGTGGCTGCTGGCCGAGTTCAAACGCGACCAGGGCATGGACCTCAGCCGTGACCAGCAGGCGCTCCAGCGACTCAAGGAGTCCGCAGAGCGGGCCAAGATCGAGCTCTCGTCCGCGACGCAGACCGAGATCAACCTGCCCTACATCACGGCCGATGCGAGCGGTCCCAAGCACCTCGTGGTGACACTCACCCGGGCAAAGCTGGAAGACCTCGTCGCGGACCTCATCAAGCGCACCGCGGCGCCCGTGACGGCAGCCCTCAAGGACGCCGGCCTCAAGCCATCGGACATCGATGAGGTGATCCTCGTCGGCGGCATGACGCGCATGCCAGCCGTCCTGGAGGCGGTCAAGAAGCAGTTCGGTGGCAAGGAACCCCACAAGGGCGTCAACCCGGACGAGGTCGTGGCCGTCGGCGCCGCCATCCAGGCGGGTGTCCTCGCGGGCGAGGTCAAGGACGTCCTGCTCCTGGACGTCACGCCGCTGTCCCTGGGCATCGAGACCCTGGGCGGCGTGATGTCCCGGCTCATCGACCGCAACACCACCATCCCGACCTCCAAGAGCCAGGTCTTCTCGACCGCCAGCGACAACCAGCCCCAGGTGGAGATCCACATCCTCCAGGGCGAGCGCGACATGGCAGCCGACAACAAGACCCTCGGCAAGTTCATCCTCGACGGCATCCCATCCGCACCGCGGGGCGTGCCCCAGGTCGAGGTGACCTTCGACATCGATGCCAACGGCATCCTCGACGTCAAGGCCAAGGATCGAGCCACGGCCAAGGAGAAGCAGGTCCGCGTGACCGCTTCCTCCATGATCGCCAAGGACGACGTGGACAAGATGGTCAACGATGCCAAGGAGCACGCGGCCGAGGACCGTCAGCGACGGGAAGAGGTCGAGACGCGCAACCAGGCAGACGCCCTGGCCTTCCAGGCCGACCGCACGCTGCGCGACCTGGGCGACAAGGTCGCCTCGGCCGACAAGGCGGACGTGGAGCAGAAGACGGAGTCTCTCCGTGCGGCACTTGCCGGCAGCGATATGGCTGTCATCCGGAGTCGTTCGGAAGAGCTGGCCGCGTCGCTCCAGAAGGTCGGCACGGCAGCCTACGAAGCAGCCGGCGCGCCCGATGGCAAGGGTGCCGACGGCGCACCCGAGGAAGAGGCCGTCGAGGGCGAGTACAAGGAAGTCTGAGCCGGGCGGCGTCTGCCGCACGACAGCATGCGGACGGAGCCTGGCGCCCACTACGGGGCCAGGCTTCTTCCATGCCCGGCGGGCGAGTGCTCTGAACCGTTGACACATCTCGTACAGTCGCCCAGGAGGGCGCTTGATCCGTCGCTACAGTCCGTTCCTGCGCGCGCTGCTCATGACCGCGGACGCGGTCCTGGCGGCCCTGACCGCGTGGGTGGTGTACAAGCTCCGGTTCCAGCTGTTCCCTGGCGAGCCCGACCCGACCGTCTTCCAGCCGCCGGTCGCTGCCCTGGTGCTCTATGCCGCCGCCTGGGTGGCGATCCTGTACTTCCGGGGCGAGTACCGGCTGCGGGCCCACTGGACGGTCCGAAGCGAGATCAGTGGTGTACTCCACGCCATCGCATGGCTGGCTGTCCTCACGGTCGGGGTGCTGTTCTTCCTGGACCTGAGCACCGCGAGCCGTCTGTTCCTGTTCCTGTTGTTCCCCATCCAAGGGGCCGTGACCATCGCCACGCGGCTCCTGCTGCGCCTGATGTTCGTGGTGGTCCGCAGCCGCGGCTACAACAGCCGGACGGTGCTCATCGTGGGCACGGGCCGGGAGGCGATCGACTTCGCCCGGCTGATCGACACCAATCCCAACCTGGGGCTGCGGGTCATCGGCTTCATCGGACCGCCGCTCGCCGCGGGCAGCGCGGCGATGCCCAACCTCGGTGACATCGCTGACTTCGAGAGCACGCTGCTCGACCGTGTCGTGGACGAGGTCGCCATCTGTCTGCCGGCCAGCCAGCGGGACAGCGCCGACGCGATCTCGTGGATGAGCCAGGAGTCAGGGAAGATGGTGCGCATCCCGCTCGCCGTGCCCCAGCTCGGCCGCGGCAGGCCGCTCATCGAGGAACTGGACGGGACTGCCATCCTGTCCCTCTCCAGCGGTCCGGACCAGCTGGCCAGCCTGGCGCTCAAGCGCCTCATCGACATCGTGGGAGCCGTACTCGGGCTCATCGTGCTCAGCCCCGTGCTGCTGGTCGTGGCCCTCTACATCCTGGTCAAGGACGGCCGTCCGGTGCTGTTCGTCCAGACCCGGGTGGGCGTGCATGGGAGGACCTTCCACATGTGCAAATTCCGGACCATGGTCCGCGATGCGGAGGAGCGCTATGACGAGGTCGCCTCACTCAGCTCGACCCGGGGCCCGGCGTTCAAGCTCAAGGACGATCCGCGGGTGGCGCCGTGGGGCCGTGTCCTGCGTCGCTCCAGCCTTGACGAGCTGCCCCAGCTGTGGAACGTGCTGCGGGGCGAGATGAGCCTGGTCGGGCCGCGGCCGGCGCCGCCCCGGGAAGTCCGGGGCTACGACCTGTGGCACCGCCGCCGCCTCTCCATGAAGCCGGGGCTCACGGGCCTGTGGCAGATCTCCTCGCGGCTCGACGATGACTTCGATGAGCGGGCGACACTGGACCTCGACTACATCGACCGCTGGTCACTGTGGCTGGACCTGCGCATCGTGATCCGCACGCTGCCGGCGTTGCTGCGCCACCCGGGTCACTGATCGGGCTCGCCGACCGCTTCGTGGTGCCTGCCGTGCCGCCACGGGTGACGGTGTCGCTGGTCACCTATAACGGCATGCGCTGGCTGCCCGGCTGCATCGCGTCGCTCCGCGCGCAGACCGTCGCCGAGTACGAGCTCATCGTCCTGGACAACGCGTCCACGGATGGCACCAGGACCTGGTTGCGTGACATGGCTGACACCGACGAGCGGATGCGGCTCATCGAGTCCAACGAGAACCTGGGCTTCGCGCGTGCACATGACCGGGTCATCTCGGAAGCGCGGGGCGACCTGGTGCTGCTGCTCAACCAGGACGTGGAGCTCGATCAGGGATTCCTGTGGCACGCCATCGGCGCGTTCAGCAGCCGTCCGGAGGTCGGGTCGGTGCAGGCCCGCGTGCGCCGCTTGGGACCGAATGGCGAGCGCGCCTCGATGCTCGACACCACGGGTCTCGAGGTGCACCGCGACCGACGCTTCGTGAGTCGCGCCCAGGGACAGATGGACGGCGTGCAGCACTCGACGCCGGGGCCGGTGTTCGGGGTCGACGGTCCGGTGCCGGTCTACCGACGCGCCGCGCTCCAGGACGCACGCCTGCCGCGACAGGGTGGCTGGGAGATCCTGGACGAGGACTTCTACATGTACAAGGAGGACGTCGACCTGGCGTGGCGTCTGCAGGCGCTGGGCTGGTCTGCGTGGTACGCCCCGGACGCCATTGCGTGGCACGCCCGCGGCGCGGGCGGCGCGCGAACCTCGACCATCCGGGACATCGTGCGCACCAACCGGTCACTATCGGCGAACGTCCGGCGCTGGTCGTGGCGCAACCACCGGCTGATGCTCCTCAAGAACGAGCGCGTGCGGGACGGCATGCTGGACTTGCCCTGGATCCTGCGCCGGGAGCTGCTATCGCTGGGCTACATCCTGGTGGCTGACCCGGTCGTGGGGCTGCGGGCGATCAGCGACCTGATCCGGCTGATTCCGGGTGCGCTGCGCAAGCGTCGCTACCTGCAACGACGGCTGCAACGAAGCCGTGCTGATCCACGCACCGGGCAACGCCCGCCGTTCGACATCCGTCGCTGGATCGAGCCATAGCGGTCATCCTGAGGGACGTATTTGACACATGGGTCCGGCCGGTCTGGCCGACCGGAGCTCCAGACCGCGCTTCTCCGGATTGCCCGGACGAGACTGCCTCGTAACGCTCCCTCAGGCCCTCTAGGCCGACGACCTTGCGGTCATTCCGTGATCTCGGCACGTTCCGGGCCTGTGACGCCCTCGAAGTCGACCTTCGGCCAGGTTCCCATTCGGTGATTCCGTACAGTCGTGCGCGCCCCGCGCCCCGCGCCCCGCACCCGCACGTCGCGTGCGCACCCGCGCCGCGTGCGCACCGCACGTCGCGTGCGCACCCGCGCCGCGTGCGCGCACCCGCGCCGCGTGCGCACCATCGAGCGCCACCCGCGCGGGGGCGAGGTGAATACGTTGCGGGCCGTCGAGGTGGCGGGTTGCCGACTCCGGGGTCGTCGTTCACACGTGAGAGCCTCGCGTCAGGCATGGGGTGCCTGAGCCCCAGACCGAAAGGAGGCTCTCCACGGCTAGCCCTCGATCGTGACCCAAGCGCCCGATCAGGCCCCGACCGTAAAGCCCGGTTCCCAGAACTGATTGGTGCACGGCTGGCTGTCATCGAGGTGCCGGACGTCCCAAGGTTCAGCGACCCTGAGCGCGGGGTGGGTATCGATGGGTCTCGCCGCGGACATGTCCAGGCGGTTGCCGTGCCAGCCATGTGCCAGCTCCCCGGGCGGGTAGCTCCGGTCCGCGCGCTTGCTGATGGCGTGGCTCCAGCTGAGACCGATGTAGTGCCGCAGGACCTGGTCCACGGGATAGACGACCTCGGCATCGACGGTCCTGCTGCCATGTCCACCAGTGCCCACGCCGTCGACGTCGAAGCCCCGCCGCCATGCCCGAAGCAGCCGCCTGGGCCGTGGCTCGAAGAGGTAGTAGCGGGTAGCCAGGCGACGGAAGTCGTTGCCCCACATGTCCCCGCCGATGGGCGGCAGGAACACGTACTCGCGAAAGTTCACGACCTGGTAGCGCGCACCGACCTCGTCCATCAGGAAGCGGTCGAAGGGCATGTCCAGGACACTCCGATGCCACTCGTCCGCGTCGACGTGCATCAGCCAGTCATGGCGGGACGACGCATAGAGCGAGCGCTTCGCCAGCAGTTGCTGGGTGAGGTCGAACGTGCCCGTCCACGGCACGTCCCTGATCTCCAGGAGTCCGTGACCGAGAAACGATTCGGCCAGCTCACGGGTCCCGTCGACCGAGCCGTTGTCGAGCAGGATAACCTCGATGCCCTCGTCGATGACGGCTCGCAGCGTGGCCTGGATGTAGCCGGCCTCATTCCGCGCTGCCATCACGGCCAGGACGCTCATCTGCGTCGGCCGGACAGCGACCGCGCGGTTCGGGCCAGCTGGCGGCACGCCAGCGCGGCGATCCCACACACCCCGGCGATGATGCCGGCGCCGATGGTGACCACGGAGACGTCGATGAGGGTGTCACGATGCGACCGGCGCATCGTGATGGTGGTGCCGCCGATGGGCCGGTCACGATCACTGGCGCGGTACAGGCGGAAGCGGAACGCGTGATCGGGCTGGATCCAATCGACGACCGTCGAGCCGTAGCTTCCGGTCGCGATGGACACCTCCTCTGGTTCACCGGATTCCGATCGACGCACCAGGACCAGGACGCCGTCCGAGCCATCGCCGGTGTCCCACGCGAGCGTGGCGCGCGCAGGGCCGGCCTGCTCCGGGAGTGGGTTGGGGTAGGCGACCACGAAGGGTGGCCGGTCCGCAGGCGGGCTCATCCGGACGTCCACGGCGGCCACGACTTTGCCGGTACCACCCGGCGGGTAGAGCCGGAACTGGTAGACCGAACCGGACACGATCCAGTCGACCTTCTGCGTGCCGCCAGGGCCCGAGGCCAGGAGCATCTCGGGTCGATCGTCGCGGCGCACCCGGACCTCCCACGGACCGCTGTCCGCTCCGGCCCAGGTCACCGAGACCGACCCCGCCGCACGCGTCCAGGGAAGCGTCGTGGGTTCGACGGTCAGACGTGCGTCAGTCATCAGCCCTCTTCGCCGTGGCCACCCGGGTCACATCCGCGGCGCGCACGATGGCACCCGCCGCGACACGATCGTATACGCGCATCATCCGGGCCCGGACGTCCTCCTCGCGGAGCCTGCGCTGCGCCGCTGCGTCGTTGATGGCCGTGGCGCGGTCAACCAGGCCATCGTCCTCCAATGCCCGACGCACCGCGCCTGCGACCAGCGCCGGATCCTCGGCAGGAACGATGAGACCGGACACCCCATCGGTCAACCACTCGTTGGCACACGCGGAACCTGACTGGATGGGGAACGCGCCCATCACCATGGCTTCCAGGAATGAGGTGCTGATGCCGTCCGCGATGCTCAGGCCGATGGACATCCGCGAGCGGCCGTGCATGGCCAGGATCGACTCGTGCGGGACCGGCCGGCCGATGGCCGACACGACCTCGACCTCGGCCCCCGTGGCCCTCGCGACGTCCAGGGCAAGCGACGCCTCCGCCTCGCCCGCGAGGTAGATCGCGAGTCGATAGCCGCGCAATGCTTGTCCGCAGCGTTCGAGCGCCCGCAGGCCGACCTGTGCCCGCCCCGCCCAACCCTGATACCCCTTGAGTGCGATGGTGCGGCGGGCGGATGTCGGTCCCGGACTCCGGAGGCCGGCCAGGCGAGCGAGGTCGAAGCCTCCGGCGATGGGTCCCGGCATGACCGTCTCCCCCGTGTAGCCCAGGGTCCGCGCGTGCCATAGCTCACGCTCGCACTCACCGGTCAGCACATCCACGTGCCGGAAGGTCTCGACGATCCGGCGTCGCTGGCTGGGCAGGAGGGCCTGGAGCGACAGGTCGCTGCCCCAGCTGCTGAGGATCACCGGGGGCATCCGGCGGACCCAGCGCGCAGCCGCCGCGACGAGATATCCGCTGTGCTGGATCTCCTGTGCGTGGATGACGGCTGGCCGGAGACGGCGGATGACCGCAGCCAGGCTGAGCGCCCGGGTCAGTGGAGCGGCAGCGAGACCAGCCCGGGGCGCGACTGGTTCGATCACGACGCTGCTGCCGCTCGATGGCCGGATACGAGCCGAGGGATCGAACAGCGTGACCTGCTCCATCTCCGGATGTGGCGATGCGTCGTAGGACGGGAACAGGTACACGCGCCAGCCTCCCTGGACGGCCGACCTGCAGATGCGTGCCGTGTGGACGCTGTCGGGCATGCCCACGATGAGCAATGTCCTCACGCCGTTGGCTCCCTGACAGCCTGCTCGTATGCCGCCAGGAGGCGGGGGACGACGGAACGCCGGTCGAAGCGCTCCAGGGCGACCGCCTGGTTGATGGTCGCTGCGGCGTCCACCATCCGATCGTCGGCGAGGACTCTTCGCAAGGCGGCCGCGACCTCGTCGGGCTCTTCCGGGTGGACGAGGATGCTCGCGACGCCATCGGGTGCCCACTCATCGAGGCATGCGGTCCGCGACTGGATCGGGAACGAGCCCATGGTCATCGCTTCCAGTGCCCATGTGCTCAGTCCGTCGCAGAGGCTCAGGCCGATCGAGGCCCGCGCGCGACCGTGGTCGATGAGCACCTGACGATACGATCGGCTCCCCGGCGCGTACGTGATGATCGACAGTCCGGTGTTGGCCTCCAGCAGGCGTGCGGCTGTGCGCACTGGCTCATCGGCGGCATAGACCACGATCTCGTACCCGGACAGGAGCGGAGCACAGCGGCGGATCGCCTCCAGGGCGACGAACGCCCGCCCGATCAGATTCTGGTAGCCCTTCACCACGATCACCCGACGCTGGCTGACCGGCCCCGTTGCTGTCAGCCGCTGCATCCCGGTGACGTCGATACCGCCCCCGACGGGCAGCACCCCGATGACCTCACCCGTGAAGCCGAGTTCACGCGCGAGGCGCACGTCACGCTCGCACTCGGCGATGAAGCGGTCCGCCGTTGCGAGCACGATCTCGGCGGCGCGTCGTTGTTTCGGGTCCCGGATGCCAAAGTCCAGGTCGATGCCCCATGAGCTGACCAGCCAACGAGGGAAGTCCCTCCGACACAGCGCACGAGCCGCGTACGCCGCGAGGGCTGTCTGCATCAGCGGTCCGGTGTAGACGATGTCCGGGCGCAGGTCATCGATGAGGCCAGCCAGCCAGGGCGCCATGGAGATGGCACGCCCCCGCTGCCAGGGGTCAAGGCCTCCCAGGACCTGCTCCACGCGATCGCCGCGCGCGGACGAGCCAAGCCCGAGCGACGACAGGGAGGGAGTCGACGAGGTCGCCCTCGGCCACCAGCGTGTTCCGAGGCTGACATCCGATCCGGTGTGTCGGTGCCAGGATCTGGCCGCTGCGGCGGTGGCACCCAGGGCCAGCCGGTCCGTGCGAGCGATGAATCCGTTCACCACGCGCGCTACGGGCGAGTGTGGCCTGCGCCGCTGTGGTGGCGTTCGATGATGGACGGAGATCGATCGATGCAGGCCGGGCAGGAAAGCAGCCGGGTACACCGGCACCGCATGGACATCCCAGCCAGCAGCAGCGAGCGCACCGAGGTGCCCGATGGTGTGTGGGCTCTCCGGCAGCGCCAGCGCCAGGACCCTCACTCCGGATCCCGCAGGACGCCGTCCAGGACCTCCCGGAAGCGCTCCGTGGTCGCTCCCGGGGCGTAATAGCGCGCCGCAGCCGTGCGTGCATTCGCCACCATCTCGGAGCGACGGGCCGGCTCGTCCGAGATCCGCAGGATGGCCTCGGCGAGTCGTTCCGGAGCGAGGGCATCCACGACCTCGCCGAATCCATCGAGACGAGCGATGCCGGAGAGATACGAGTCCGGTGGGGCATGGACGAGGATCGGCCGACCGCTCGTGAGGTACTCGCCCAGCTTGGTCGGCGCAGATGTCCGGATGATCTCCGGATACGGCGAGGCGAATGCGAGGGGCAGGAACAGGATGTCCGCGTGTCGCTGCACCTCCCGGATCTCGCTCGCACCGAGATGGGGATGGAGCACCAGGCGGCCCGTCGACAGCCAGGGTCGGATGAAGTCGCCGGCCTGTGCGGAGTAGACATGCAGTCTCCAGGACTGTAGGCGGGGCGACTCAAGGGCGTCGACCAGTCGCGCGATGGCATCGAGCTGCGCCCCGTACACCTGCCCGGTGTAGACGATCCGGCGCTCGTCCGGACCATCCGGCCAGTCGATCGCCTGGGCATCGGCCGCAGTCGCCGTCTGGTGTCGGGGGTTGCCCACGACTACAGCGTGACGACCGTGTGCCTGCCGTAGCTCGCCCCGCAGGCCTTCATTGGGCACCATGATGGCCGCCGCACTGCGCATGACCACCGATTGCATCATCCGGGCCGTGTGGCGCAGCCCTCGATGCCACTGGAGCTGGTAGCGCCAGTGATCGAACATCCAGACGATCAAGGGCAGGCGCGTACGGCGTGCCGCGATGGCGGCGGCCAGCAGGTCGGGGGTGCCGCCCGAGGTCACCAGCAGCGCGCGACAACGTTCGTCCCGCGCGATGGTGGCGAGCACGTCCGCACGGCGCCCCGCCTCCACCATGAAGCGCCGCGTCTCGCGGACGTCGATGAGGGGATAGTCACTGTGAGGGCCCGGCGGCCGCCAGCCGAAGCCGGGAGGTCGATGCGTGCGGGCCGGCAGTGCGGGATCGCCGGGCCCGTCCTCGCCCGCCGCAGGCCCGAAGCTCACGACGCAGTAGTCATCGGGATCGATGTCCCGGAACATCCTGCCGATGACCACGGCGGCGCCGGAATCATGCGGCGGTATGACCGGTGAACACAGGAGGATGCGCTGCGCGAGTCGCTGCACCAGGACTGGTCAAACCTCCTGATCCGCGATGTTCCTTCATACGTCGGTCGGCCGATGCTACCATCCGCATCCGGCGCGGTCTCCGTCTTCGGCGACGCGCCCGGCGCGAGGCTGGAGGTGCCCGTGGGCTTCGGCAGTGGCACGAGTTGTCTGGTGACCGGCGCCGCGGGCTTCATCGGCAGTCACCTGGTCGAGGAGCTCGTCCGTCGCGGCGCGCGCGTCCGGGCCTTCGTGCACTACGGCTCGGACCGGGACGTTGGCAATCTTGCGTTCCTGCCACCCGAGATCCTACGCAACGTCGAGGTGGTGTCAGGAGACATCCTGGACGTGGAGACCGTGAGCCAGGTCTGTGCCGGCGTGGATCTCGTGTTCCATCTCGCTGCCCTCGTGGGCATCCCGTACTCCTACCGTAGCCCACGGGATGTCGTGGAGACCAATGTCATCGGCACGTTGAATGTCCTCGCCGCGGCCCGGCTGCACGAGGTGCAACGGCTCGTGCAGACCTCTACCAGCGAGGTCTATGGCACGGCGCAGACCGTGCCCATCGATGAGTCGCATCCGCTGGTGGGCCAGTCACCATACGCGGCCTCGAAGATCGGATCCGACCAGCTGGCCATCAGCTTCCACCGCAGTTTCGGTCTGCCCGTCTCGCTCGTCCGGCCGTTCAACACCTACGGACCACGGCAGTCCGCCCGGGCCATCATCCCGACCATCATCAGCCAGGCGCTGGCCGGCTCGTCCATCCGACTCGGCTCCGTGACACCAACGCGCGACTTCAACTATGTGACCGACACGGCAGCCGGCTTCATCGCCGTCGCGGCGTCGGACACGACCATCGGCGGCACGTTCAACATCGGCACCGGCACCGAGACCTCCGTTGGCGCCGTGGTCGCGCTCGTCAGCGAGATCGTCGGTCGAGAACTGGTCGTCGTAGCTGACCCGCAGCGTGTGCGGCCCGCCACAAGCGAGGTCGACCGCCTGGTCGCGGACGCGTCACTGCTTCGGTCGGCGACAGGCTGGGCGCCGATGGTCGACCTCCCGGATGGCCTGCGTCGCACCGCCGACTGGATCTCGGTTCATGCCGCGCGCCTCGCGCCCGATATCTACGCGGTCTGACGATGGATGCGGTGCTCCTCGCCGGTGGCCGAGGACGGCGCCTTGGTCCGTTCACTGCGGTCTTCCCCAAGCCGCTCGCGCCGGTCGGCGACATGCCCATCATCGAGATCCTGCTCCGGCAGCTCCATCAACACGGTATCGACAGGGTGCATATCTCGGTGGGCTACCTGGGGGAGCTCATCGAGGCCTACTTCCTGACCCGCGGCGGCATCGCAGGGCTGGATATCCGATATCTGCGGGAGACGTCGCCATTGGGCACGGCGGGACCGGTCCAGATGCTTGCCCAAGAAGGCCGTCCGGTGCTGGTGCTCAACGGTGACCTGCTGACCACCTTCGATTTCCGCAAGTTCATCGACTTCTACGAGACGCGCCAGCCGGCCCTCGCGGTCGCGGTCTGCCCGCGCCGGATGACCGTCGACTTCGGTGTCGTCGAGACGTCGCCCGCAGGTGACGTCACTGGTTTCCGCGAGAAGCCCACCCTCGAGCACCTGTGCAGCATGGGTATCAACATCTATTCGCCGCGAGCGCTCCTGGCCATCGAACCGGACGAGGCGATCGACCTGCCGGACCTCCTGCAACGGATGCTCGATCGGGGTGAGCGGGTAGCCTCGTACGAGGACGATTGTTACTGGCTGGACATCGGCCGTCGCGACGACTACGAGCGAGCCCTCGAGGAGTTCCCGGCCATGCGCACGCGCCTGCTGGGGGATGCCGATCCGGCGACCGGGGGCTGATCAGGCCGTTCGCGGTGACCGGTCGCTGGGGCCGTAGCCGAGCACGACTCGTGCGACCGTCTCGCTCACGTTGCGCACCATGTACTCCGCGGGTGGCGTCCACGCCGGTGGTCTCGCGAGCGCGAGCGCGACCGTTCGCAACACATCGTCCGGCGCCACGCCGCTCAGGATGTTGCTGCCGCATTCGAGCGTCTCCGGACGCTCGGTCACGTCTCGCAGGGTGACATTCGGGATGCGCAGGATGCAGCACTCCTCCTGCACCGTGCCGCTGTCCGACAGCACGCACCGGGCAGTGCCTTCCAGCGCCACGAAGTCCGCGAAGCCGAGTGGCTCGGTGATGATGAGCCGGGAGTCCGTGGCGCCGAGCCCGAAGGACTCCAGGCGGGCCGACGTACGGGGATGCACGGCCCAGACGAGCGGCGTGTCGTAGGTCCGGACCAGGGCCAGCAGCGACTCGATGATGGACCGCAGGCGGTCCTCGTCGTCCACGTTCTCCTGGCGGTGCGTGGTCACGAGGAAGAACCCCCCTCGTTCGACACCCAGCCGGGCATGGATGTCCGAGGCCGAGATGGCGGGCCGCTGGGACTCGAGCACCTCCAGGATGGGGTTGCCCACCACGAAGATCCGGTCGCTGGCGATGCCCTCGCGCCGCAGGTTGGCGCGACTCCGCTCGGTGTATGGCAGCAGCACGCTGCTGGAATGGTCGATGACCCGCCGATTGACCTCCTCCGGGACCCGGTCATCGAAACAGCGATTGCCTGCCTCGAGGTGGTACACCGGGATGCCCATGCGGCAGGCCACGAAGGCCGCCAGACCGCTGTTGGTGTCGCCCAGGATCAAGAGCCGGTCGGGCCGGATCCGCAGCAGCTCCGACTCGACGCCCTGGATGATCTGCGCCACCTGCTCGCCGAAGGACGTGGCCACGATGCCGAGGTGCACGTCCGGCTGGCGTACCCCGAGATCGCTGAAGAAGATGTCACTCAGACGCGGGTCACGGTTCTGCCCGGTATGGATGAGCAGGTGCTCGGCGTGGTCGTCGAGGAGCGGGATGATGCGTGCCAGGCGGATGATCTCCGGCCGCGTGCCGAGGACAGTGACCAGCCTCACCCGGTCGCCGCTGCGGCCGGCAGCAGGTCGTTGTCACGCAGGAGGGACAGCACCTGCTGACGATCGAGGAGTGGATCGGCCGACGTGAAGGCGTGTGCTATCATGGGCATATCACCGGTCACGTCGCGCTGGAGTTCCGGCAGCATCGGGCGGATGGCCAGGTAGTCGCCGCGGATCGTGGTGCGCACGGCTTCCTCCTCCGATACCAGCATCTCGTGGACCTTCTCACCCGGCCGGATGCCGGTCAACTCGATCTGGATGGGCCGCTCGCCGATCATGACGCTGGCGACATCGAGCATCAGCGCCGCGGGTACGCGGGGGACATACACCTCACCCGGCAACGCGCGACGGACAGCCTCGAAGATGGTGTCCACGGCCTGATCGAGGGTCATCAGGAAGCGGGTCATGTCCGCGGTCGTCACAGTCACCGGACCACCCATCGCGATCTGGTCCAGGAACAACGGCACGACCGATCCGCGAGATGCCAGCACGTTGCCGTAGCGGGCCATCACGAACCGTGTGTCACCGCAGTCAAGGTTGGCCTGGACGAAGACACGTTCCTGCAGCGCCTTGGTCATGCCCATCACGTTCACTGGCTTGCAGGCCTTGTCGGTGGAGATACCGACCACCGTCTGCACCGCCAGCTGCTGCTGCTGGATGGCACGCACGATGTTCGTTGCGCCGCCCACGTTGGTGCGCACCGCCTGTGCCGGGAAGTACTCGCAGGTCGGCACCTGCTTGAGGGCGGCCGCATGGAATACCACGTCCGCGCCCTGGAGCATCGACCGGACGCTGTTCTCGTCCGCCACGTCGCCGATGTGGAAGCGCAGCACACGCCGCCAGTCATCGAAGGTGACCTCGTCCGTGGCGACCGAGCGCTGCTCATAGGCGAGGCGCATGTGATGTTGCTTGGTCTCATCGCGAGAGAACACGGTCACCGACGCCGGTCGGCCCATCTCACCCGAGAGCAGGCGCCGGATGAGCACCGTGCCCAGCGATCCGGTGCCTCCGGTGACCACGATCCGTTGGTCGGTCAGCATTCAGTTCCCTCGCAACGATGCATATGGGATGGGGTCGGACGCGATCTGTTCCAGCATCGCGTCCCAGTTCGGCCGCGGGATGTGCGTGGCGGCACGGAACCGGCTGTCGTCCAGGCTGCGATCGATGACGGGCTCATCACGGGCGATGATGTCCGTCGACAGCCCGAATGCGGATCGCACACGCGTCAGCAGGCCCAGCTTGTCGATGGGGTCGGCGGCGACGTGCCACAGGCCGGCCAGGGCAGGGTGCCCGTCGATGACCTCCAGGATCGTGTCCGCGAGTGCGGGCGCCGTGGGCCCGCTGAAGACCGCACGCGAGTACCCGTCCACCGGACCCGGCTGCGCCAGGAACCATTCCAGCAGGCCATGGGTCCCTTCGAGGCTCCGTCCGATATGCGACGTGCGCAGCGTGAGATGGGGCGCCGTCACCTCGCCCAGGAGCTTGCTCAGACCGTACCCGTCCTGGGCATCGGGCTCGTCTGACTCTCGGTATCCGCCCACGGTACCGGTGAACACGCAGTCGGTGCTGACCGTGATGAGACGCGCCCCGAGCGCGTCGCAGCGTCGCCGGACGAGATGTGGCAGGAAGCAGTTGGCCGCGAACAGGGACCCGATGTCGTCGCCGCCGACACGCTGCTTCACGAGGCCCGACGCGTTGATGACGACCTCGGGCCGTGCGACCGCCAGCGCTCGATCGATCGATCCCGGTTCCGCCGCAGCCACGTGTTCGATCGTCCGCCGCGGGTCGAACAGTTCCCGCCATGGTTTCCCGGCAAGGCCGCCGCGCAGCGTCACCCACACCTCGTGGCGCTCCCGGGCGGCGATCCACAGCCGGTGACCGAGCTGGCCGTTGGCCCCCAGGATGAGCAGTCGCATCGGACTCCCGGTAAGACGCGCGGATCGCTGACACTACCGGTCACGCCCGGCGGCAACGGTTGCATCGTTCCTGTCGCGTGTCAAGGCTCCGGGGGCCGGAGCGCATCCGCATCGCGAACTGCCTCAGGCGGGGTGGACCTCGGGCGGTTCGCTGGCGGACGCTGCCGCACCCGCAACCAACGTGCTTGCCTCCAGCAAGGAATCGATGGTGCCGGCATCGTGCCAGCTCCCCGTGTAGTGGCGTGTGTAGAGGCCGCCGTTGCCGACATAGTGGTTGAGCACGTCCGTGATCTCGAACTCGCCGCGTCCGGAGGGTGCCAGGTGCTCGATGACGTCGAAGGCGTCGGGTCGCAGGAAGTAGACCCCGATGGGGATCGAGTCGCTCTTGGGCTGCTCCGGCTTCTCCTCGAAGCCGACCACGGCGCCGCCGACGTCGAACTCCGCCACCCCGAAGCGGGTGGGGTCCTCGACCCGGTAGAGCAGCGTGCCCGCGCCGCAGGGCCCGGCCGCGAACTCGGTCGCCTCCGCGACCAGTGGCTCGCCCCGCAGGATGTTGTCACCGAGGACGACGCAGAACGGCTCGTCGGCCACGAACTCGCGAGTCAGCCCGATGGCATGCGCGATGCCCAGCGAGTTGCGCTGGTATCGGTAGGTCAGGTCCAGGTCGAAGTCCTTGCCGTCAGACAGCAACTCCACGATGTCCCCGATGCTGCGGCCGCCGAGGATGACCATCACCTCCCGGATGCCCATGCCGTGGAGCGTCTCAAGGGGGTAGTAGATCATCGGCCGGTCATGGACCGGCAGCAGGTGCTTGTTGGTGACCAGCGTCAACGGATGCAGCCGCGAACCGGTGCCGCCCGCCAGCAGTACGCCTTTCATGTGGATCCCCTTGCTGGGACACGGGTCACATCCGGACGGGCGCGTCGTGCGGCAGTGTACCGGGGCGGGGTACGGCGATGTCCTGCGGGCGGGCCGCAGCGGAGCGTGCTCCGGTAGCATGCCAGTGCCGATGGATCGCGTGCCACCCCCGATCACCCCGCGACCCCTCCAGCTCGGGCCAGCACTGGTCCACCGTGACGGAGGCCGCCTCACCATCCGGAGCTCACTGGGCGCCGCTGCGGAGCTGTGGCTCAGCCTTGAGGGTCCGAGCATGATCCTGGACGCGGTCGAGCCACGCATCGAGCCACTCCTGCCCATGGCGCTGCTGGTCGCCGGAGCAGCGGGACGGGACCTGGAGGTCCACGCGCCCGTCGATGCGGCATACCTGGTCACCCTCCGGCTGGGCTACCTGCCGCTGCTGCGGACACTGTTCGGCTTCCAGCTGACCGGCGTGGAGGCAGCTGGGCCGGATCAGGTGGGCTTCGCGATGAGGTCCCCTGACAGCTCGCGGGCCGCCGGACCGGCGGCGCTGCTGTTCAGTGGCGGCGTGGACAGCAGCTACTCGTTCATCCGGCTGCGCGAAGCCGGCCATCCACTGCAGCTGCTGGTGAATGTCAACGCGGGGGCGCACGGACCCGATCGCGACCTGATGCGACGGAGATACGGGCGCGTGCGGTCATTTGCCCGCGATGTCGGCCTGGATGCCCTGCTCATCGATACCAACTTCCACGAGCTGCTCGCCATGCCGCACCTGCAGGCCTGGCAGTTCCGCAACCTGTCGGCGGCGATGGCACTCGTCGGCGCGGCCCAGGGCTGCGTCGTGTCGTCCACCTACTCGTATCGAGACCAGGGCTTCGAGCGCGCTCACGAGGAGATCGACTACCTTGGGGTCGCCGTCAGCGCGACGTTCGCCTGGTCACGGATGCCCGTGACAGAGGTCGGCGCCGACTCCACGCGCATCGACAAGGTGCGCGTGATCGCGCAGGATCCATGCAGCTACCGGCTGTTGGAAGTCTGCGTGAATGGCCCGTACCAGCTGGCCGCGTCGGCGACCGACCCGGTGAACTGTGGTCGGTGCTCCAAGTGCATCCGGACGATGCTCACCCTCGACCACCTGGGCAGGCTGGGTGCCTACGCGACCCAGTTCGACATCCATACGTTCGGCTCGCGTCGATCTGACATCCTGGCTCAGGTGCTCCGTAGCGACGACCCCAACGACCGCGAAGTGATCGAGGCCATCCGGGGCGAGACGCGACCCGTCGGTCCGCTCATGCGCGTTCCGGCGCCCGGCCGCATCTAGGCATGCGGATCTGGGCATGATCGACGAGCAGCACCGCGACACCCCCATACTGCGTCTCCAGGCACCCGTGGCGTCGTGGCATGACGACCGGTTGACCATCACCTGTGCCCTGGGCGAGGCGACCACGCTGATGGTCAGGCTCCGGGGACCCAGGTCGGTGCTCCGGCGTGTCCAGCCGCGGATCGAGCCCTTCCTGCCCATGGCGCTCCTGATCGCCGGCGTGGCTCGGGCGGACCTCGAGGTCAGCGCGCGAGTGGACCAGACCTACCTGAGCACCCTCCGACTTGGCTATGTGCCCATGCTGGAGCGGCTGTACGCGTTCCCTCGGACCCAGCTCCGCGTGACGGACCAGACCGATCGACCGGCCGGCTGGTCGCCCCGACGTCGCCTCCGGCGTCATGGCCTTCCTGAGCCCGCGATGCTCCTGTTCAGTGGCGGCATCGACAGCCTCTACTCCTACTACCGGTTGCGGCAGGTCGGCCACCCCCTGACCACGCTCGTAAACGTGAATGCCGGCGCCCATGGCCCGCACCGCGAGCTGATGGAGCGCCGGTTCGAGCGGGTCAGGCGGTTCGCGACCGCGGCGGGCATCGAGGCGTTGCTCATCGACGCCAACTTCCACGAGCTGCTCCAGATCCCGCACAAGCATGTCTACCCGATCCGGAACATCGCGGCCGCATCCACGCTCCACGGTGCCGCGGCCGGGCTGATCTCCTCCAACTCACGAGCGTATGACGAGGTCTCGTTCGAACTCGTGGGCGACTACATCGGCAACATCGGCCCGGCGCTCCTCAGCAGCTTCGCGTGGGCGGGCATGCCCCATATCGAGGTCGGCTATGAGGCCGGCCGCTACGCCAAGTTGGCGAGGGTGGCGGAGGAGCCACCCAGCTATCGGATGCTGGACGTCTGCGTCGATGCCGCATACCAGCTCGCGGCGGGGCCTGGCGATGTCGTCAACTGCGGTCGCTGCAGCAAGTGTCACTGGGTCCAGCTGGCGCTGGAGCACATGGGCAGGCTGGACCGCTTCGGCACCCAGTTCGATCTCGCACGGTTCGCCAGCCACCGGCAGGAGAGCATCGACTACGAGGCCGAGCACGCCAAGGTCGGCTATGTCGCCCCGTTCGACCTGGGGCAGCCGATGCCGCCAACGGTGGTCATCGAGGCGCCGTCGCGTGTCTGAGACGGCAACGTCCCGGCTCGTGCTCCGGGCGCCCGTCGTCGCCTGGGACGGGCCGCGACTCATCCTCCGCTGTGCGCTTGGCGATGTCACCTCGCTGGAGGTCACGCTGCATGGATCCCGGGATCTCCTGGGCCGTATCGAGCCGCGCATCGAGCCGTTCCTGCCGATGGCACTCCTGGCGGCGGGCGCCGCGCGTGCCGACCTCGATGTCGAAGCCCCGGTCGACCGGACCTATCTCAGCTCGCTGCAACTCGGCTACATGCCCATGCTGCAGCGCCTGGGTCTGGACCAGTGACGCGGCTCCGCCCGGCCCGCACTGACCTGGTGTTCAGCTCGGTCGGCGACCGGTCGGTGCACCCGATGTGGGTAGCGGGACGGCGGCGCCATTTCGACCTCTCCCTGTATGACTATGCGGGCCCGAGCGACCGGTACCGGCCGGGGACGGTCCACCACGTGGCCCGCGCGGGCACCAAGTTCGAGAACTTCGTCCATTTCCAGCGCACCGCGACCGACCTGCTGTCGAGGTATCGGCATGTCCTCGTGCTGGACGATGACATCGAGATGGACAGCCGCTCCATCGATCGGCTGTTCGCGATCATGGCGTCCCGGGGGCTGTGGCTCGCGCAGCCGGCTTACACCCCCGATAGCCACGTCCGCTGGCCCATCACGGTCGCGGTGCCGGGCCTGCTGCTCCGCTACACGGATTTCGTCGAAGTCGGCGTGACCGCATTCGCGGTGCCGCTCCTGCCCCGGGTCATGGATGCCATCGCCGGGTCGCGATCGGGGTGGGGGCTGGACATGGTCTACAGCCAGCTCCTTGGCGATCCGCCTGACCGTATCGCGATCGTCGACAGCGTGACCTGCCGCCATCCTCGCCGCACGGAGTCCGAGATGGACGCCGTGATGACGAGGCCGGAGATGCAGGCAGAGGGCCGCGACCTGCTGGCGCGCTATCGCGACGGCCAGTGGCTGCAGCCCACGGTCTACTCGTCGGTCCCATTGGCGCGCTTCGGTCGCGGCCGATGACGCCCATCGGCCTGTACTGGTGGCGGCATCAGGATCAGCGCATCCGGAACGTGGGCGACGAACTGAGCCCCCTGATCGTGGCCATGGTCAGCGGCCGACCCGTCACGTATGCGCCGATGGCGACCTGTGACCTCGTTGCCATCGGCAGCCAGGCAGAGGTCGCCTTGGAGATCCGTCGGGACCGCCCGATCCATGTGTGGGGTACGGGCTTCCAGTTCGAAGGGCCACCTGTGGAGCCGACGCACGCCCGGGTCGCAGCCGTGCGTGGGCCGCTCAGCGCCGCCCGCCTCGGACTGGCGGGGATGGTCGCCATGGGAGACCCCGGGTTGCTCGCGGACGGCCTGCTCGACCGGATGCCTCGGGTGCGGCACCGGGTCGGGCTCGTGCCCCACTACGTCGACCTGGACCTGCCCGCGGTCAGGGCCTGGAACGGCCTCCGTCACGATGTCGTCATCAGCCCGCTGACGCCGCCTCGGGTGTTCATCCGCGCCATCGCTGCCTGCGACGTCATCCTCTCGTCCAGCCTCCACGGCCTGGCCGTCGCGGACGCGCTGGGCGTGCCCAACCGGTGGGTCCGGCTGTCGGACCGGGTCCGCGGGGATGGCTACAAGTTCCGGGACCACCTCCAGTGCGTCGGCGAGACGGACGAAACACCCATCCAGCTGCCGGCCCCCGGCGCGCTGGACGCACGGGTGCTCACCCAGATCGAGAACGCCTACCGCCGCCCGGCACTGGACGTGATCCGCCGGACGCTCGCGGCCAGCTTCCCGGTCATCTGAGACACGCGCTCGACCGGACTCGCGACCACGCCCTGGCTCGCCACGTGGATCGCGTTGGCTTCCAGGAAGTGCTGGAGCCGCCGATCTTCCACGAGGCTGCCGGACTCCAGCCCATGCTCGATCGTTGGCATGTCCAGTTCCTGGGTTTCGTACCAGGTCGCGAACTCTCCCCGTTCCTGGAGCTCTGCCATCCGGACCCAGGTCTCGCCCACGCCGCTCCGTCGGTCGCGCCGCAGCGCCGCTTGAGCGTGGCGGATCTTGCGGGCCATCTGCGCCCGGGAGCGCATGGGGAAGTGGAGTATCTCGATGGGCGGTGTGGCGGCCCAGCGGCTCGCGTCAGGCAGGGTCACATCGTGATTGCCCGGCGCCACCACGACAGCTGGATGGGCTCGGTGGCAGACCTTGCCGGGCAACGGCTGGCCAACGGCGTTCCTCGATGCGATCTCGCGCACCACCATCCGGTCGGACCATGTGCCCAACGGTTCAGGTCGCGGCACGAAGTTGGATCGAGGCGCTTCGACGACGTGCGCATCGTGGACGCTCGCGAGGCTCGAACGGAGGTCGCCTGAGCGTGGCCACCAGAACTCGTCCGCGTCGTTGTTGATGACCCAATCCGCCTGGTGGTCGGTCGCCGCCAGACGAGCCATGCGCGTGACCCATGCGGACTGGGCGTACGTGTCGCTCGCCTCGTGCATATATCGCAGGTGACCGGCACGCTCGTGCTCCCGGAGGATGCGGCCGGTACCGTCCACGGAGCGGTGGTCCGTTGCGATGACGTAATCGACGCCCCGCGCGAGGTGATAACGGATGTTGGCGTCGACGACATCCGCCTCATCCCGGACGAGGAGCGTCATCACGATCCTCATCGGGCAGCGTCCCGCGCATGTGTGCCGAGGGTGTTCCCTGGCCGCCTCATCCCATCCCCCCGACCGGGTCGTTCTGGATCGTCGTCCCGCTCCGGAGTGTACCCGGGGGACGAATCGTCCCACGCGCAGCGTCAGCGTCCGGTGACGTATGGTCCGGGGCATGGTCGACCGTATGGACGTGTCCCTCGTGGTGGTCGCGTATGACATGGCGCGGGAGCTGCCGAGGACGCTGCGATCACTGTCCCGCGAGATCCAGCTCGGCGTCGACGACATCCGATACGAGATCATCGTCGTGGACAATGGATCACCCGATCCGGTCGTCCCTGCGGTCGATGGTTCGTGGCGTGTGCTGCGGATGCCGACCCCTTCGGTGTCGCCGGCGCCCGCGGTCAACCTCGGTATCGCATCCAGTCGGGGACATCTGATCGGGGTGTTTGTCGATGGCGCGCGGCTCGCGTCTCCCGGACTGGTACGGGCGAGCTGGATAGCGGCCAGTTCGATGCCCAGGCCCGTCATCGGGACGGCGGCGCTGCACCTCGGGCCGGACCTCCAGTCCCGGAGCATCGGCAACGGCTATGGCCAGCAGGCGGAGGATGACCTGCTGCGTCGCATCGGCTGGGAGGACGACGGCTATCGGCTGTTCGACGTGGCGGTCTTCGCAGCGTCTTCACAGCAGGGATGGTTCGGACCTCTCGCGGAGAGTAACGCCTTGTTCCTGAACAGGGACATGTGGCAGGAACTCGGTGGCTACGACGAGCGCTTCCGTCTTCCTGGCGGAGGCCTCGTCAATCCCGACGCCTGGGCCCGCGCGTGCGCCCTCGCTCGGGCCGACGTGGGCGTGCTCGTTGGCGAGGGCACATTCCACCAGTTCCATGGCGGCGTCAGCACCAACGCGCCGATCAGCCCGTGGCCCGTGTTCCATGCCGAATACCGGCAGATCCGCGGCCGGGCCTATGAGGTCCCCGTGATCGAGCCGGCGTACCTGGGGACGCTCGGGCCCAACGCCCTATCGCTGCTGCAGCGCTCAGGTCTCGCGACATCGCCGCCGTGAGCCTGCTGACCATCTGCATCCCTGCCTACCGCTCCGAGCGGTTCCTGGCGTTCACGCTAGCCGCACTCCAGGCGCAGACGTTCCAGGACTTCCGCGTCCGCATCGCGCTGGAACCCGTGGAGGAGGGGCCCACGGTCGACGCCTGCCGACCGTTCCTGGAGGATCCCCGCTTCGAGCTGGTGATCAACAGCGAGCAGCTGGGCTGGGACCGCAACGTCCGCTCGCTGCTGCGTGAGGTGCGCACATCGCTGTTCGCGATCCAGCCTCACGACGACATCCCCCAGCCGGGCTACCTCGAGGCGCTCGTGGGGGCGGTCACGGCACGACCGGATGTCTCGGTGGCCTATAGCGCCATCTTCCTGTTCGGCGACCAGGTCGGGCGACGTTCCATGGACCTGCCGGACGACTCCGCCGACGTCAGGGAGTTGGGCTTCTTCCTGGCGGGTGCCGAGGGCCATCCTTTCCGGGGTGTGACCCGCAGCGAAGTGCTGGCCCGCGACTTCCCGACCAATCGGTTCTCCGGATTCGCCGTCGAGACCGAGTGGTCACGGCACCTTGTCCAGTCCGGTGTCGCCCTCCTGGTCGACCGACCGCTCTATCTCAAGCGTGCGCGGACCCGCGACAGCGACTCGGTGACCAGCGGCTGGCGGTTCAGGATGGCCGACGAGCAACTGATCGCGGCGCTGGAGCACAATCGGGCACGCCTGCTGGACGGCATCGGGCACGATGGGATGGCGGCGGCGATGCGGGAGCGCATCGAACTCGCGGCGGAAGCTTCCATGCTGCGTCGCTGGCAGGCGCTCTCAAGTGGCCGCCTCGCCTTCGGGCCGGAGCAGCTGCAGCGCGCCGCGCGGGTCCTCGACGCCACGGCAGAGAGCGAGGCGGCCGAGGGACGACGCGTTGCCGCGACGGTCCACGTGGCCCTGTCGCGTCACTGGCAGGCGGTGGGCGACCGCGCTGCCAGCGAACGGGCGGCTCGGGCGGCTGTCCATGACGCGCCCGACGATCCCGAGCCCTGTCTCCGGCTGGCACAGCTGTTGAACACGCCCTCGGGCGTCAACGAGATGGTGGAGCTACTGGACCGCGCCGCGCGGGTGGCGCCGCTCGATGTCGCCACGCTGCTTGTGGCGGGGGATGCAGCGACGACACTGTCGGGCCGCTACGGCGCCGTGGACGCCTGACCCGGCCCGCGATCCCGGCCCAGGTGGCGCAGCGCCGCGGCGGTCGCGTGGCATGCCATCAGGGGCCCCAGGGTGTACTTGCCGGTGTCCACGGAGAGAAAGCCAGGTCGCAGCTCGGTCACCCGCGGACGGTCGCGCTCGTGGAGCAGGCTGTCGACTCGGTCGATGTCGCCGTGGCCGTGTGCGACCACGTAGCCGCCGTGGATCTGCCACGTCGCACCCGCATCCTCCAGCACGCTGGCATGCATGCCCAGTCCGGCGAGGGTCTCCGCCGTGATCCGGGAGGCATCCATGGGCGGGATCGCAGGCGGGCATCCGTCGTCGGATCGGGCCGCCAGGCCGGCCGGATACCAGCTCAGGTACGCGTCGCCGTTGGGATAGGTCGTGATATCCCCGAATCTGCCAAGGATGCGAGTCGACGGTGTGATGTGGTCCAGTGACCGGACTGCCCGACCAAAGACGCCGTACTTGTACCGGATGGAGACCGGCGCCCCGACCTGTTGGACGTATCGATCGATGACGGTCCGATTCTCCCAGGTGCTGTTGACCACGACCTGCACGTCCAGCGTGTGGTGGCCAGCCATGGTCACCCGCCAGATGTCCCCGTGAGCCTGTACTCCGGTGACGCGCCCCCGCAGCACCGTGATGTCGCGCGCCCGGACGGCGGACCGCAGGTCCTCCGCGATGACCCGGGTCGAGCAGTGCAGCTCGGTCGTGAGCCAGGCAGCGGCAAGACCACCCTGCCCCGTCATCTCGGTGGCGCGATCGGGCGGGACCCGAACCAGCAGGTCCCGGCCAGCCGCGAACGCAGCGAGACCCGGTCGCTGGGCCACGGAGTCCTGGAGCAGCCCGGCGATGGCCTCGGCGCGTCCCCACAGCACGTCCGGGTCGACCATGGATCCTCTGTCCACGATGTACATCACGGGGCGACCGAATGCGTCGCTGGCGAGTGGCGAACCCGTCACGCGTTCGAGCGTGGGCAGGAACACCGCCGCGCCGTCCTGCATCAATCGCGCCGTGGACAGGGACGGCGTGCCGGTAAAGGTGTAGCCCAGGTGGATCTTGCCGTCGTTCCAGAGGCTTGCACCGCTGACCAGCGTGTCCTGCTGCTCCACGATGATGACCCGGATACCCTGATCCGCAAGCAGACACGCGGTCATGCAGCCACTGATCCCGCCGCCCAGGACGGCAACCTGAGCGTCGGTCACGTTCCCAGCGTGCAGTACTGCATCCGTGCCGTCAAACGCCGGGCTGGACGGCGTATCGACGATGTGCCGCACGAGTATCTGGGGGCCGGTGCGCTGGTAGCATGGCCCGGCTCACGGTCGAGCAGACCCACGGTCCGCACGAATGGCGACCGGCAGAACCCTTCGCGAGGCCACGGTGTCAGACCAACCCGCGCCACAGGATGACCAGCCCGAGACCGCGCCGCCGGCGCTGCGACACGAGCAAGACCACGAGCTCGACGTGATCGTCATGGGGATGCATCGCAGCGGTACGTCCGCCATCGCCGGACTGCTGCACGCCGCGGGCATGTCCGCCGGTGCATCTGCAGAGCTCATGCCCGCCCGCCAGGAAAACCCTATGTTCTTCGGCGAACGCGAGACCGTGATGGGTTTGAATGACCGGCTGCTGAGCTCCCTCGGCTGGACATGGGACGCCCCAGCGGTCGTCCCGAGTACCAGCGTGCCGGACCTGGAGGGATCGGTGGCTGAGGGCCGCCAGCTCGTGTGGTCCATCCACGCGAGCGGCGTCAGCTTGATCAAGGACCCCAGGATCTCGTTGCTGCTGCCGTGGTGGCGCCGAATCCTGCTGGACCGGTTCGTGGCGGTGGTGCCGATCCGTTCCCCCGATGAGGTCGCCTGGTCCCTCGCGGTGCGCAATGGCTACCCGTTCGAGCTTGGCCTCGCGCTGTGGGCCGCCTATCACCGACACCTTGTCGCAGGCCTCGATGGCTTGCCCGCTGTGGTCGTCGACTACGCAGCCTTGACACGGGACCCCGTGTCAGTCGCGACGGCCATCATCGCCGAGTTGCGGCGTCTGGGCGTCACCTCACCACTGGACGCCGATGCGGCAAGCGCCGCGGTACGTCCCGCCCTCCGCCGGATCACACAGCCCTCCGCCTCGAGCGGGGTAGTAACCGACATCCTGCGCATCGCCGAGGCGTGGACGCCAGGTCCGGTGACGGGATACGAACGATTCTCCATGCCCGCGGATGGCCATGCGCACGACGGACCAGCGGGCTGGGAGGTCGCGATCCTGGAGCTGCATCGACGGACGACCCACCTGCAGGCGGCGCTGGAGGCCTCGCGCCGGGACGCTCACGCGAGCGTCGTCGCCCTGGGCGCCGCCGATGCCGACCGGGCTCAGCTGCAGCGTGAGCTGGATCGCTCGGCCCTGGAGCGCGAGGAGGCGAATCGCGTCCGGTCGCTCCAGGCGGCCGCGTCGGCACGGACCGTCAGCGGCCGACTGCGGCGGACCGGGGCCGCCATGCTCCGGCGGATGCATTTCGAGGGCGGCCTTCGTCGGCGGCGCAATCCGCTCTTCGACGCATCCTGGTACCTGGCCCGGAACGGTGATGTTCTGGACAGTGGCGTGGACCCCTACCGGCACTACCGTCGATACGGCGTGGCCGAGGGCCGGGATCCCAACGCCTTCTTCCGGGTCACGTGGTATCTCGACCACAATCCGGACGTCCGGACGTCCGGTGTCGACCCCCTGGACCACTATCTCCGACACGGTGCAGGGGAGGGACGTGACCCGTCGCCCTCCTTCAGCACGACCTGGTACCTGGAGCAGAACCCGGATGTCAGCAAGTCCGGGCTGAACCCGCTGCTGCACTTCCTGCGCCGCGGCCAGGACGAAGGGCGGCAGCCCACCGGTGCGCCTGGGCCTTGATCAGGCGCCTTGCTCGTAGACGATGACGCCCTCGTCTGCAACCAATAGCAGCCGATAGTCGTCGGACATCACGACCAGGACCTCGCCAGGTTCGGCGTACTCGGCAATACCGCTCCGGAGCTCCTCCAACGAGCCGGCACGGATGGATGTCACCTTGGGCCGTGCACGAGGATCGCGCATGAGCCACGGCCAGATGTCGCTCGCGACCTCGTAGGTCACAGCATCGCCGCGGGTGACGAAGAACGCTGTGTACGGCAGGCCCAAGGTCCGCCAGGTCACGTTGCGGACGTCTCGCTCGCCAAGCACCTCACGCAGATGCGCGCCGACCACCTCGATCCGACGCGAATCCTCGGCTAGCCGCCCATACGTCGAGAGCGGCGTGAACAGGCTCAGGTAGCCCAGGGTCATGGGCACGAGGAACAGGACCACCAGGCCACCCAGGACCAGTCGGGACCTGGGGAGCCACGAAGCCAGGCGCTGGATGCCCAGCACTCCGATGGTCACGGCCGCCCACCAAGGGACTGTCATGTAGTACGCGGAGGCGCCCTGCGAGCGGGAGCTGATGAGCATGATCACGAGCATCGTCCATAACAGGTATCCCCAGGGCATCGAGCGTTGGATCCAAATCCGGATCGTGCCCGAGTCCTCGCCGACCGGCGTCGCGTCGTTGATGGGCCCGTCAGAGGTGGTCTCCGGGGTGGCCGTCGCCATGTGGCGGCGCCAGATGACCATCGCCACGAGGACGATGAGGACCACGATGAGGACGATGTAGGTCGCCCACGCCGCGAAGTGGAGGATCTCGAATGCCCTGCCCCGCTGCCACAGGAACATGTAGTTGCCGCCGAGGCCGGCGGCAGCGGTCGTCAGGTGGACCAGCTTGTCGACCATGGATGCTGTGCCCTGCGTCGCGGCGTACGCCGGCATGGTGTGTGTCAGCGCCCACACGACGAACAGCACGCCGTACGTCACGGGCACGACGCAGGCGACCAGGTTGCGACGGACGGCGGCCCGGTTCGGCGCTCGTCCGATAGCGAGTAGGAGGATCGTGCCCAGCAGGTAGTACGTGACCTCCTTGGCGTTAAAGGCCACGGCGAGCAGCAGGATCGAAGCCACGCCGATGACGATCATGGCCAGCGGGGTCGTCCGCTCGAGACCGAAGACGTGCCACCAGAATGCGCCTGCCAGCAGCACCAGGCTGAAGGCCACGAGGTCGAACCGCGCCGCCTGCCACAT
>Ga0105047_10003017_pt1 | contig 29847 bp, 24 predicted proteins | sample MAT04_FD_78384 | JGI IMG/M metagenome (GOLD analysis project Ga0105047, IMG submission 78384) | Freshwater microbial communities from Lake Fryxell liftoff mats and glacier meltwater in Antarctica - MAT-04 (megahit assembly) | ecosystem: Environmental > Aquatic > Freshwater > Ice > Liftoff... | reverse complement strand
TTTGGGAGAGCAGAGTCACCTGTATTTCTCCCTTCGGGTGGCCCAGCCCGGCGGCTTCAGTCGGTGTACAGCTGACGTGTCGACCGCCAGCGCGGCGAATCCACAGTCCAACTCGTGCCCGAAACTCTTCGCCTTGCAGAACCTCGGAATTTGGGCCGACCTTCCCGGTGGGAATCCCGAGTTCTTCCTAGCCAGCGTCGGAACGGAGCATGCGGGAAAGGTCATGACGGTCGAGCTCTTCGACTCGGCCGAAGGCGCCGACTACATCGAGTTGCTTGATCCCAATGGGAACAAGCAGATGGTCGAAGCCGAAGTTGGTTGCAAAGACGCAACCTATCAATCAGAAAATGGCTCTTGCACGACCGGTGAGGCGGGCCCCACCGGGGGGTACGGTCCCTTTACACTCGACAGCATCCCCGTGTTCGGCACCGGCACGCAGGCGTGGCCGAACCTCACCCAGAACGGTAAGTATAGCAACCGGCATCTGCGACTGAAGTTCACGCTCCCACCCACCTATGGCACTTTGTACGGCACGAAGACCTGGTGGAAGATTCGATATCGTGTTTCGGGGAGCATCGGTGACCGCACCACCTGGACGGTGCGTATCAAGGGCGACCCCGTGCGCCTGGTTCCCAACAGCTAGAAGTTGGTTGGACGGTTCGTAGTGTTATAGGCATGGAACGACGACGGAACGAGGATCGATGAGAACTGTTAGCCGAAAGTACCGAACGATGGCAGTTTGTGTTGGGGTCAGCGGAGCGCTGTTACTCGCCGCTTTGGGATGCAATTTGGAACCGGGCTACTCCGGTAGCGGAACAAAGAAGGTGGCAATACTCGGTGATGAAGTGACCTCGAGGTCGCTGTCCGAACTGCACAACTCCCTCGATCCTGGGTATTTGGTGCGGATTGGCGATGTCAATTGGTCACAGGCCACGCAGGTGCAGCCAGTGGCGCAGAGTTTGGCGGACGGGACGCCCGATGCGGTGATCATCAGCCTCGGAACGTTCGACGCCTTCGAGGCGGCGCCGGCTGCGACTACTATTGCAGCGTTGCAGACGATGCTCAGTACCTTCCCTCCGCAGGTTTGCGTCGTCTTCGTCGACATCTATACGGGGGTCGGAAAGGCCGGATTCAACCCTGCAAAGGCCGCGGCCATCAACGCTGGGGTTGTTGCTTTCGGCAAACCCATGGTGGAGTGGAACGCCTACGTGAGTGCCAATCCTGGCGCCTTGGTGGGACCGGAGAAGATCACTCCGAGTCTGTCAGGGCGTGAGGCGTTCGCGAATTTGCTCAATTCGCGAGTGAGCAACTGCTTCGTGATAGGTGAGGGTTGACGATTGGCCGTTTGAAATGACCTTTGCGACAGCATTGGTGCAGCGGTCTAAGGCAGGGGCGATGTTGGTTTCGCGTCCGGTGGGGCCGGGATACCTCGTCCCGGTCGGCGGTTCCGCCCAAACCGGAGAGGGTCGCCGCACCTGGATGCTTTTCTCCCGGCTGGTGGGCCGTGGAAGAAGCCAGGCGAAGATTTGCGAGAGGCCAGAGGGTTTGCCGCAGGCAATGGTTCGCGGCGATCCGCCGTAACACTTGGAACCGGCTGCGCGGGGCGCCGACGTGGACAACGCCATGCGTTGACACCGACGTACTGGTTGATGGTGCGCAACGGACGGCACCTCAGCCGGCTTGCCCGTCACGGACCATGCTCCCCCATTGGTCGGGCACGGTGGTTCGATCCGCTACTTCAGGAGTGGGATCTTCGCCAGAAGGAAGCGTGGGTTCGCGGACGAGTTTGACGGTTCGAACCACGCGTCGATCGGTCGTATTCGTGCCAACGTCCGAGAGTCTCACAACCCCAAAGCGATCATCTAGACGATCGTGCTCGGCGTCGGTGGGCAGCCGCCGAGACTCTCATCGCCACCTGGCCACCAAGCCTCCGGCGAACGCGCGGCCGACCCGTTTCTGTTGGCACGTTGTGATGGCGGGAGTCCACGGTTCGATCCCGATAGCGAGTAGCGTTCACGAGTGAGTTCCTTTGTCGACGAGTGCAACCTCAACGTGAAGGGCGGCGACGGGGGGGCCGGGTGCGTGTCGTTCCGGCGCGAAGCCCATGTGGCCCGTGGCGGCCCCGACGGCGGCGATGGAGGCAAGGGTGGCGACGTGTGGCTCATCGCCGACCGGAACGTCGCTTCGCTGCTCTCGTTCCGGGATCACCCCCATCGCAAAGCCACCAGCGGCACCCACGGCTCCGGCAAGGGACGGCATGGGCACCACGGAAACAATCTCGAGGTGCATGTCCCCGCCGGCACCACCATCCGCGATTTCACCGGTGAGGTGATCGCCGACCTTGTCCAGCACGGCGACCGCTGGCTCGCCGCCGCCGGCGGTCGGGGTGGTAGGGGCAACGCACGGTTCCTCTCGAATCGCCGGCGGGCGCCCGCCTTTGCGGAGCAGGGCGAGGTGGGCGATGAGCAATGGATGCGGCTGGAGCTGCGCCTCCTCGCTGATGTGGCCCTCGTGGGCTACCCCAACGTGGGGAAGAGCACCCTCATCAGCCGGATCTCGGCCGCCAAGCCCAAGATCGCCGACTACCCGTTCACCACGCTCGAACCGAACCTCGGCGTGGTACGCCTCGACGACGCCGAGTTCGTGGTGGCCGACATCCCCGGACTGATCGAAGGGGCCAGCGACGGCAAAGGGCTAGGCATCCAGTTCCTCCGCCATGTGGAACGGGCCCGTGTGCTGTGCGTTTTGCTCGATGTGGCGGCCGAGAGCGGGCAACCTTCGCCCGACGAACAACTCGAGGTGCTCCTCGCTGAACTCGGCGCCTACCAGGCCGACCTCCTCGACCGACCCCGTGTGGTGCTTGGTTCACGCGCCGACGTGGCTGATCCGGCCTGGGTGGCGCTGGCGGAGGAGGCGGGCGCCCACGCCATGGTCAGTGGCGTCACCGGCATGGGGCTCGATCACGCCGTCGGCGCGATGGCCACGGCCGTCACGACGGCTCGGGCCAACGAACCTGAACCGGAGGCCTTCGTGGTGTACCGGCCAGCGGCCGAAGGATTCACCGTGGAGCGGGCCGACGATGGCTCCTTTGTGGTGGAGGGCAAGGAAGCGCGACGTGCCGTTGCCCTTTCGGACCTCACGAAACCCGAAGCGCTCGATGTGGCGCACACGCGCCTGAAACAACTCGGCGTGTTCAAACGGCTCGCTCGGCTTGGGGCCAAGAGTGGTGACGCGGTGCAGATCGGCAAACTGGCGTTCACCTACGAACCCGACGACGTGTAGCGTCCCGGCCCGATGCGCATCGTTGCGAAGATCGGCACTTCCTCCCTGACGGACGAACACGGCGACATCGTCACGGGTGCTGTTCGGAAGCTCTGCGATGAGGTTGCCGCCCTTGGTCGGGCCGGCCATGAGGTGGTGATCGTCACCTCGGGAGCGATCGGTGCGGGGCTGCCCGCGCTCGGGCTTGGCGGCGACCGCCGCCCGCGCGATGCGGTCACTCTCCAGGCCGTAGCTGCCGTAGGTCAAACCCGTCTCATGCAGGTGTACGACACCTGGCTCGGCCGTCACGAACGAGTGGTCGGTCAAGTGCTCCTGGCCCCGCTCGACTTTCGTGAACGCCGCCAGTACCTCCAGGCTCGCGGCACCCTCGAACGGCTGCTCGACCTCAACGTGGTACCAATCGTCAACGAGAACGATGCCGTGGCCGACGACGAGATTCGTTTTGGTGACAACGACCGACTTGCGGCACTCGTCGCTCACCTGCTGGCGGCCGACCTGTTGGTGTTGCTGACCGACACTCCGGGGCTCCTCACCGCCGATCCCCGGATCGACGCCCACGCATCCTTGATCGAAGAGATCCTCGAGGTGGATCACACGCTCGTGGCTCTCGCCGGGGGAGCCGGCACGGTACGAGGCAGTGGCGGGATGGCATCGAAGCTTGCTGCCGCGAAAATCGCCGCGTGGTCCGGGATCCGCACGGTGATCGCCGCCGCCGAGCGGCCCGACGTGTTGGGCGACGCCGTGAACGGGGTCCCGGGAGTGGGCAGCGTCGTCGTGCCCCATGATCGAAAGCTCAACGCTCGCAAGCTCTGGATCGCCTTTGCGGTGCCTTCGAAGGGGTGCCTCGTGGTTGATCACGGTGCCCGAAAGGCCTTAGAGCGAGGCGGAGCGTCGTTGTTGGCGGCTGGGCTGGTGGAGGTCCAGGGTACATTCGATGCCGAGGATGCCATCGAGATCGCCGACCCGGGGGGTTCGGTTTTCGCCAAGGGGATGGCCTCAATGTCGTCGGTGGTGTTGGCGAGTTTGGTGGGGCTACGCCAGCAAGACCAGCCGGATGGCTTCCCCGGCTTCGTGGTACACCGCGACGATCTCGTGCTTGTGCCCGCCTGACAATCACGCGGTACCCGGAAACGCGGTGGTCTATTTGGCCGACGGCCGATGGTCAGCCGGGTTCGGCTTTGGCCACTGGCTCGGCCGCCTCGACGACCGCCGGTTCGGCGATCGGTTCGGCGGTGGCAGCCGGGAGCGCTGCTTCGGCCACCGGCGCCGGAGCGATGCCGAGCTGTTCCCGGATCTGCGACAGGCGGGTCTGGGCCTCCACGTTGCGGGCCGCGGCTTCGATCTCCATCATGTTGGATTCGACCGACTGCTCCGTGAGCTCGGAAACGCTCTTGGCCTTGGCGTAGCGGATCTCGATCTTGTCGCGCACCTCCTCAAAGGTGGGCACGTCTTCGCCGACCGTCTCGCTGAGCGAGGCCATCGCCGTGTTCATCTGCTCCTGCATCTTGGCCTGGTCGAGTTGGCTGAGCAGCTTCTGGCGTTCGGCCAGCTTCTTCTGCAGCGCGGAGGCGTTCTGGCCCACCGCCGCCTTGGCCTGCTGGGCGGCCTGGCTCGACTGCAAGGCCATCGTCTTGCCCTGTTCGATCTCGGATTCGAGGGTGATCAGCCGGTTGGCGAAACTTTCCGCTGCCGCGGTGTATTCGGTGAGCTTCTTGTCGTCGCCGGCGCGTTGTGCCTCGTCGGCCATCAGGATCGCCTGGCGGGCGTTGGCGTTCAACCGCTCGAACTCCTCCATCGACCGATTGAGCCGCATCTCCGCCTGTTTCTGGTTGGCGATGACGTTGGCCGCCTGCTCTTTGAGGCGCCGATGCTGATCGTGGGCCTCCGTGATGGCCTGCTCGAGCTGGATACGAGGATCAGCTTTGTCGTTGATGGCGGTGGTGGTGCGGGCGGTGAGATACTTCCACCAACGTTTGAAGGCTTTGAACATGGGCGCAGCTTACGGGATGCCGGCGGGTGACGGGACGGCGAGGAACGGCGTTTGCCGGATCCTGACGGACGTTCATGTTGCCCGCCGCCGGGGTGGCCCAACATCACCGCCGGGCGAGAAGCGTTTCCAGGTGGGTGAGCTCGGGGATTCGCAGTGTTCGGGCGACCCCGAGGAACGTGAAGCCGCCGAGCGCACCGGCCACCCCGACCCGAGCCAACGCGCCCCACCCGTGGTCGGCGCCGATCCACTGGTCGACGGGAATCATCACCATCAAGGCCGCTCCCGCCGCCGCCGAGATGGCGGCGATGGAACGCACCGAATCGCCCCACGGCAAACCTCCGGCGTACCGGTCGAGCCAGAACAGGGCGAATCCGGCACCCACGATGTAGGCGAGGGCGAACCCGAGTGCGAGCCCTCGTACGCCCAGGGGGCCCACGAGCAATCCACACAGCCCCACCTGGAGTGCGGTTTGTCCAGCATTGATGAGGAACGGCACCCTCGTGTTGGCGTGGGCATAGAACCCCCGCATCGCCAGGAGGTAGAGGCAGAAACCAGGCAAACCGATGGCGAAGGCAGAGAGCACCTCCCCGGTGGTGGCGGCGTCGATCGCCGAGAAGGCGCCGCGTTCGAGCAGCACCGACACGAGCGGTGTGGCCAGCACGAGAAACGCCGCGGTGGCAGGAAGGATCAGCACCAGCGTGAGGCGAAGGCCTTGCAGGAACCGGTCGCCGAAGGCAATACGGTCGCCGGACTGCACGAGGGCGGTGAGCTCGGGCAGGAACGCAGTCATGACTGCCGCCGCCAGCACGCCGTACGGAAGCTGGAAGAACTGGTAGGCGTAGAGGTAATAGGTGAGTGGACCGCTACCCACGTCGTGGGCCAGCCGCAAGATGAGCCACAGCGCTGCTTGGTTGATCGCCACGTACCCGAACATCCACCCCGACAGTCGAGTGACCCGACGGACCGCCGGATGGTGCAGGTCGAATCGCCACCGAAGGCGGAGCCGCAGGCCGCGCACGGCGGGGAGCAGGGCGAAGCTCATCGCCGCCACACTGAGCGTGGTGCCAATGGAAAGCAGGAGCACGCTCGCCACATCGGTGTCGATCAGCGCGTCGGAGGGGTTGGTGGCCCGCAGCCCGAACACCACCAACGTGGCAATCGCAATGATGTTGGTGACGACAGGAGCGAGGGCCGCCGCCGCGAACCGGCCAAAGGAGTTGAGGAGACCGGACAGGATCGTGGTGATGCCGTAGAAGAAGATCTGGGGCAGGAACACCAGGGAGAGGAACAGCGTGAGCCGGCGCGAGCGATCGTCGAGATCGAAGAACGCTACGGCGAGTGGTGCGAACACCATGGCAACACCGGTGAGCGCCATGAGCGAAACCCCGAGCACCGACACGATCGCTTCGGTGGCGGCGCGATCTCGTCGAGCACGGGCTTCGGTGAAGGCCGGAACGACCGTTGCGGCGAGCACACCGCCAGCGAGCAGGTCGAACAACAGGTTGGGGAGGGTGTTGGCGAGGTTGAAGGCGTCGGCCAGCCCGGTGGTGGCACCGAGGACGGCGGCGGCCACGACAGTGCGGAGCAAGCCTGTGACGCGGCTGCTGAGGGTACCGATCGACACCACCGCGCTCGACCGGAGGAGCCGGGAATTGGTGGCCTTTGCCGCCACGCTGCTGGCGTCGGTGGTGGTTGTTTCCCCGGACCCGGCCGACTCGGCCGAATCGGTCGGGGCACGTGGTTCCGCGATCGGTTGCCCGTTCGTCGGTGTTCGGGGGCTGGTCCGGAGAGTGTCGGTCAGGGGGGCGGGCGTCGAGGCTTCCGACGAGGGTCCGACGGGCGGCTCAGCCATCTCGGGGAGGCGGTGGCGACACCACAGTGGGGTCGGGAAGCATCGAGGGTTGCGACGGGGGCTCGGGGACGTCGAGCGCCGGATCGGCAATCGACGGAGCCGACAACGTGTGGCTAGCGCCCGGCAGGGACACCGGGGTGGGGGCAGATGGAGGGCTGGTGGCGGCGTGCGGGGCGGTGGACGGGTTGGCGGTGGCGGTCGGGTTGGCGCTCGTGGGCAAACCCGCAATGGTGGGGACCATGGAGGGAAGCATCGGGGTGCCGGTTTTCCGAGTGGTCATCTCGTCGGTCTCGCCGAGGGCCTGGCGTAGGGCTTCGAGATCGCCGACAAGCACGTCGACGTCGTCGAGCACGCTGCCGAGGTCGTCGACGGAGCCCACCCGGGCCGACAGCTCGATCGTGCGAGTGACGGACTCATCGAGCCGAGCGCCGAGGAGTCGGAGCCGGGCATCGGTGTCGGCGATCACCGCATCGAGCCGCTTGGCGGTGTCGAGCTGCGCCTGTACTGCCTGCATGGTTTGGGCCATGGGGCTACCGATGGGCGGGGGCGTGGGATTCATGGCGTAGAGGTCGGACAGTTGTTTGGTGACCGCGGCGATATCGATGCGGGCGCGTGCCCGCGCGATGTTCTGGCCCTGCTGGGCCACTCGCCACGACTCCTCCACCCCGAGCGCGATACGTTCCTCGATCTCGAGTAGCCGATTCCGAAGGGGACCGTCCTTCGCTGCCTTGACGGCATCGGCGAAGTGTCGGCGGGCCTTTCGCGCCTGCCAAACGTAGGTGCGCCAGGGTTCATCGAGGGAGAACGGATCGACGCCGTCGGCATCGATACCCCGGGGAATGGCGACAGCGACGCGAGCACCGTAGGCGCCCACCCCGAGGGCGACGGCCGCAATGATCGGTAGGCCGGCGCCGATCCCGACGGCGAGCCCGGCACCGGCGAGCACGATGCCGAGTGGCGACGTGATCGCCCGAGCAACCTGGGTTGTGTAGAACCGATCCCGAAACCGCAACGCTCGCACCCCTCCAGTCTGCCCCACCCACCACGTTCCTCCACGCCAGCACCACGATCGCTCCTGGTGCGTGGCCGGATGGGGAGGGCCACCGGCCAGAAACTCGCACGAGGAAACCAGCGAGCGCAACGAGTGGCGTTCCTGCGTCGGCCGTGTGGCCCGCTGGTTTCGAGGGAACTAGAAGTTCGAGATCACCTGGGTGAACACCTTGGCGATGCTCTTCGGGTCGCTGGCGTTGTAGCTCGCACCGTTGGCGGCTTCGGCCATCTCTTTGAGTTTGCTGAGGTCGGCGTCGGCGCCGTAACCGATGGTGAAGAGCCGGATGGGCTTGGCGTTCTCGCCTTGGGTCTGGCTCTGAAGCATGCGGGTGAGATCGATGAACTGGCGGTTGTCGTCGGAGGGGTTGCCGTCTTCGTTCTTGCCGTCGGTGAGCAGTACCACGGCGTTGATCCGCGTGGCGTCGTAGCCGTCGAGCATCGTTTGGAACGAGGTGGTGGCGACGTCGTAAAGGGGCGTGCCGTTGCGTGGTTCGAGATCCCGGATCTTGGTGCGAAGTTCTTCCTTGACGGAACCGACCGGGCCAACCGGCACGAGGTCGAGCTGGTTCGGCGTCGCGCCGGTGCCGAGGTTGGTGGAGAACACCCGGAGGCCGACGAGGTCGTCGTCCTTGAACTGGTCGAGGGCATCGATGGCCGCTTTTTTGGCGAGATCGAGCTTGGTCTCGCCGTTCGATCCGGGATCGCCCATGGAGCCCGACACATCGAGGACGAGCAGCACACGCGCCGTCTTGCGGTTCTGGCCCCACGCGTCGAGCAGCGACACCATCACCGGAGGGGACGGCACTTGGAGGAGTGTTTGCGGCTGGGTCGGGTCGGCGCCGTTGGCGGTGGTGACCGGTTCGCCGATGGCGACCTGCGTGTTACCGGGACGGAAGCCGAACTCGAGGGCTTTGCGCTGATTGTCGGGTTCCTGCACGAAGTCTTGGAAGATTCGGGCGCCCTGTTTCTGCTCCTCGCTCACCCAGGAGGCGTCGAGGATGAAGAAGGGGTTGTCGGAGAAGAGGGTGCCCTCTTTCGGGTAGATCGCCACGAGTGGCACACGGGGCGGACGGACGGCTTCGCCCGGCGCGAGCACACCATCGGGGTTGCCCTTGTTGTAATCGATCACCGATTTCTCTTCGACGGCCACAGCCGATGCGTAGCTGTACGGGGTACCTCGCTGATCGGAGCGGTACCAGTTGTTGAGGAACGAGAGGGTGGTGTCGCCGTAGTGCACGACGGCGCTCTCCACGGCCTTGTTGAAGTCGATGACATCGGGTTTGTCGATGTCTTCCTTGCTGAGATCCTTCGTCTTCCCGGCGGCGGCGTAGTTCTGAGCCACGAGCGCGGAGAGGCCACTCGTTGAGAAGTTGGGGTTGGTCTTGCCGAGCCGGAAGGGGCCCCACTCCGGGTGGCCGTAGCTGGCCCAGCCGTTTGTGTCGTTGGCCAGCTTGAGCACATCGGACCAGCCCAGAGGCGTGTTCGGCCATCCGAGTGATTCGGCCATGGGCTTCGGCATAGCGATCACGAGCGGCGTGGACATGAACGGCGTGCCGACGCCGGCCATCGCCTTCTGACCCTTCACGGCGAGGCGCTGATCGAGGATGGCGCCCCATGTGCTACCGGCCGGTGACCAGATCACCGGCCGACTGCCCTCGGCTTTTTCGTCCCAGTTGTCGGCGAGCAACTGCGTACTTCCGCCCGAGGACTTGCTCTTTGGATCGATGAACACGCAGTTGCCGTTCACCTGGGCCCGTTTGAGGTTGAACGTTCGTGAAAGCTCGGTGAGCAGATCGATCTTCTCGGGGGAGGCGGCCAAGGGAACCACGAGACAACCGGCAGGATCACCCGCCGCCGAGCCGGCCTCCGGTGATGGCGACTGTTTTGAGCAGGCCACGACCGACGCAATCAGGGCGATCGGGAGTAACGCCCACCTCACCGATCGACGACGCGCAGCGGGGCGGGGAGCGGGTTGGGGAGCGGGTTGGTGAGCGGGTTGGTGAATGTCGGGCGGTGCGATGGTCATCGGGTGGACTCCTGCCAGCGGGTGCGGAGGTCTTCGAGCACCCCGGATCGGGGTAGGCCGTTAGAGGGGGGGAGGCTTTGATCGTTCACCCGCCAGCCGGCGGTGGTGAGAAAGGCGCCGACTTCGGGGGATGCGAGGGCTGTCGAGAGCCGGGACGCCGACGCGGATGAGGTGAAGACGGCAGCGACGAGGTCGGCGGTGGCGGAAGGTGAAGGGTAGAGGATGCGGATGTTGCCGCTATCGCGGCCGGTGCGGATCGCTGCCGCTGATGCTTCAGTGGTACCGGCAAGGTCGAAGGTGGCCCGCCCGATCGAGAGCATCTGATCGAGTGGTGGTCGTCCGGCTCCGTTCGCGCCGGCGGATGTGGCGGCGTCGGCGAGTTGTTCGAACCACCGGCGGAAGTCGTCGTCGAAGTCGTTGGTGGCGATGTCGGATCGCCCGAAGTAGGCGGCGCTCGCTTGCCCGGCCACGAGCAGGCCCTCGGCGCTGGTGGGCGGAGGGGCAATGCCGGGTTTGACCTCGCCTCCCCACGTGGCGCCAGCGTCGACATCAGCCCACGGGCGCCCGGCCACCTCGCCGATGCATCGCCACCCAGGTTCCGCCCCACAGCGTCGTTCCAGTGCGGCATAACGGTCGTTCCATATGGCGATGACCAACGGCGAACGCGCCAGGGGTTTGCGTCCATCGGCAAACACGGGCGATGCCCCGCGACGCTGACGAGCCTCGTCGACCATCGTGGGCCACGGTTCGGGGGCAAGCCAGGCGTCGACCTTGGCGGCCACGGGGTCGAAATCGGCGGCGGTCACGGTGGCGTAGGTGCGCCCCGCGTCTTCCACAACGACGGTGAGCCATGGACGTCCGGCTTTGAGTTGCTCGCACACCTTGCGCAGTTCCGTGACGCACACGATGGTGGCCGGGGCATCGGCAGCGACGGGGGCGTCTGATCCGGCGCCGTCGTTCGAACGCCAAGAGCGCACGACTGTGGCCAACGCGATCATCACGACGGCGGCAACCACCGCCAGAGCCCTCCGCATCCCGTGGACGTTACTTGTCGAGGTGGGGGTCCGGCCCGTCGGCGGCGCGATCTTGATCCAGCACCGAATGGGTTTCGGTGGGGTGGGTTTCGGTGGGGTGGGTTTCGGTGGGGTGGGTTTCGGTGGGGGCGGGAGTAGTCGGGGTTCCGGGGGTCGGGAGCGTTCCCGGGATATCGGGAATGTCGGCACCCGTGAGCGTGACCAGCTGCTCGTCGGTGGGCTCGGTGAGCTCCACGAGGCGCGTGGCCTGCCGCCCCGCCGCTTCCTCGAAGAGGTTGCGGGCCAGACGCCCGTTCCCAAACCCCTTGGTGCGGGGCTGGGCATCGATCCACGCCCGTACGCGGCCGATGGCATCCGGATCGCAGTTGTAGTGATTTCGCTCACCGAGCCGTTCGAAGATCACCACCAGCTCATCGGTTGAGTAGTCCGGGAAGGCAATCGTGCGGGGGAATCGCGACTTGAGACCTGGGTTGGCGTTGACGAATTGGTCCATCTCGTCGGGATAGCCGGCGGCGATCACCACGATTCGGTCCCGTCGGTCCTCCACGAGCTTCACGATCGTGTCGATCGCTTCTTGCCCGAAATCGCTCTCACTGCCGCGCACCAATGAATAGGCCTCGTCGATGAGGAGCACGCCTTGGTCGGCTCGGTCGAACACCTCGGTGACCTTGAGCGCGGTGTGGCCGACGAAACCCGCGACGAGCCCAGATCGATCGGTTTCCACGAGCTGGCCGCGATCGACCACCTTCAGGGTTCGGTAGATCTCGGCAAGCAGCCGGGCCACGGTGGTCTTTCCGGTACCCGGGTTGCCGGTGAACACGAGATGTCGGCTGGTTTCGAGCACGGGCAGCTTGCGTTCGGCCCGGAGGTTCTGTACGGCGATGAGGTTGGCGACGAGCTTGATCTCGCGCTTCACCTCGGTCATGCCCACCAGCGCGTCGAGCTCGGCGAGCAACTCGTCGAGCGGACGGGCCGGCGACATTTCCTCGGCCGGTGGGGGCGCCTCGCCGGCGGCGGTTTGCGCCGCCGCGTTGCCGACCGCCTCTGGGGGCCCTTCGGGTCCCGTGATCGAAGCCGCGGTCTTGTCGGCGAGGCTTTGGAGCTTGTGGAACAGCAGGGAGCGGAAGTCGTCGAGGGCGAGCAGTTCGCTGCGGCTCGTGGCGGCGTCGAGCGATGCGACCATGTGGCCGAGCGCCATGGCGTGTTGGTAGTAGGCGGTGGCGCAGGCGGTTCCTTGGTTCCGATCGACGGCGAGCAGCACGTCGAACATGGCGGTGGGCTTGGAGAGCACACGTCGTTGCGCAACCGTGATGGCTTTGGCCCGGGCTTCGGCGGGGGAGAGCGTGGCGAATCTGGCGTCGAGAAGCGGGGCGAACGTGTGGAGCAGCGCCCGCAACTCGTCGTCACTGGCTCGGCCATCGGCGTCGATGAACCCACAGCTCAGATTGAACGCCTCCACCACTACATCGCCGTACGCCTTGTCGGGGTTGCCGCCCGGCAGGCCGTCGTACACCTCGGCCAAGATCGGCGTGAGGACCCGCACGAACTCGCTCACCGCCACTTCGAGACCGAGATCAATGTTCACCCGAGCACACTATTCTGAGGCTCATGTCCGATCCGTCTCCCGCCACCATTGCCGCCCTCGCCACCCGAGCAAAGGTGGCGTCCCGGGCGGTCGCGGCAGCGTCCACGGAGGTGAAAAACGAGGCACTCCTGGCTGCGGCCGATCTGTTGATGGCAGCCACAGATCAGGTGCTCGAAGCCAACGCCCACGATGTCTCGCGTGCCGAAACCCAAGGCGTGAGCCCCACCGTGATCGATCGTCTTCGGCTCGATGCCGGCCGGGTCGGAGCCATGGCTGCTGGCCTGCGCAACGTGGCATCGCTCCCGGATCCGGTAGGTGAAGTGGTCGACGGATGGGTACGCCCGAACGGGTTGGCCATCCGCCGAGTACGCGTGCCCCTCGGCGTGGTTGCCATCATCTACGAAAACCGGCCCAACGTCACCTCCGATGCCGCCGCGCTGTGTCTCAAGTCCGGCAACGCCGCCTTCCTCCGTGGCTCGTCGGGGGCGATCTCCTCGAACCTCGCCATCGCCGCCGTGCTGCGCGCGGGGGCGGAGAAGGCCGGTTTGCCGGCCGATGCCGTGGTGCTCGTCGCCGACACGTCACGTGAATCCGCGGTGGAGTTCATGCAGCAGCGCGGGTTGGTGGACTGCCTGATACCTCGAGGCGGTCCGTCGCTGATCCGATCGATCCTCGACAATGCCACGGTGCCCTACGTGATCGACGGCGATGGGAACTGCCACATCTACATCGACGACTCCGCCGACCTCGCCATGGCGATCCGCATCGTGGTGAACGCCAAGACCCAGCGCCCGTCGGTGTGCAACGCCGCCGAGAACGTGTTGGTGCACGAAAACGTGGCCGCCGAGTTCCTGCCCCAACTGGCGGCGGCGATGCCCGGGGTGGAGTTGGTTGGTGATTCCGCCGCTCAGGCGATCGTGCCCTCGATAGGGGAGGCAACCGAAGCGGACTGGGCCGAGGAGTTTCTGGCCTTGAAGATGGCCGTCGGCATCGTCCCCACCATCGGCGCCGCGATCGATCACATCGCGCGGTACAGCAGCGGACACTCCGAGGCGATCGTCACATCCTCCTACGCCGCGTCAGAGCGCTTCACCCGAGAGGTGGATGCGGCGGCGGTGCTGGTGAACGCGTCTACCCGATTCGTGGACGGCGAGCAGTTCGGGTTCGGGGCCGAGATCGGCATCTCCACTCAGAAGCTCCATGCCCGCGGGCCCATGGGCCTCCAACAACTCACCACGGCGAAGTTCATCGTGCACGGCGATGGGCACATCCGCCCCTGACGCTCTCGCCGAATTGCGCCTCAGGCGCCGGTGCCCGGGTTCACGATCCGGTCGTGCAGGTGATCGCGGTGATCGAGGTCGAGCACCGTGGGAGGTTCGCCCCAAACAACCGAGAGCAGGTGGCGGGGGCGTTCGATGCCTTTGAGTTGATGCAGGCCTCGATCGGTGAGGGCGACCTCTCGAACGAGATGATCGGCTACCGCTTCGGTGACCAACACCTCGTCGGGATCGGCCACTTGGGTGACGCGGGAGGCAAGGTTGACCACCCGCCCAACGAGGTCGTCGTCGTCGCCATCGTGCACGACCTCACCGGCGTGGATGCCCACGCGAAGCTTGGGCGTGTCGGGTTGACTGCTCCGGCGTTTGGCGGACGACCGTTGCAGTTCGACGGCGCACGCGACCGCCGCGTCGGGATCGGGAAACCGGATCAGAAAACCGTCACCCTGGGTACCAACCTCCACACCGCCGTGACGAGCGATCTTCCCTCGGACGAAATCCCGGTGGTTGCGGAGCGAATCCGCCCAGGCATCGTCGCCGAGATGTTCGGTGAGCACGGTGGAGTTCACGAGGTCGGTGAACATCACGGCGAGCCAGCGCCGACGTGTCTCCCGAGGTTCGGGTGCGAACGATTCGGTTGACCCCGCGATCCCGCGGCGGCGTGCCTGCCGTTCGAGCTTTCGTTCCCTTCGGCGGCGTCGGTGGCGAATGCCCGCCACCGCCGCCGCCCAATTGATCACCACAGCGGTGCCCCACGTGAGCATCACCCACAGCGGCCAGAAGCCGAGTTGTTTGGCAGTTTCGAGACTGCCCAAGGCCCGAGCGGCGTCGTCGGACGAGCCGCGCCCGTCGAGTACCCAGAGGGCGATGAGCAAGCCGTTGACGGCCACGTACACCACGGTGTGGATGAAGGCCCCACGCATTGGCCGTGAGCGTACGTGACGGCCCCTCGCCACACACGGGAGCGGCGCTCGGCGCCCGGAAACACAATTGACCGCTCGGTCAAGTGAGTCGGTAGGCTGCGACGATGACAGATCGTTTCGACACCGTGCAGGACGTACGCGACCGACTCGCCAAGGTCGACTACCTGAGCGACGAAGGCATCGCCGGCGTGGTCTACCTCGCCGATCGCCTCGGCAAGCCGATCCTGGTGGAGGGGCCGGCGGGTACGGGCAAGACCCAGCTCGCCAAGTCGGTGGCCGAGATCACCAACAGTCGCCTCATCCGGTTGCAGTGCTACGAGGGCCTCGATGAGAGCAAGGCGCTCTACGAGTGGAACTACAAGAAGCAGCTGCTGCGGATCCAAGCCGAGAACGACGCTGGTCGCACCTGGGACGACATCTCCACCGACATCTTCGGCGAAGACTTCCTCCTCACCCGCCCGCTGCTCGAAGCAATCACCGCCGAAGACCCCGTCGTGTTGCTCATCGACGAGGTCGACCGTGTGGAGGTGGAGACGGAAGCCCTGCTCCTCGAGATCCTGTCCGATTACCAGGTATCGATTCCCGAACTCGGCACCATCACGGCCAAGCAGATTCCGATGGTCTTCCTCACGTCGAACAACACCCGTGAACTTTCCGAGGCCTTGAAGCGCCGGTGTTTGTTCCTGCACATCGACTACCCCGACATGGACCGTGAGAAGGAGATCGTGCTCACGAAGGTCCCCGAGGTCACCGAAGCTCTTGCTGATCAGATCGCCCGCATCGTTCGATCGATCCGGCAACTCGAGTTGAAGAAGGCCCCATCGGTGAGCGAGACCCTCGACTGGGCGCGCACCCTGGTGCTGCTCGGAATCGAGCAGGTCGACGAGCAGGCCGCCACGTCCACCATGAACGTCTTGTTGAAGTATCAGTCCGACATCGCCAAGGCGATGCGGGAGTTCACCACCGACAAAGAGGGCAAGAACCGCTTCCCCAAGATCGCCCCCTGATCGGGTAACGCTTTTCCTGGCCTGCCCACCGCCCCGAAACGGAACCGGACCATCGTGACAGACACCGACCTGCACCCCGACGACGCCGACGAGATCGATGTGTCTGGCCTCAGCGGGGCACCGATGGTCGACCTCCTGGAAGGCTTCATCCGCGAACTGCGAGAAGCGGGGATCCCGGCCAGCCTCACCGAGAACCTCGACGCCATGCAGGCGGTACAGCACATCCCGCTGGAAGACCGTGAGGCATTCAAGTACGCCCTCGGCGCCACGTTGGTGAAAAGCAACGCCCACTGGCGGGCCTTCGAAACCGTCTTCGAGGTGTACTTCTCGCTGCGCGGGAAACAGTGGGCGATCGGCGACGATCTCGACGACGTCAACCCCCACGATGACGACGACGGTCAACAGGGCGAAATGCCCGGGCAAGGCGGCATGGCAGGCTCGGGCGGGGGCGATGGGATGAGTCAGGAAGAGCTGGCCGAAATGCTCTATCGGGCACTCATGGATGGCGACCAAGCGATGTTGCGCGCGCTTGCTCGCCAAGCGGTGAAACGTTTCGCCGGAATGGAACCGGGTCGACCAGTCGGTGGCACCTACTACCTGTATCGCACGCTTCGGAACCTCGACCTCGACACCATGCTCGAACGGATGGTCAACCAGCGACGCGAAGAGGCGTCGTCGCCGCTCACCCCGCTCGAGGAACGCCTCGAACACGACGAATACAACAGCCGCATCGAGCAGTTGAAGAAGGAGATCGAGGCGGAGATCCGACGCCGACTCGTGATGGACCGTGGGGTCGAAGCGATGGCCAAGACCTTGCGAAAGCCTTTGCCCGAAGACGTCGACTTCATGCATGCGTCCCGAGAGGAGATGGCCTCGCTGCGCAAGGCCATCTACCCGCTCACCCGGAAGCTCGCAGTGCGGCTCGCCCGGAAACGTCGCCATGGGCGTAAGGGTCCACTCGACTTCCGCAACACGGTGCGTCACTCGCTCTCCTATGGCGGTGTGCCGGCGGAACCGAAGTTCCGGTACCCGCGTCCATCCAAGCCCGAGATCTTCGTGATCGCCGACATCTCCGGCTCCGTGGCGTCGTTTGCCCGCTTCACGCTCCACCTCGTGTACGCGATCTCGAATCAGTTCTCAAAGGTGCGGGCGTTCGTGTTCATCGACGGTATCGATGAGGTCACGAGTTACTTCGATGGGGTGGAGGACATCGCCCACGCCGTGCACCGGGTGAACACCGAAGCCGACGTGGTGTGGGTCGACGGACACTCCGACTACGGCCACGCCTTTGAGGTGTTCTTCAACAAGTGGGGCAAAGAGATCGGGCCCAAGACCACCGTGCTCATCCTCGGTGATGCCCGCAACAACTACCACGCCACCCAGAGCTGGGTGATCAAGGAGATCCGGCAGAAGGCCCGCCACGTCTACTGGTTGAACCCCGAACCGGCGAGCTACTGGAACACCGGCGACTCGGTGGTGGGGGAGTACGGCGTCCACTGCGACGGGGTGGAGGAATGCCGCAACCTTCGCCAACTCGAGAAGTTCGTCGACAAACTCGTCTGACCCAAAAACATCCTGGGTTTTGGTCTCCCATACGCATCAAAAGTGATGCGTATGGGAGACCAAAACGCGTTCGGGGGGGGTGTCGTTATGGCGGTGGGGGGAGGGTGACGGGGATGCGAATGGGGGGTTCGCCAGCGACGCCAGCATCGATCGTGAGCCAGGCGGGGCCGTTGTAGAGCGACGGCGCTGGCGCGTCGAGGTCGGCTTGAAGCCTGCCTCGGGCTTCGTCGCCGGTTCTCGGCTTCACTTCGATGGTGCCTTGGGCCAGTGGGGGGCCGTCGGCGCCTTCGAGCCGCCAGCTCACCGCGGGGACGGTGAGCAGGGCTGTCCCCGACACCCGAATCTTGCCTTTGGTGGGCGAACCGCCGATGGTGGGTGTATCGATCAACGCGGGGGGCATGATGTCCTCGAAGCTCGTTCGATCCATGGGAGGGACCCCGGTCGCACCGTTGGTGAGCCCCTCCACTCGGAACTGCACCTTCTTGATCTCCTTGAACTGCGTGAGCGTGAACACCACCTGCGCAACCTGCGGACGGGTGTTGAACGTCTGGAACGTGCGGCTGAAGTTCACGGTGGCCACACCATCGAACACCGCGAAGTCGTACACCAGCACGTTGGTCTGTAGGTCGGTGGAGAGTCCCTCCGCCCTCTCGATCTCGTTCGGTCGGGAGAGCAGCGCATCGAGCGCCGCTCGGGGGAGGTTGGCGGCGGCCTCGGGTGCCACCGGCCGGGCCTGGCCGGCGCCGATGACCTTGTCGCGAATCCAGTAGGGCGTGACAGTGGGGACGGGAGCCGGCGCGGTGGAGGTTGTTGTGGCCAGACGCGTCGCCGGCGTGGTGGCGTTGGTGGCGTTGGGGGCGACTGGCGAAACGGAATCTGATGTCGCCGCGCAACCGTTGGCCAGCGTGAACGACGCGGCGGTGAGGAGAACGGCGATCGGTGCCGAGCGATCAAGGCGCACGAACCGGACCCTATCGGTCAGCAGTGCGGGTTGGGCGCCGCCACGAGTGGAGCGGGGCCGATGGGGACCAGCCTCACATCATGTGCAGGCCGCACTCGGTCTTGTCCTGGCCGGACCACCGCCCGGAACGCGGGTCGTTCGGGTCGGTGGGCTTGTGGGTGCATGGCATACACCCGATCGACGGGTAGCCCTCATCGATGAGCGAGTTGTAGGGCACCTCGTGGTCGGCGATGTACGACGCAACATCGGCGTTGGTCCACATGGCGATCGGGTTCACCTTGATGAGCCCACGAAGGTCGCGGGCAATCAGCGGCGCGCCCGCTCGGCTCGACGCTTCGTTGCGCCGGAGGCCGCTCATCCAGGCGCTCTTGCCGAGGAGGGCTCGGTCGAGTTGGCCCACCTTCACGGCCGAGCAGCAGTTCTCGGGGTCGACCTTCCACAACTCCTCGTCGTGGTGGGCGACGGTCATCATCTTGAGGTTGAGGCCGTACTTGCGGCGTACCTGCTCGACGGTGTCGAGGGTCTGCGGGAAGTGGTAGCCGGTGTCGATGAACACGACCTCGATCTCGGGGTACACCTGCACGGCGAGGTCGATGAGCACGGCGTCGGTGAACGAGGCCGTGAGGGCAAGGTGCGGCGCAAAGTTCTCCACCGCCCACGAGATGATCTTGGTGGCCGGCTTGCGCTCGAACTCCTTGCTGAGCGCTTCGAGGTCGGCATCCGTGAAGTTGTCGGGGGACGTGAAGCCGGGATGTTGATAGGTGGGTTCTGAAGCGATTGGGATGACGCTCATCGAGGTCCTTTCTGGCGGGCGTAGGGAGGCACGAACCAACGGGAGAGCCCGTCAGGTGGCACACTCCGAGTCGCCCACCTCCGCCACGTAGGGGCCGGTTTCGCCGTAGTCGACGTAGTAGTCGGGGCCTTCCTCCGGAGTGGGGAAGTTGTCGAGATCCTTGAGTCGTTCGGCGATGGCCTTCGCCCCTCCGACACGGTCCATCCACCCGCGGAATGATTCTCCGGCGCTGCGCTCCTCGGCGAACCGAGCCACCACCTTGACGGCGGCTTCCGGCGCGTTTTTGGCCGGTAGACGAAGGGCCTTCTCGCCGAAGTAGATCTGTTCGTCGCCGACATATCCACCGAGAAGCATCTGGTAGCCGGGGGCGGATTGTCCGTGGGCTCGGCGTTCGGCGCCGAAGAATCCGATGTCGACGGCATGATGCTGGCCACAGGAGTTCGTGCAACCGGAGATGTTGATGCGCACGCCCCCGACTTCGGCCAGGCCAGCCTCGTCGAGCGCGGAGCCGATGGCGTCGGCGAGGCCGCGGCTCTGGGTGACGGCGAGGTTGCAGGTGTCGGCGCCGGGGCAGGCCACGACGTCTCGGGCGAGCTCCGCGCCAGGCTCGGCCATGCCGATGGTGGCAAGGCGTTCGTGGAGTACGGGCAGCTGCGCTTCGGTGAGGCCACGAAACGCCACGTTCTGCCGGTTGGTGAGCCGAACCTCGAGGCCGAGCTCACGCTGCATTGCGGCCAGCGCACGGAACTGCGCGGAGGTGATGTCGCCCAACTTGGCGTAGGCGATGGCGGAGACCGTGCCTTTGGCGTTTCCTCGTACGACGTTGCCCGCCTCCCATTGTTCGAACGGTTTGGTGCCGGAGATCACCACCGGAACGCCTTGGCCCATGGGGGTGGGCGTGATCGTGGCGTGTTTGCCGGCGGGAGCGTCGCCCAACTTCTCGACGATCTCTGGGATACCGCCCGGCCAGGTGGATGACGCCACAAGGAACTTGCGGATGTTCAGGACCCGGCCTTGTACTTCTTCGAAGCCGAGCTGGTCGACCACCCATTTGAGGCGTGCTCGGAGCTTGTTCTTCCGGTTGCCGGTCTGCTCGAACACCCGAAGCACTGCTTCGATGGTGGGGAGGAGATCTTCTCGCGAGGTGAACTCTTCGAGGGCCAGAGCGGGGTGCGGCGTGGCGCCGAGCCCGCCAGCGATGTAGACCCGGAATCCGAGCTCCGGCGTGCCGTCGTCGAGGGTGCGGGAGACGGCTATCACGCCCACATCGTTGAACATGGCCTGGCCGCAGTCGGTGCTGCAGCCGCTGAAGTTGATCTTGAACTTTCGCGGGAGGCGCTGCGCGAACGGGTGACGAAGGAGATGCTGGTGGATGGCCTCGGCCCACGGCGAGATGTCGAGCGCCTCGTAGGGGCAGGCGCCGGCAAGGTGGCAACCCATCACGTTCCGCACCGTGTCGCCACAGGCTTCGCGAGTGGTGAGCCCGACGGAGGCGAGCTGACGCATTACCTCCGGAATCTTGGCCAACTCCACGAAGTGCACCTGGATGTTCTGGCGGGTGGTGATGTGGCCCCAGCCCCGGGAGTAGGTGTCGGCGACGTGGGCGAGCATGTCGAACTGCTCGGGGTCGATGCGGCCGTAGGGCATCTTGATGCGCACCATCTGGTTGGTGCCACCCTGACGCTGCCCGTAGATGCCGTTGTTGAGCCGGAACACCCGGAACACGTCTTCTGGCATCTCCCCGCTGGTGTATTTCTCCAACATCGCTTCGAACTTGGCAATGTCGGCCGCGGCAGCGGCATCGATCTCTCGTAGCACCATGGACGTGTCCTTCAACGTGGCGGGCAGGCGAACGGCGAACCCGCCGCCGAACGGTCGGGAATCCCCGGCTGGGCGATCATGGACGGTAAAACCGACCAAATCGCTCAACAATTCCCCCAGTGTGCCAATTCCTGACCTTCGCGCTCAACAATTGCTCAGGTCGTCGGTCACTTGCCAAGTAACTTGGTGGACAATCGAGCCGGTCCCGGAGGATGTTTCGCCCGAGGTGGGCGAAACATCCCCCCGAACGAAGGTGCGTTCAGCTCTTTGGAAGGAGCACGCCGTCGATCACGTGGATCACGCCGTTCGACGTCTTGATGTCGGTCTTCACCACGTTCACGGTGTTGCCGCTCGTGTCGGTGAGGGTGACTTTGTTGCCCGACACCTTCACCGTGAGCTTCGGACCTGCCACGGTCTCGACCTCTTTGCCGTCGAGTTTCACCACGTCGGCTGCCATGACGTCGCCCTTGACCACGTGGTAGGTGAGGATCGTGCTGAGGGTGGCCTTGTTCTCGGGCTTGAGGAGGTCGTCGAGCGTGCCGGCGGGAAGGGCCTCGAAGGCGGCATCGGTAGGAGCGAACACGGTGAACGGCCCCGTACCTTTGAGCGTGTCGACCAGGCTTGCGGCCTTGAGTGCTGCGGCGAGCGTGGAGAAGTCCCCTGCGGCCACGGCCGTGTCGACGATGTCTTTCGCGCTGGCCGGGGCGCTGGTGGCGGTACCGCCGGCCTTGGTGGTCGGAGCGGCGGATGCTCCCGACTTGGCGGTGCTGGCCGTAGTCGACGCATCTTCGGTGTTGCTGCACGCACCGAGGACGAGAGGGATGGCAGCAAAGCCGATGCCGAAGCGAGCAAAGCGGGTGGCGGACATGGGGAGTCTCCTTTTAGGGGTAAATGGTGCTGGTTGAAACGCCGACCCGGTTCCGATCGTTCCCGATTCCCCAGAAAACCCAGAAAACCCCGAAAAGGAATCGTGGCCGCCGGCTTGTTCGCAGGGCAACGATCCGTGTCAGCTCGGCGCTCGACGGCCGATCAGCGCTCGAGGGCCGATCAGCGGCGAAGGAACTCCGACACCCGGAACGCCAGGTCGAGCGATTGGCGGGCGTTGAGCCGCGGGTCGCAGATTGTCTCGTAGCGGGTGTCGAGTTGCTCTTCGCCCAGCCCTTCGGATCCGCCAAGACATTCGGTGACGTCGTCGCCGGTGAGCTCAACATGCACGCCACCGGGCCAGGTGCCAGCCTCTTCGTGGGCGAGGAAAAATCCGGCGATCTCGGCGAGCACGTCGTCGAAATGGCGGGTCTTTCGACCGTTCGGCGCCGTGAAGGTATTGCCGTGCATGGGGTCGCAGGCCCACACCACGGGATGGCCGCTCTTCTTGACGGCTTCGAGCAACGGAGGGAGTGCGTTGCGCACCGTGGTCGCGCCCATGCGGGCGATGAGGGTCAGACGGCCAGGCGTGCGGTCGGGGTCGAGCGCTTCACACAGCGCCACGATCTCGGCCGGCGTCACCTTCGGACCCACCTTGCAGCCGATCGGATTGCCCACGCCGGCCAAGAACTGCACATGGGCGCCGTCGATCTGGCGCGTGCGCTCGCCGATCCAGAGCATGTGGGCGGAGCAGTCGTACCAATCGCCGGTGATCGAGTCGCGCCTGGTGAGCGCCTCTTCGTAGCCGAGGATCAGCGCTTCGTGACTGGTGTAGATGTCGACCTCGTGCAGGTTTGGTTCGTCGTCGGTGTGGATGCCGCAGGCCTTCATGAACCGAAGGGCACGGTCGATCTCGTCGGCGAGTTGTTCATATCGCTGGCCCTCGGCGCTGTTGCCGACGAACTCCTGGTTCCAGGCGTGCACCCGCGAAAGGTCGGCAAACCCGCCTTTCGTGAACGCTCGCACCAGGTTGAGCGTGGCCGATGCCTGGTGGTACGCGGTGAGGATTCGTTCTGGATCCGGTTGCCGCGCGGCGGCGGTGAACCCGACGTCGTTCACGATGTGGCCGCGGAACGACGGCAACTCCACGCCATCGATCAACTCGGTGCCAGCGGAACGGGGCTTGGCGTACTGCCCGGCGATGCGGCCGACTTTCACCACGGGCACCCCGGCCGAGTACATGAGCACCACCGCCATCTGGAGGATGACCTTCAGGCGCTCGCGAATGGTGTCGGCCCCGAATGCATCGAACGACTCGGCACAATCGCCGGCCTGGAGCAAGAAAGCTTCGCCTCGCGAAACCTTGGCGAGGTGGGCGGTGAGCGAACGCGCTTCACCCGCGAACACCAACGGAGGGTACGTGGCCAGCGTCTTGGTGACCCGATCGAGATCGCTCGAATCGGGCCAGTCGGGTTGCTGTTCGACGGAGAGGTCCCGCCACGACGACGGGGTCCAGGTGGAGTGCACAGCAAAAGGGTGGTCGATGGGGCGCCCGGAAGCAAAGCGGTTCCGCAGACCCGCATCCCGTGGGGGTGCTCGTTCGTCCGGTGGTGCGTTCTCGGGTGCCTCAGGCGGCGTCGATGTCGACAATGTCGGGTGCCTGCTCGCGAACCGTGGTGACAGCTCGTTTCACCATCCGGCGGGCGGCCTCGGCGGTGACTCCGAGCTCGTCTCCCACTTCGCGATAGCTCTTCTTGCGACCATCGGTGAGCCCGAACCGCTGCTCCACGGCGTAACGAGCGCGGGGCTCGAGCACGCCGAGGAGGTCGGTGATCATCTGCTCTTCGACGCCGGCCAGCATCACCTGTTCTGGCCCGGGCTTCGGGTCGGCGATCAAGTCGACGAGCTCGTTGCCATCGTCGTCGCCGACCGTGCGGTCGAGCGACGTGGGGGTGGTGAGGCGGTGGAGCCACGCGTTCTCGGGATCAAGCTCCTCACCGTTGCCCGACACGTGCCGGAGAGCGGCACGAAGACCAGCAGAGCGGTCGCCTGGCAAACGGACGAGGCTGGCCTTCTGATCCAGGGCTCGGCCGATGGCCTGACGGATCCAGAAGGTGGCATAGGTGGAGAACTTGAAACCTTTTCGCCAATCGAACTTGTCGACGGCGTGTTCGAGGCCAAGGTTGCCCTCCTGGATGAGATCGAGCAGTTCCATCGCCGGCGGCAGGGGATACCGGCGGGCAACGCTCACCACAAGACGAAGGTTGGCACGGATGAACCGGTCCTTCGCTCGCGCGGCATCGCGTACATCCCGCTGAAGCTCTCGCCCGCGCTCGCCGTTGTCGAGCCGAACCTGGGCATCGCGCCCGCGCTCGATCGCCTGGGAGAGTTGGCGTTCCTCCTCCGCCGTGAGCAGGGAGACCATGCCGATCTCGTTGAGATACTGACCAACTGAATCGCTCATCGCCTGTCGATCCTTCCGCATCCGGTGCACCCAATGGCCCGGAATTGCAATGGTGTAACGGCGGGAGAGGCACGGAATGTTCCCCCTGGGGCAGGTGACCTTGGTCACGTGGTGACGGCGCTGGCACCGGTCGAGTCCATAGGCTTGCTCGGGTGAGCGATCAGGATGCGGCGCCAGTCCGGCGGCGAATCGGGGTTTTCGGGGGAACCTTCGATCCCCCACACATCGGTCATTTGGTCGCGGCCCGCAATGCCCTGGCACTGCTTGAACTCGATGAGGTGCTCTTCGTGGTGGCGAACGAGCCTTGGCAAAAAGTGGCCAGTCGTTCGGTCAGTCCGGCGGTGGCCCGGTGCGACATGGTGGCCGCAGCGATCGCCGACCTCGACGGCGCATCTGTGTGCGATGTGGAGTTGCGGCGAGGCGGTATGAGCTACACGGCCGACACCCTCGCCACCCTCGCTCGTGATCATCCCGACGCCGAGCTGATCTTGCTGGTGGGTGCCGACGCGGCGCGAGGAATGCCCACCTGGGACAGGCTCGACGACGTACTGGCTCGTTGCACGGTCGCCATGATTGATCGTCCCGAGGCCGAGTCGGCCATGTTCGAGGGCCTCGACGCGGCGATTCCCTTGTGGGTGCAGGCTCGGGTGCGGATCCCGTTGTTGGCGATCTCGAGCACCGAGTTGCGTCGCCGTGTGGCGCTTCGTGAGCCCCTCGACTACCTCGTTCCATCAGCGGTGGTTGCAGTTATCGAGCGGCTCGGCCTCTATCGTGCAGCGAACCTATGAGGAGTCCCACGCCATGACGTTGCGCCGAGGCGCTGCGCCCGACGACGGTTGGAGTCCCTCCGCCAGCCCGGACACTGGCGACGAGCGCGTCGTGGAAGCGGGGCTCTTCGCTCTCCTGGAGGACAACGCTGAGTTCGTGGATCCCGTGCCGGCAACGATGGACGGCTCTGATTCACGCCCGGCACCGCCGGCGGGTCCTCTCCGTGCCCTACGAACCGTCGCCGCGGTCGCGGCCGCGCGACCGGATCGCCCGGTTCGAGGCGCGCCGGTGCCGGCAATCGCCGGCTCGCCGAGCGAGCCGTCACCGTTTTGGCGTTTCGGGTTCCCGGCGTTGGTTCTGGCGCTCTCGTTGCTGGCGGTCACCCTGGTGCGGGTCGGCTTGAATGATGTCCTGACAGGTCGAGGAGGCCAGATGGCCGACCGCACGCGTGATCCGAGCGCGCCCGGCTACGAGGTGCTCACCGAACCCACACCCACACTCCTGGTGGTGCAGACCGACACCACCGGCGCGGTCACTGGGTCCACCCTCATGGCGCTCTCGGGCGAGAAGGTGGGCGGCGTGATCGTGATGCCACCGGGTACTGCCATCACGATTCCGGGGATGCCTCCGATCCGATTCGATGTGGCCTACGACGTCAACGAACTTCCCGGTATCAAGCTCAGTGCGGAGCTGGCGCTACAGGTGGGTATCGGCGATGTGACGGTGATCGACCCCACGAAGTGGGCGGACCTGGTGGAGCCAGTGGGCATGGTTGCGCTCACCAATCCCGAGGAAGTGCGGGTCGACGGCAAGGTGTTGTTCCGAACGGGCCCACTAGAGCTGAAGCCCGCCGATGTGGGCTCGTATCTCTCCGCGGTGGGTTCCGGAGAGAGCGACGTGAACCGCCTCAATCGCAATCGGTTGTTCTGGGATGCCTGGCTCGACAAGATGAAGACGACCGGCACCGTGGATGCGCTTCCCGGCGAGTCGACGTCGGGCATCGGCAAGTTCCTACGGGGAATGTCCACCCTTGAGGCCGACGTGGCGGCGCTGCCGGGAGAACCACAAGGCATGGCATCGGGGTCACTCTTCACGATCAGTGAAATCGGGCTCGGACCCATGGTGGCTCGGATGGTGCCGTTCCCGGTGAGTCCTGCTGAAGGTGTGCGCCTCCGCGTTCGTGTGCTCGACGGCACTGGGCGTTTCTCCCACGGCAAGTCGTTGGCGCCCACCCTCGTCCAGGCCGGCTGCGAGATCACCGCCATCGGCAACGCCAAGACCTTCGACATCGCCACCACGGAGCTCATCTACTACGACGATGCCCGCCGTGAGAAGGTGGAGAAGATCGCCGCTACCCTCGGCGTCGGACGCATCCTGAAATCCGACGCGGCCGGACAAGGTGTCGATCTCACCATCATCCTCGGTGCCGATGCCGAGCAGCTCATGAAGGATGCCGGTTCGACCGTCATCACCAGCCCACCCGAAGTAGTGGGCACCACGATCCTTGGAGGAACAAGTGGCTGACGCCGCCAATATCGACGTAGCCGCGAATGCGACCGCCCCAACTGACACGGCCGCTACCGATTCCCCAGCCGGTGCTGGTGCTGGTGCCAGTCGGCCGGCCGACCCTCGGCGCATGGAAATCATTCGGCGAGGAACCGGCGGCCGCACCAAGGCGGTACGTCGAACGGCGTCGGCAGAGGAGGTGCGTTCGTGGATGATCGCTGCGTGCGCGGCCGCGGACGCCAAGACCGATGCCTCCACTTTGGTGTTCGACGTGGGTGAGGTCTTGTCGATCACCACGTGGTTCGTGGTCACGAGTGGACGAAACGGTCGTCAGGTGAAGTCGATCGTCGACAACGTCGAGCAGGAGATCGACGCCATGGGTGGCCCGAAACCGCTCCGTACCGAGGGCCTCGAATCACTCGATTGGGTTGTGGTCGACTACGGCGATTTCGTGGTGCACGCGTTCCACGACGAGACCCGTGCCTTCTACGAACTCGAACGGCTCTACAGGGACGTGCCGGTGGTGGACTGGCAAGCCGAGGCGGCGCCGGTGGACGCCGAGGGATCGACGGAGGAGTAGCCCCTCCTGCCGCTCGCCGGCTCGGACGAGCGTCTACCGGCGGCGAGTGGGCGGGCGTGCGGCGAGCAAACGTGCGGTGGGGTCCGAGATCGGGGCCGCCAGGATCGCCGCCACGAGGTCGGTGACGCGGCTGGCAAACAGTTTGTCGTCGCGCCGATGGGAGGCTGCGGCCCGGCGGGCGAATTCGCCGTGGGCGAAACGCATGGCGGCGAAGCGCACATGAAACGTGTCGGCTGTTTCGGGGGAGAGGAGCGGCGCCACGAGCGATCGCCATCGGTGGAGGCTGTCGACCCCCGTCGCGTCGGTGGCGCCGACGCCGCTGTCGAGCACGGGGTCGGGACGGTTGAGCACCTCCCCCATGATCCGGAGATACGCCCGACCGCTGGGATCGGTGAGTTTGGTGGCCAGGGGAGCCACGAAGGCCGACGCCAACTCGTGGATGTCGGCGACGCCGTGGGCCTCGTAGCGGTCGAGGAGCGCATTTCGGCTGGCGTCGATCGTGTGTCGGTGGCGGGCGAGCACGGCATCGACGAGCGTGGCGCGGGTACCGAAGTGGTATTGGGCGGCGTTGGTGTTGGCTTGGCCGGCGTGGCGGGTGATCTCCCGAAGTGACGCGCCCTCGATGCCCTGAGCGGCGAAGAGCTCCTCGGCGGCATCGAGCAGCCGGGTCCGGGTGAGCACCGCGGCGGTTGCGGTGGAGGGGAGGCCGGGCACAAATGATCATGATACACACGGTTGATGATCTAAAGCAGATGCGTTACTGTCGACGGTGCTGCCGTCCAACGAGAGGAACCGTCATGGCGATCGATTTCACGCTCACCCCGGAGGTGGAGGCCATCCGCCTTCGCGTCAAGGACTTCATGGAAAAGGTGGTGAAGCCGGGGGAGGAGAAGCTCGGCGACCCCGACGACATCGAGCGCGACGACTACCTCAAGATCCTGTTCGGCATGCGCGAAGAGGCGAAGGCCGCCGGCCTGTGGTTGCCGCACATGCCGGAGGAGTGGGGCGGCATGGGGCTTGGTCACGTGTCGCTGGCCATGGTGCAGGCCGAGGGCGCCAAGACCTACTACGGGCCATGGGTGATGAATTGCCAGGCACCCGACGAGGGCAACATGCACACGCTGCTGCATTGGGGCACCGACGAGCAGAAGGACAAATACCTTCGTCAGCTCTGCGATGGCTTCCACATGAGCTGTTTCGCCATGACCGAACCCGAGGTGGCCGGCTCCGACCCCACGCTCATCCGCACCACGGCCGTGCTCGATGGCGACGAGTGGGTGGCCAACGGGCACAAGTGGTTCATCTCCAATGCTCGCCGGGCCAGCTTCGCCATTCTCATGGCCCGCACGGAAGACAATCCCGACCTTCCGCAGGCTGCCAACACCGGCTTCATCGTCGACATTCCGTCCGACGGATGGAACCGCGTGCGCGAGGTCGAGACGATGCACGGCGGTACCGGTCATTCCGAGATCGTGATCGAGGACCTGCGCATCCCGGCCGGCAACATGCTCGGTGAACGGGGCTCGGGCCACCGGCTCGGCCAGTATCGGCTCGGCCCGGCCCGGCTGGCGCACTGCATGCGGTGGATCGCCCAGGCGGAGACGGCGCTCGACATGATGGTCGACCGTTCCCTGAATCGGTTCTCCCACGGTTCCGTGCTCGCCGAGAAGCAGGGTGTGCAGTGGATGATCGCCGACTCGTCGATGGAGCTCTACCAAGCCAAGCTCATGGTGCTCCACGCCGCCTACAAGATCGACAACAAGCTCGACTTCACCAGTGAGGTGTCGATGGCGAAACACTTCGTAGCCAACGCTCTCGGCCGGATCATCGATCGTTCGATCCAGGTGCACGGTGCCCTCGGCTACTCCACCGACACGCCGCTGGCCCACATGTTCCAGCACGCTCGATGGGCTCGATTCGCCGACGGTGCCGACGAGATCCATCAGATGCGCATCGCGCAGCGCACGATTGCTGCGTACCGCGATCACGGCTCCACCAAGGCGGCAACGGGCAACCTCCCCATCTGACCCGTTGTCGGTGATGTCTTGACGCGCAACGGAATTCACCCACGTCGTGACCAGCGGTCTGCGTAGTCTCGACCGACGCCAACCGAAATGGGCCGAGGGTGGCTACCAAGTTGAACCAGATCATCGCCGTGGAGAAGGGCGCCAAGTCCAAAGCCTTCGCGGCGGTCACGGAAGCGCACCAGGTGCTCCAAAAGTCGGCCGTTCTGGCGGGCATCAGCCGCACCTATCAGCCGGCCGACGAGGACGGCGAGCAGTACCCGCCGGAGTCCACCAAAGTGCAGGTGAAGGCCGAGGAACTGGCCAGCGAAGTTTCGGCAATTTTGGTTGAGCCCTTCGATGTCACGGCCACCAAGGGTCCGCCCGACAATGAGGTGAGCCATCGGGAAGTGTTGCGGCGAGTCCGGGGGCGCTGCCACCAAGGACGAGGACGCAGCGGCACTTGGTTGTGCGGCGAGGACGAGGACGCCGGAGGTG
>Ga0105047_10003016_pt1 | contig 29848 bp, 28 predicted proteins | sample MAT04_FD_78384 | JGI IMG/M metagenome (GOLD analysis project Ga0105047, IMG submission 78384) | Freshwater microbial communities from Lake Fryxell liftoff mats and glacier meltwater in Antarctica - MAT-04 (megahit assembly) | ecosystem: Environmental > Aquatic > Freshwater > Ice > Liftoff... | reverse complement strand
GCCGTGGGACGCTGGCGCGCGATGGAGGGGGATTTTCCGGTCGATTCCTCAGGTGGCTTGCCAGACGGACAGGACTTTTCCGGGGTCGAAGGACTGGAAAACGGCTTGCTCAAGCGACCTGAGGTTTTCGCTCGCACTGTCACTGAAAAACTGCTAACATACGCTTTAGGTCGGGGCTTGGAATCCTACGACGCGCCCGCCGTCCGCAAAATTCTCCGCGCTGCCGAACCGGGCGGTTACAAGTTTTCCGACATCATCACCGGGATCTGCGTGAGCGTTCCCTTCACCATAAGAAAAGCCCATGTATCTGAGTAGAAAATCCCTGCCACGCCGCACCTTTCTTCGCGGCATGGGCGCGACCGTTGCCCTGCCCTTGCTCGACGCGATGATCCCCGCCGCCACCGCCGCCGCGCTTTCGCCCGTGAAGCCGGTGAAACGACTGGGCTTCGTATTCATGCCCATGGGCAGCGATATCAAAAGCTGGACACCCGAAGGAAGTGGAAAACTCGGCGAACTCTCCCCCATCCTCTCCTCGCTGGAGTCGGTGAAAGAGCATGTCTCCGTCCTCACCAACATGGAGCTCGGCCCCGCCTATCCCGGCACCCACGCCACCTCGAACGCCGCCTTCCTAAGCGCCGCCCGTGCGAAGCAGACGGAAAGCTCCGACTATTTCCTCGGCACCACTGTCGATCAGATCGCCGCCCGCCACATCGGCGGCAATACCCAGCTTCCCTCGCTGGAATTGTCCATGGACCTGATGCAAACCGTCGGCCAATGCGACAACGGCTACGCCTGCGTCTATCAGAACAATCTCTCCTGGGCATCCCCCACCACGCCCCTGCCCGCAGAGGCACATCCGCGTCTCGTTTTCGAAAGCCTCTTCGGCGAGGGCGGCACACCTGCCCAGCGTCGCGAGGCTCTGCGGAAACGCGCGAGCCTGCTCGATTTCGTCAGCGCCGATCTCTCCCGCCTGAAGCGCGATCTCGGCCCGGCCGACCGCTCGAAGATCACGGACTACCTCGATGCCGTCCGGGAGGTCGAGCGCCGCATCCAGCGCGCCGAGACCGATGTGAAGGAAAATCCACTCCCCGATCTCGACAGGCCGACCGGAGTTCCCGCCGCCTACGCGGATCATGCGAGGCTGATGTTCGAGCTTCAGATCCTTGCCTTCCAAGGGGACATCACCCGCGTCACCACCTTCCAACTTGCGCGGGAAACGAGCAACCGCACTTACCCGGAGATAGGCGTGAGCGATCCGCACCACCCGCTTTCCCATCATGGCAACGACCCCGAAAAAATCGCCAGAATCGCGAAGATCAACGCGTTCCACGTCTCTCTCTTCGCCGAGTTCCTTGAGAAAATGAAAGCCACTCCGGACATTGATGGCAGCCTGCTGGACAACTCGCTCTTCCTGTACGGCAGCGGCATGGGGAACCCGAACGTCCATGACCACTCGAACCTCCCCATCCTCGTCGCCGGCGGCGCTGCGTGCGGGATGAAAGGCGGTCGCCACATCCGCTACGACGAGCCGACCCCGCTCGCCAACCTCCACCTCACACTCCTCGACAAAGCAGGCGTGAACCTCGATTCCTTCGGAGACAGCAACGGCAAACTCGACGACCTTGGCCGCGCTCTCGACCTATGATCCCGCGTGCGATTGCCCTTCTTCTTCTTTCCGCAGCTCTGTCCGCAGCTTCCGAGGCGCTGCTGAACGCGGTGGATTCCGATGATCTCCCGACCGTTCGCGATCTTGTGAAAGCGGGAGAAGGCGTTGCGGAAACAAACCGCTACAACGTCACACCTCTTTCCCTCGCCTGCCGCAACGGAAACGCGGAAATGGTGAAGCTTCTCCTTGATGCCGGGGCCGATCCCAATCAGAAGCTCAACGGCGGAGAAACTCCGCTGATGACCGCCGCACGGACGGGGAGTGCCGGATGCATCAGGCTCCTGTTAGAAAAAGGCGCGGAGATCGACGCGAAGGAACGCGGCCAGACCGCCCTCATGTGGGCCGCCGCCAAGGGTCATGCGGATGTCGTGAAACTTCTTTTGGACAAGGGGGCCGATTTCAAAACTTCCCTGGACTCCGGCTTCACCGCTTTTCTCTTCGCCGTGAGAGCGGGTCATTCTCCGGTGGTGAAAATTTTCCTTGATGCAGGGACAAGTTCTTCCGAGGCCGCGAAGGTCCGCCACATCGATGACCGCTCCATGCGTGACAACACCTCACCGCTCATGCTCGCCACCGAGAACGGCCACCTCGCGCTGGCCTTGGAACTCATTGCCTCAGGTGCCGATCCCAACGACATGCGCTCCGGATTCTCCCCTCTCCACGCACTCACCTGGGTGCGGAAAACCCCAAGCGGCGACGGCCCCGACGGCATCCCGCCTCCGCCCATTTCCGGAAAAATCACCGGCACCCAATTCGTCGCGGAAATCGTGAAACGCGGGGCGGATGTGAACATCCGCCAGACCGCAGGCGGCGGCGGTGGCCCGAGGCTCAACCTAAAAGATGCGACTCCGTTCCTCATGGCCGCCCAGACGGATGATCTTCCTTTGCTCAAAGCCCTGATTGATGCCGGTGCCGATCCCAACATTCCCAACGCCGATGGCACCACTCCGCTCATGGCCGCCGCCGGGGTAGGGATCGACGCACCCGGTGAGGATGCGGGATCGGAAGAGGAAGCGATCAAGACTGTGAACTACCTCCTGGAACTCGGCGCGGATATCAACGCTACCAACAAGCTCGGCGAAACCGCCATGCACGGAGCCGCCTACAAAGGTGTCGCGAAAGTCATCAGGCTCCTCAACGCACGCGGAGCCGACCCCGCCGTCTGGAATCGGAAAAACAGCAACGGCTGGACTCCGCTTCTCATCGCCCAAGGCCACCGGTTCGGAAATTTTCGGCCTATCATGGAAACGCAGAAGGCGTTGGAAGAAATTCTGAACGAGCAATAGGGAGAGCCATCATTGTGGAGAGCCGTGTCTCGGACAGGCTTCTGTGGCATGATTTTCTCTGTCGGTCCCGCACAACGAAGCCGGTCAAAGACACGGCTCTCCACATGCCGCTGCTTTTCCCGCCCGCGTGCCGGTGGCGAAAGCACCTTGCAGGAGATAGCCGCCTGTCGGTGCGTCCCAGTCAATCATTTCCCCGCAGACGAAGACTCCGGGCAGTTTTTTCAGCATGAGATTCGCGTCCAGCTCGCTCCATTTCACTCCTCCTGCGGTTGAGATCGCTTCCGCGATGGGGCGGGGACGGATGAGTTCGATCCGGCAGTTCTTCACTTCCTGGATAAGTTGCTCACAATGTGAATAACTCCTTCTGGCAAGAATCGCGGAGGCCGGAGCACTGAGTTTCAGGCGTTTGCGGATTTGTTCCCAGTTGTTCACATGCGTTTCCGTCAGCTTATTCACAAGTTCCTCACAGGAGAAAGTGGGCTTGAAGTCGATGTTTAGAGCGGGTGATTCCATCGCCCTGAGCGCGCCGCCCAGCGCGTAGATTGACCCACCTTCGAGGCCATAGCGGGTGACCATGAGCTCGCCGGGAACCGATTTCCCCCCGGCGCTCACGCGGATGTTTTTCAACGGCATCCCCTCGCAAGCGAGCACCTCCGGCGGCCAATCGCATTCCCAACCGCAGTTCGAAGGGACGAGCGGGGTGCATTCGATTCCCAGGGTTTTGAATTTCTCCAACCAGCCGCCGTCCGATCCGGTCTTCGGCCAGGATCCGCCGCCGAGAGCGAAGACGATGGCTTTGGCGCGGACTTCGCTTCCGTTGGAGAAACGGAGAATGTTTCCGGGAAGCAATTCGGTCCAGAATTGACGCGGCCGAATCTCCACTCCGAGATCCTTGAGTCGGGCCAACCACGCGCGGAGGACGGGCGCTCCTTTGAGCGACTTCGGATAGACTCTGCCGCTGCTCGCTTGGAACGTTTCCTGGCCTAGACCGTGGCACCATTCACGGAGGTCGTTTGGAGAAAAATCGCGGAGCATTTCCTCCCAAATGTCTCCGCCCGAATATCGAATGACAAATCTCTCAATATCCTCCCCATGCGTGATGTTCAGCCCGCCCTTTCCCGCGACGAGAAATTTCCTTCCGACCGAGGGCTTGCCATCGAAGACTGTGACCGAGCGTCCCGCCTCCGCCGCGACTTCCGCCGCACGCAGACCCGCAGGGCCGCCGCCGACGATGGCGATGTCGATATCTTCCATCGTCACACAAGTTTCAATCGGGCGAGATCCTGCGCGTCGATAAGGCCGACGGGTCGGCCCTCGGCGTTAATGACGACGATGTCGTCGATACGTTTCTCACCGACCTGTTTCACCGCCTCGACAGCGAGCGAATCCTCGGTGAGGGAAATGGGATTCCGCGTCATCAGATCGGCGACAGGGAGTGAGCCCAGAGCCGGATCTTTCTCATATCCGCGTGCGAAATCCCCGTGGGTGAAAATGCCCGCGAGTCTCCCGTCAGCATCAAGGATGAGGCAGGCACCGGCGCGGCTGCGGTTCATTTCCGAGACTGCATCGGCGACCCGAGCCGTATCGCGGACGGTCGGCATTTTTTCCTCACGGCGCATCACGTCACCGACTTTCAGAAGCAGGGCACGTCCCAGCGAGCCGCCGGGATGGTAGCGGGCGAAGTCGCTTTCTGAAAATCCTCTCGCCTCCAACAGCACCATCGCCAACGCGTCACCCATCACCAGCATCGCTGTGGAAGAGGAGGTCGGAGCGAGATTCATCGGGCAGGCCTCGCGGGCGACGAAGGTGTCGAGGGTGACATCGGCGGAGCGGGAGAGTGAGGAACCGGGCTTGCCGCAGAATGCGATGACCTTGACGTCGAAGCTGCGGACGAATGGCAGCAGTCCGAGCAGTTCCTCGGTCTCACCGGAATAGGAAAGCGCGAGGATCACATCGCCATCCGAAAGCAGGCCGAGATCCCCGTGAAGGGCGTCCTGGGAGTTCAGGACGACAGCGGGCGCTCCGGTCGAGTTCAGGGTGGCGGCGATCTTCTGGCCCACGTTCCCCGATTTCCCCACACCGACAATGACGACCTTGCCGCGGTTTTCCAAAGAGATTTTCAAAAGGGAAACGGCCTCTCCAATTTCAGGGCCGAGGCGTGACGACATTTCCCGAAGGCTCTCCGCCTCCATCTCGATGACCGCCCGGGCTTTCGCTACATGATCCATGGCGGACAGTTCAACCCGGAGGACGGGTCATTTCAACTCGTAATAGCGGACGGCGAAGGGCGGAAGATTTCCGATGGCTAGGCCCGTGGTCGGGAGATATTCTGTCGGCGCTTTAAGAACAGGGGCATCGGAGAGTTTTTCGTGGAAGCTGAGGCTCTTGGCGGATTTTTTACTCATGGACGCCAGAGCGTGCTCCGGGATGATGACAGAGACATCTTTCATCGTGTCGCGAGGCTGAAAACTGGCGACACAGAGGAAGGCCTGTCCGGACGTTTCATCAAATCGGAGAAAGGCGTAGAGCCAGTGGCCGGAGACCGCTTCACCCGGGAGACGACCGAAGGCGGAATTCTCCTTGTTCGCGTGGTTCAGTCCGTAGAACTCACCGCAGGTGAAGGCCGGTTCGCGGAGGACATGGATGAGGCGCCCGTACCATTCGCGCAGTGCCTTCTGCTCAGGTGAAAGTTTTTCCCCATCGTATTTCCCTCCGTTGACCCATTTCCGGAACTCGGGCATGGAGGTGTAATCGAAGATGGAAGTCCGCCCGTCATCGCCACTGAAGCCCTCCGCTCCGATGGCGGGTTCGCCGATTTCCTGGCCGGAGTAGAGCATGATCGTCGCGCGGCTTATCCCGAACATGACTCCCGTTGCCGGCCGTCCGGCTTCCATGCCGACTCCGCCCCAGTGCCGTGGATTCGCGATGCGGACTTCGTCGTGGTTTTCCAGATAGCGGATGCAGTGATGGAATCGCTCCCCGCAGAATGTCTCCCCGTCGATGTCGTTCGCCCATTTCCCGCACTCGTAGATCCCTTGGAGGATCTTGTAGGTCGGGTGCTCGTAGGCTCCGTTGAAACCGGCTTTCCACAGCTCGTCGAGCACGTCCTTGTCGGTCAGTTTCGCGGGATCGCCATCGTAGGCTTCGGCGCCGAAGAACACCTCGGGATCGCGGGCGCGCGCGCGTTTCACCAACCAGCGCCAGAACTCCATCGGCACCATGTGCGCCATGTCCACGCGGAAGCCATCGACTCCGGTTCCCTGCCAGTAGGTGATGATGTGGTCCATCGTCCGCCATGTCCTCGGCACATCCTCCGGATCGGCATCGGGGCCGGGAAGGTGAAATGTGTTCCGGCCCTGGGTAAAATCGTGACCGTAGTTCAGCTTCACCGTCTCATACCAGTCGTTGATGGATGGCGACCAGGTGATGGAATTGTTTCCCGTCACGCGTCCGAAGTCTTTTTCCATATCGAAAATCCCGAAGCATCCGGGAATATCCCGGGTGGGGAGCCGGAGAGGAGGCCCGCCTCCCGGCATGAGTTCGTTCAGGTAGAAGAAGTGGTTGTCACGGTCGAAAAACACGCCCCGCTTGTCGCCCTCGCCGAAGGTGTGCTCAGGCACGACATCCGAGCTGTAGCTGCGGGCGACGTGGTTCGGGACGAAATCGATGATGACCTTGAAGCCGTGCGCATGGCAGCGGGCAAGCAGATCGCGGAATTCCTCCAGCCGATTCGCAGGGGCATCCGCGTAATCCGGACAGACATCGAAGTAGTCCTTGATCGCGTACGGGCTGCCCGCCCTGCCTTTCAGAATATCCGGGACATCCGCCGGCCTGCCGGGATAATCCGTGCCGCTCGCCTGCTCCAGCACACCCGTCAGCCAGATGTGGGTGAAGCCCATTTTGGAAATGGATTTCAACGCGTCAGCATTGATATCACTGAATTTTCCGCATCCGTTTTCCGCAAGGGTGCCACCGGGTTCCGGGGCGGGGTTTGTGTTTCCGAAAGTCCTCACCATGAGCTGGTAGATCACCGTGCGGTTTTGGCTGCTTGCGTTTTTCATCGGTTTTTGCGACGTTGTTTTTCTGAAATGTTGTCCCTTTCCTCTTTCACGACAGTGACGGAATCATAAAGCGCGAAGATCATCAGGACGACGGCGAGAAAGCCACTGAACAACCACCAAAGTGCGAAGCGGGCCACGTTCTCAGCCAGCCATGAATCCACCACCCACAGCCCGACAGCCATCCATGCCAGCGTGGCGAAGAGCCAGCGCGCCATCCACTTGCGCCGCGTGGGCCTGTCATGGAGGATCGCCTTGGCAAGCCCCTTGCTATTTTCCCAATCGGAATTCCCGCGTTTCACATCCCCAGTCTCCAGAAAGCCCGCAGGAGTCCAAGCGGTATTTTCAGGGTGTCCCCACTTTCGGGTATCCCGTCCTGGAACTCCGTCCTTCCCATGTGGGAGGATTTTCCTATCCTAATGGAAACCATGGCCATTCTCACTGATCGAAAAACCCAACCTGAATATGACGCAATCGTAGTTGGCTCCGGCGCGGGCGGCGGAATGATGGCGATGCAGCTAGCCCTCAACGGGATGAAAGTCCTAATGATCGAGGCAGGTCGGAACTACGATCCGGTGGCGGAAACGCCGATGTTCAACACGCCCGAGCAGGCACCACTGCGCGGCTCCGCCACGCCCGAGCGTTTCTTCGGATACTACGATGCGACAGTCGATGGCGGCTGGCAGGTGCCCGGCGAGCCATACTCAAACAAGGAAGGAACGGAAAAGGGATTCATGTGGTGGCGACCCCGTATGCTTGGCGGTCGCACCAACCATTGGGGTCGGATCTCCCTGCGCTTCGGGCCATACGATTTCCAAGGAAAATCCCGCGACGGGCTCGGCTACGACTGGCCCATCTCCTACGAGGATCTCGCACCCTATTATGACAAGGCCGAGCTGATGGTCGGTATCTACGGTAGCAATGAGCACATGGAGAACACTCCGGATTCTCCCGAAGGCATTCTGCTGCCTCCTCCGAAGCCCCGCGTTGGCGAGTTGCTCGCGAAAAAACACGCGAAGACCGTCGGAGTCCCCGTCGTCCCCATCCATCGCGCGGTGCTCACCCAGCCCCTCGATGGAGTGGCTCGCGCCGCGAAGATGTTTCCCGACAACATCTTCGCCCAGAAAATCGTAGCGAAGGACATGTCGAACCGCGCCGGCTGTTTCTGGGCCACCGATTGCGTGCGCGGCTGCTCGATACGCGCGAATTTCCAATCCACCACCGTTCTCATCCCACCCGCACTCGCCACCGGCAACCTCGATATCATCACCGATGCCATGGTTCGCGAAGTCCTGACTGACGATTCCGGAAAAGCCATCGGCATCCATTACATCGACAAGCCGACCCGCAGCGATGCCATCGCCAAGGCCAAGGTCGTCATCCTCAGCGCCTCCACCTGCGAGACCGCCCGCATCATGCTGAACTCGAGGTCCGCGCTTTTCCCCAACGGAATCGCCAACACCAACGGACAGGTCGGCAAGAACCTCACGGACTCCCTTGGCAGCGGTCTAGGAGGCCACATCCCCGCGTTGGAAAACCTGCCTCCCTACAACGAGGACGGAGCCGGCGGAAACCACGTTTACTCGCCATGGTGGAATTACAAGATCCAGGAAAAACTCGGCTTCCCACGCGGCTACCACATCGAGATCGGCGGCGGCAGGCGCATGCCGGGCATGGGCACCCTCGACATACTCGACAGCACATCCACCGGGGTTTACGGGAAAAAACTCAAGGACGAAGCCCGCCGCTACTACGGAGCCAACATGGGCTTCGCCGGACGGGGCGAAATGATTCCGAACGAGAACTGCTACTGCGAGCTCGATCCTACCCGCGTCGATCAATGGGGCATCCCCGTCCTGCGTTTCCACTGGAAGTGGTCGGACTACGAATACGACCAGGTCACCCACATGCAGAATACCTTCGCGGAGATCATCACGGAAATGGGCGGCACCGCCACCCCGCGTTCGGGGCGGGAAGCCATCGCCGATCCTGGGAAAATCATCCACGAGGCAGGCACCGTACGAATGGGGCCGACCTCGAAGGACTCGGTGGTGAACTCCTTCGGCCAGACATGGGACGTGAAAAACCTCTTCGTCGTCGATGGCTCTATCCTTCCCTCGAACCCTGACAAGAATCTCACCCTCACCATCCTCGCCCTCGCCTGGCGATCCTCGGAATACCTCATCCAGGAGATGAAATCCGGAAACATCTGAACCCAAGCCCGATTTCACCATGAACGATTTCACCGTCTCCCGTCGCGATATTTTCAAGCTCATCGCCGCAGCCAGCGCCGCTACCGCCCTTCCAGCGCCGAACCTTGCCGCACAGACTCTCCAAGCCGCCCCGCTCGCCTACAAGAACCCTTTCCTGGATCCCGCATACTCGAACCCGGTCATACCATGGGAGAAACCTCTCGTCGAACCGGAGATCAAAACCCTTGAGGCTCTGTGTGACATCATCATCCCCGGGGACGCGGATTCCCCCGCCCCGTCCGCGATCAAGATCCCTGATTTCATCAGCGAGTGGATCGGTGCTCCCTACGAGCCGAACCAGACTGACAAGGAAATCATCCGCGGTGGCATCGGATGGATTAACACCCATTCCAACAGCCTCCACTCGGCGCCCTTCGCGAACCTCACCGCCCCGCAGCAGATCGCCATCGTTGATTCCATCTGCGATTGGCTGAACCCCGCGCCGGAACTCGCCATCGGCGCGAATTTCTTCCGCAAGCTCCGCGCCCTCACCCTCGGCGGCTACTACAGCCATAGTAGCACCTGGAAATCCCTCGGCTACGTCGGCAATGTCCCTATCGCAGGCCCGTATCCAGGCGTCCCCGAGGAAATCATCAAGATGCTCGGGCTGGAAGGCGTCTGAAAAAGGAAGGGTGACTTACTCGACACCCGCAGGCACAGGTGCCTCTTTCCCGGTCAGAGCCACGAAAGCCGCTTCCGCCATTTTTCCGGCACCTTCGGTATTCGGATGGACGCGGTCCGGCAGCAACTCGGGGGTTTTCTCCAGAGCGGCGTGCATATCGATCACACCGAGCCCCATGTCCTTGGCCAGCTTGTCGATGAGCGGGATCTGCTCCTGCACACCGGCTTCGTTGATTCCGAAATTCCCCTCACCCGGCACCGGGCAGGGGCGGCTGATCCATATCTTCGGATTGCTTTTCAGCACCTGGAAAGACTTCACCATCTTCGTGTAATCCGGGACGAAATCCGCCTTCTTGTCCCAGTTCTGTGGCTTCGTGTCATTGGTCCCCAGCATGATCAACACCACATCCGGCTCGGACGCCAGTGCCTCCTTGTAAGCGCTTTCCTTCATGTATGGCACATCCCCGCTGTCCATCAGTGTCCGTCCGCTCAGCCCGTAATTGGTCACCTTCCACTTGTCCCCCAGCAGCTCCTGGAGTTGTGAAGGGTAGGAACTCCCATTCTCCGCTCCGGCACCTTGCGTGATGCTATCGCCCACGCAGGCCAACTTGACCGGGCCGTCATACTTCCCAGGATCGACCGGGTCCACCGCCAGCAGCGGAAGGGAGGAAAGTGCGAGTGCGAAGAGTGTGGCGAGGCGGATTTTTGTTTTCATATCGTGGGAAAAATCAATCACCTCCCTCCCCCCGACGCAATCGCCACGATCCAGCGTCCACCTGTAAGTTCCAATCCCATTATTTTTCACCAAGGCGGGGATCGAAGTAAAACGGAACCGGAGCGGACGCTTTGACTTCAGCGAAACCGGGATGCCGCACGTTTATCATCATGATCCGCTCTTCCGGGATCACGACGCTGGGCAAAAGGATCGCCAGACTCCTCCCCGCTGCAAGCCACTCATACCCGAATTTCTGGGAAGCGAACGACGATGAAAGATCGTTCCACCCATCAGGCAATCTCCCGATCGAATCCTCATCGATCAGCTCGTCCGGCACCTCCGCCACGATGACTGACCAAGCGGCCCGAGCCACGTCCCGTCCGAAGTGCACCATGATTTCCAGGGCCGCCAGCGCCCGTGATTCCGTGAGATAGGCCGCAGGCACGCCTTGCGGGTTCCATCGCCCCCCCATCTTACGGGCGCCTTCTCCGTCCAGCGCCGTCGCCGCCCGGTGGGTTCCAACAATCCTGTAGTAAAACGCCATAAATCAGTTCGGAACTCCGTTTTCGATGCGCCAGACAAGAGCCTCCACCTCGCGGGCGCCGATCTCCGTATCCGCGTAGTCCAAGGGAGTCTCGCCGTTGAAAGCGAAGGCGGGCTTGCCCAGCCATCTTGCAGCAGCCTCGTGCGATTGGAAAAACGCCGCGACACAGTTAAGAATGCGGGCATATCGCACCAGCCGATCCGATTCCGACCGATCCAGAAAACCAGTCTTCTTCCTGCGATGCAGGGTCGCCCGCGACATCCCGACGAGGGCTCCCATTTTTTCCTCGGTGATTCCCAGCATTTCCTGCAGCGCATGGAACTCGTCGAACGGAAGCCCCTCGCGGACCCTGTTCACCACGTAGGGTGCTTCCGGTTCTCTCAGCACGCCGTCCTTTTCCTGATTCCTGATTTCTTCCCAAGCGTGGGGGGCGACGGGCCCTTCCGATGGCGTGACCTTGTATTTGATCTTTCTAGGTTTCATATGAAACATCTTAGCCCTTCATTTGCTTACACGCAAGAATTTTCTCCAAAAAATTTCCCGTCCCGGACTACTTCCCTGAGACCGCAGAAACAAGCTAATTGATCTCATGGAGCGGCGGTCTGTGAAACAAATAAGGCCGCGCGGGAATCTCCCACGCGGCCTTTTGAACGCTATTTCCCGGAGGGGGATCAGTAGCGGTATTGCTCGCCTTTGAACGGGCCTCCGACCGGGACGTTGATGTAGTCCGCTTGTGCCTGCGTAAGGGTCGTGAGCTTGGCTCCGACTTTGGCGAGGTGGAGACGGGCGACTTCCTCGTCGAGGTGCTTCGGAAGCACCGTGACTTGACCGGGTTTGTTGGTGTCCCGGTTTTTCCAGAGGTCGATCTGAGCGAGGGTCTGGTTGGTGAAGGAGTTCGACATGACGAAGCTCGGGTGACCGGTGGCGCAGCCGAGGTTCACGAGGCGGCCTTCGGCGAGCATGTAGATGCTGTTTCCGGCGGGGAAGGTGTATTTGTCCACCTGTGGCTTGATGTTCGTGCGCTTGACGCCGGGGGCTTTGTCGAGCTTGTCGATCTGGATCTCATTGTCAAAGTGGCCGATGTTGCAGACGATGGCCTGGTCTTTCATTTTCTCCATGTGCTCGAGGCGGATGATGTCGAAATTCCCCGTGGTGGTGACGTAGATGTCGCCCCAGCCGAGGGTGTCCTCGATGGTGAGGACGCGGAAGCCTTCCATCGCCGCCTGAAGGGCGCAGATGGGATCAACCTCGGTGACGACGACCTGCGCGCCTTGGCCGCGGAGGGCCTGGGCGCAGCCTTTTCCGACATCGCCGTAACCGCAGACGACTCCGACTTTCCCGGAGATCATCACGTCGGTGGCGCGCTTGATGCCATCGACCAGAGACTCGCGGCAGCCGTAAAGGTTGTCGAATTTGGACTTGGTGACGGAGTCGTTGACGTTGATGGCGGGGACGAGGAGGGTGCCTGCCTTGGCCATCTGGTAGAGGCGGTGCACGCCGGTGGTGGTCTCTTCGGAAACGCCTTTCCAATCTGCGATCATTTTCGCGAAGATGCCCGGCTGCTCGGCGTGGATCTGCTTGAGAAGGTCCTTGATGACGCTTTCCTCGTGGGAGCCGGCCGGGGTGTTGACCCAGTCGGAGCCGTTCTCAAGCTCATAGCCCTTGTGGAGGAGAAGGGTGGCATCGCCACCGTCATCGACGATGAGTTCGGGGCCGGAACCGCAAGGGAACTGAAGGGCTTTCCAAGTACACCACCAATATTCCTCAAGGGTCTCGCCTTTCCATGCGAAGACTGGCACTTCGGTCGCGGCGATAGCAGCGGCGGCGTGATCCTGTGTGGAGAAGATGTTGCAGGAAACCCAGCGCACTTCGGCACCGAGCTCGACGAGGGTCTCGATGAGGACCGCGGTCTGGATGGTCATGTGCAGGGAGCCCATGATGCGCACGCCCTGGAGCGGTTTTTCTTTTCCGTATTTCTCACGGGTGGCCATGAGGCCGGGCATCTCGTGTTCGGCGATCTCGATTTCCTTGCGGCCGAAGTCGGCGAGGCCGATGTCTCTTACTTTGTAGTCTGTGAAGCTCATATATTTTGTGTCTTGCGTCTAAAAATCTTGTGTCTCTAAGCGATTGCCTTTTTGAGAGCGGAAACCTTGTCGGTTTTCTCCCAGGTGATGTCGGAATCTTCTTTTCCGAAGTGGCCGTAGTTTGTGGTTTTTGAATAGATGGGGCGGAGCAGGTTTAGCTGCTTCACGATATCGGCGGGGTTGAAGGAGAAGACTTTAAGCACCGCGCCGAGGATTTTCGCATCCTCAACGGCGCCTGTTCCGAAGGTATCGATATGGACGCTGACCGGCTCGGGGTGGCCGATGGCATACGCGAACTGCACCTCGCATTTCTCGGCGAGAGCGGCTGCGACGACGTTCTTGGCAACCCAGCGGCCCATGTAGGCTGCGGATCTATCCACTTTGGAAGGGTCTTTTCCGGAGAAAGCACCACCGCCGTGACGGCCGCTGCCACCGTAGGTATCCACGATGATCTTGCGTCCGGTGAGCCCGCTATCCCCCTGTGGTCCGCCGATGACAAACTTGCCGGTCGGGTTGATAAGGAACTCGGTCTTGGAAGTCAGCATTTCCTTCGGAAGCACCTTTTTGATGATCTCGTTGATGCAGAATTTCTCGATCTCCGCGTGGGTCACTGCCTCGGTGTGCTGGGTGGAAATGACGACGTTGACGATACGGGTCGGCTTGCCATCGACATACTCGACGGAGACCTGGGTCTTCGCGTCCGGGCGGAGCCACGGGGCGAGCTTGCCAGCTTTGCGGATTCTTGTCATTTCACGACCGAGGCGGTGCGCGAACATGATCGGAGCGGGCATGAGCTCGGGGGTTTCGTTGCAAGCGTAACCGAACATGATGCCCTGGTCTCCAGCACCCTGTTTGGCGTGTTTCTTGCCTTCCGCAGCTTTCGCGTCCACCCCCTGTGCGATGTCAGGGCTCTGAATGGTGAGGTAGTTGTTGATGAAAAGGGTGTCCGCGTGGAAAACGTCATCGTTGTTCGTATAGCCGATCCCGCGAACCGCATCGCGAATCACCTTCCCAATATTGATCACTTCGTCGATCGGCTTGGTGGTGCCTTTCTTCTTGTCCTGGAGTTTCGGGATCGTGATCTCGCCGCCGACGACAACGATGTTGCTTTTCACAAAGGTCTCGCAGGCAACGCGGCTCTTGGGATCAATCGCGAGGCAAGCGTCCAGGATGGCATCGGAAATGGTGTCCGCAACCTTGTCTGGATGGCCTTCGCCGACGGATTCTGAGGAAAAAATGTAGGTGCTCATGTTGTTTTTAATTTTCGTATCGTCAAATCGTGATGCGATGATATAACCGGGCCGTCATGCCGTCAACCATCAAATCCCTAAAATTGATTTCCGATCCCACCCGGCTGCGCATCCTCATGCTTTTGCACCAGGACGCGCTCTCCGTCGCAGAGCTTCAGGAAATCCTCGGCATGGGCCAGAGCCGCATCTCCACCCAGCTTTCGCAGTTGAAGAACGCCGGCCTTGTGAACGACGAGCGATCCGGGAAAAACAACGTATATTCCGCCACCCTGCCGCCGGAGCTGTTCACACTCGCCACCCTCGCCGCCGACGAAATCCCGGAAAGCCAATCGGACCACCTCGCCCACCGCCATATTCTTTCGAAACGCAAAGACACCGCCCGCGCTTACTTCGACGAACTCGCAGGGCGATTCGGAAAAGACTACGTCCCCGGCCGCTCATGGAAAGCACTCGCCGAGGCACTTCTGAAATCCATGAACTACCGTGATGTCGCCGACCTTGGCGCTGGCGAGGGCACACTCTCCCAGCTCCTGGCCCAGCGTGCGGAGAAAGTCATCGCCATCGATCTTTCTCCGAAAATGGTCGATTACGCCCAGAACCTCGCCATCTCCAACGGCATCCACAATCTCGAGTTCCGCATCGGCGATATCGAGTCCCCGCCCATCGCGGAAAACTCCATCGACCTCGCCATCCTCAGCCAGGCGCTCCATCATGCGGAGCATCCCCAGCGCGCCCTCGACGCCGCTTTCCGCATCCTCCGCCCCGGCGGACGCATCATCATCCTCGATCTGCTGCAGCACAATTTCTCCGAAGCCCGCGAGCTTTACGCGGACCGCTGGCTCGGCTTTTCCGAGAGCAATCTCTCCTCCATGCTCCACAAATCCGGCTTCACCGGCATCGAGACACTCATCGCGGACAAAGAGGATGCCGCGCCGAAATTCCAGACCCTCCTCGGCATCGGCACCCGCTGATTTCCGAGGTAAAAAAACACGAAAACCCCCCACCCCGCGCGACCGCCATTCTCCCCCCGGATTATGGCAGCACGGCGCGGAATGAGAGGCGACGCGCAGTCTGCCTTCACTGTTGCGTTTCGCAAGGTGCTTTTGAAAAACGCCTTTCAATGCTCCCGGGGAAATTCGCAACTCCTTTCGCTACAAGCTTTTTCGGACAATTCCGACTGCGTCTCCAAAGGGCATTAAACCTCTCCGGAAATTTCAGAGATTCACAGCATTCTGCCAAGACTTCCCCTTTGCTCTTCGTCCCGCCCGTGCCTAAACTCACCGCCAACATGATCCGCACAGCGTTCAACCTGCTCCTCGCCATTCTCACTCTCTCCTCGCCGCAGGCCACCGCGCAGAACGGCTCCTCTTCGCTCTACCGCTCCGTCCTCCGCATCGAGGTCGCCACCCAGACGCCCGATTACGAGACACCGTGGAACTCCGGCCGTTTCAGCGGCGGAATCGGCACCGGATTCCTGATCGGGAAAAACCGCATCCTCACCAACGCCCACGTCGTCTCCAACCAGCAGCGCATCCTCGTCACCGTCCACGGCTCCCCTGAGAAATACCCTGCCAAGGTCGAGTTCATCGCCCACGATTGCGATCTCGCCCTCCTATCCCTGGAGGACGACACTGATTTCTCCGACTTCCCTATCTTCTCCATTGGTGAAATCCCCGTCCTCGAGTCCCAGGTCACCGTGATCGGCTACCCTGTCGGCGGCGACCGCCTTTCCGTCACCAAAGGCATCGTCTCCCGCATTGATTTCCAGCCATACTCACATTCCCGCGCGGATTCCCACCTTGTCGTCCAGATCGATGCCGCCATCAATCCTGGGAATTCCGGCGGACCCTGCCTCCAGGATGGGAAAGTCGTCGGAGTCGCCTTCCAAGGTCTGAGCCAGGCGGACAACACCGGCTACATCATCCCGACTCCTGTCATCAAACGTTTCCTCAAAGACATCTCCGACGGCAGCTACGACCACTACGCGGAACTCGGCAGCAGCGAGTTCCCCCTGCACAACCCCGCCATGCGCAAAGCTCTCGGCATTCCGAACAACGGCCAGGGAGTCCTCGTCACCAACGTCGTCCCCACCAGCTCCATCGATGGCGTCTTGCAGACTGGCGACATACTTCTCTCCCTCGACGGGAACCCAGTGGATAGCGATGGACAGGTCCTCGTCGATGGGGAAAAGGTCAACCTCAACGAAATCGTCGAGCGCAAATACGCGGGAGACAAGGTCGCCATCCGCTTCCTGAGAAACGGCTCATGGAACGACGTCGAAGTCACCCTGAAACCCCTCACCCCGTCGCGCATGTATGCGGTGCAGTATGAGAAGACGCCCCGCTACGTCGTCTTCGCCGGCCTCGTCTTCCAGCCGCTCGATACCAATCTTTTCGCCACCGCCAAGTTCACAGACGTCACCGTCCGTCGCCTCTACTCGGACTACATTTCCAAGGGCATCTTCCAGGAGAAAAAGGATATCGTCATCCTCACCCGGATCGAGGCGGATCCCGTCACTTCCCAGATGGACAACTTCGCGGGTCTTGCCGTCGAGAAAATCAACGGCCTCCCCGTTACCAGCCTCCAGCAGGCGCACGATATCCTCTACGCCAAGGAGCAACCCGAGTTCCACGTCATCGAGCTCTACGGAGCCAACCGGCCCGTCATCATCCCTTCCGCCAAAGTCGAAGCCGCCAACAAGCGCGTCCAAGCAAACTACGGCATCACCGAACTCTTCAATCTGGAAGATTGAATCCAGAGACCAGAGACCAGAGACCAGAGCGAAGCGAGCATCCTCTTCCTTGAAAGTTGAAATTTGAAATTTAAATGCCCCGCGTCGCCATCGCCATCGGCTCCAACCTCGGCGACCGCCACGCCAACCTCTCCGCCGCCATCGCGGAGCTGCGGAAAATCGCCACCCCCGGCGAACCCTTCCTCGAAGCCTCCCTCCACGATACCGGCCCGCAAGGCTGCCCGCCCGGCTCCCCGCGTTTCCTCAACACCGTCATAGACCTCCACTACAGCGGCGAGGATCCCCTTGAGTTGTTGGAAAAAACCCAGGCTCTCGAGCGCAGGCTAGGCCGCGCCGCCAACTCCGTCCGCAACGCTCCCCGCCTCATCGATATCGACATCCTCCTCTTCGGAGAAACCACCTTGACTCACCCGGCCCTTCGGCTCCCCCACCCCCGCATCCACGAACGACCCTTCGTCCTCCTCCCGCTTCAGGAAATCCGCCCTGACTTCCACATCCCAAGTCCCCCTTGAGATTTGAAGTTTAGATTTTAGGGTTTCCCCCATGACCATCCTTCTCATCGGCGGCAATTCCGGCATCGGCCTCGCCACCGCGAAACTCCTCCAATCCGAGGGCCACAGCCTCCTCGCCGCCTCCCGCTCCAGCGACCAGCTCCAGGCTCTCGGCATCCCCGTCCAGCCTTTTGACGCGGAAAATCCCGGCCCGCTCGATCTCCCGGAAACGCTCGATGGCCTCATCTATTTCCCCGGAACCATCACGCTCAAGCCTTTCCATCGCCTCACCCCGGAGGATTTTCTCAAAGACTTCCGGATCAACTTCCTCGGAGCCGCCCATGCGATCCAGCAGGCTCTCCCCGCGTTGAAAAACTCCCCGCAGGCCTCCATCGTCCTCTTCTCAACCGTCGCCGTCGCCCAGGGCATGGCTTTCCATGCCTCCATCGCCTCTTCCAAAGCCGCCGTCGAGGGACTCACGAAATCCCTTGCCGCCGAGCTTGCCCCGAAGATCCGCGTCAACGCCATCGCCCCCTCCCTCACCGATACTCCCCTCGCCGCCCAGCTCCTCGGCAGCGATGCGAAAAAGGAAGCCTCCGGGAAACGCCATCCCCTCCAGACCATCGGCAATCCCGAAGATGTGGCCCGCCTCGCCTCCTTCCTCCTCTCCCCCGCCGCCGCCTTCATAACCGGCCAGATCCACAGACCGGACGGAGGGCTATCTTCGGTGAGGGTGTTTTGAAAGTTAACCTGCTTGGCCAGCATGTCTCATTCACGAGAGCAAGCGATCATATTCAGAGTGTGTTCCGATAAAAAACCACACGATTGTATCCCCGTCCAGGATTCCCACAGCGCGATAAGCCCCAGTTACGCGGGCAGACCAGTATTCCCCAACCTTCTTGAACCGGAGAGACGGGTGATGTGGATCTGTCTGCCAAAGTGAATACTGCCTGATAGCCCGAGCTTGAATCGTTTTGGGCAGACGATGGTATCCCTGCCAGCACGAAGCGACTGCCCTACTCCGCATCGGGTGGAAGGATCGATGATTGTCCTGCCCTGTGCTCGCGAATCGCTTGTTGGGCAACCGCATCAAGTCGCCCCGCCTGGATATCCGCCCCGAATTGGCGATCCCATGCGTCTCCGGCTTTCGTCTCAAGACGCTCAATCAACTTGAACATCTCAGCTTCGGGAAGCTGCCCGATAGCGTCTTCGATCTCCATCACGGTCTGCATCCCAGGAATCTACTGAAGTGTGTCGGTAATTCAAGCCTGGTATTTTTTCGAATCTCGATCGACAGACCGGATGGCGGGCTTTCATCGGTGAGGGTGTTCTGATAAACGGGCGAGCGAAGGGAGTCACCACACTCCTGTGGTGGACGGCATTGGCGAACGATCCTTGAGATGATTCACCGTTGCAGCCCACGACAGGAGTGTCGTGACTCCCGTCACTTCCGTCGGCCCTTGATCCTGATCAGGCGATCCGCATCCAGTTTTTCGATCTCTCCGGGCTTGAGCAATCCCTCGTCCATCCATGAGGCCAAGGTCTGTTCGAGATCATGGTAGTTCAGATTGAAGTATCGGAAATCCCTCCTCCATATCCGGATCTCCTGCTCCAGGTTCCAAACGTCTTCCACCGTCTCAATGCGGTATTCCCCGCACCTCCGCACAACCTCCTTCCTCACACGGCTCTCGACCTTCTTCAGCACGGATCTAGCAACCACTTTCTCTGAATCTGTCCACGGTCGGTCCATTTTCTTTTTATCCGACGTTAAAAGTAATGTTGTCGGTACGGTTGAATGGAGGTTGTCATGAAATGAAATCAAAATTCGGTCACTTCGTTCGTCGATAAGTCTTCGTAGATAACACCGGTCCAAGGCGCTTCCACTGAACAGTGACATCATCAAATGTGCTGTCTGGGACAATGAGAGTGCCAAGGTATGGAGACGATGACGGTGCGAAGACCTCTATCCCCGTGGCAGTAGGCCGACAGGCACCAATGCGGGCTGGCGTCATGGACGGAGGTTTGGCTAGCTCGACGTAATAGTTCGGACTCGAATAGCCAATTGTGATGCTCTCTCCGGTGTCATCGCGGAATGTGCCGAGTATGCGCATGTCCTTCTTGGTACAGCTGCACAAGAGCGTAATGGATAAACTGAGCAGTACCGGGACAAGTCGTGAACAAACGGCCAGTGCCTGATGTAGGATGCTTTTGATCATGACGAGTGAGGTTGTTGATAGGCGAACAGTGTGTTAGTTCGGATACGAGATTAGCGGGTCCGATAGCTCCGTCAAGCTCTCGGAAACCGGGGACGTAAGTGCGTATATCAGGCGTTTCGGGGGGAGGTTCTGAGGGACGGAGGTCCTTCGTGGATATGACCCGTGGGCAGGATGGATCCGTTCCGGAAAAAACAGGATATTCTGTCAAAGCCGTTGTCGGCAGGCATGTGACTTCTCATGTCATCGCCCGGAAAGATCCGGGTGGACCCGTGAGTCCTCATGTCAGCGCCCCTCCGGGTTGGCCCGCGGTAGCCTGCTGCCGCTCTCGGCAAGCCTGCTGGGAGCCGGACGGCATTGGCAATGAGAGGCGCGATGAAACCTTGGGTTCCGTAAAATTGAATTTGGCGGTTGTTCGGGTCGTGAACAGCCTGTTAGCCCGCAAGGGTATCCGGTTCTTCTGCCATCCCGGAGGGATTTCAGCAAGTAGCCGGGGGTCGAGCGATAGCGAAAACCCCCGGATCGCGTCGGGTAAGATGTCGCATCCCGGCAGGGATGCCAGCGGCTTGCTTCGATCCCTGCCGGGATCGCATGATTTTTCCCTCTTGGATCCGGGGGTAGTCGCTTTCGCTCGACCCCCGGCTACTTGCTTTGATCCCTCCGGGATCGTCAGACTCTGTTTCCCAGCGGCGGATTGCCATAATAGAAGGTCTCGCTCCACCCTGGCAACCTGTCCGGCACTCTGATACTTCCGGGACACTCCGGTTGCCCCCTCGCAGCAGGCTGCTTTGGGAAAAGCTACAGCAGGCTCTGAGCTTTACCCACAAACTCCTAGGGGAAACGGCTGTTTCACACATCTTAAGCCCCGGTAGGGGCGAACCGAACGTAGCCGGGGCGTGGAGCGCAGCGCAACCCCCGGACATATATGCCGTAAAGGATTTAGCGGGCAAGGTGAATAGTCCGCCACTTCTCACGCACCACCGCAGCCCGGAGACGGCATGGCAGGTTTGTGGCTTCGTCGGAGTATGTGAGGAGTCGGGCATGTCACCTCGCCACTTATTTTCTGCGTAATATAACCCGGGGGTTCCGTTTCACTCCACCCCCGGCTACGCTCGGGACACCCTTCCAGGGTTGAGGATACGGGCTCTTCTCTGGTTTGATCGACTTTCCCGCTACAGCCGAGAACTGTCTTTGGAGATGTGGGTAAAGCTCAGAGCAGGCTGTAGCAGTCCAGGGGCCGGAGGCCGGGATGGGAGTAATTCACCACAGCCCGTATTTCCCATGGGTCATGACATAGACGCCCATTAGGAAATTCGCTACGGCGTGCATGACTACGCAGGCGCCCAGGTTTTTGCTCCAGACGCAGAGGAGGTAGGTGAGGGAGCCGTAGATGAATGCCCCGGCCCAATCGACGGGGGCGTGGGCGGCCATGAAGAGGACGGTGACGATGAGGTAGCTTTTCCAATGGGCGCGGCCGAAGGGTTGCTTCCAGTAATTTCCCTCCCAATCCATGCAGAAGCGCATGACGAAGCCGCGCCAGAAGATTTCCTCGACGAGGGCGACGATGACGGCGGCCCTGAGAAAGCGCATGGAAAGCGAGACCCAGTAGGCGACGGGATCCTGGAACATGCCGGGGTTGAATCCGTCCTCGCGCTTGGCGATGCCGAGCCGTTTCATCCAGCCCTCGGTCTCGCCGGTGAGGCCCCAGAAATCGTAGAGGGCGGTGGGGAGTATCCAGAAACCGATGCCGACCGCACCGAAGACGACCCCGGCGAGGCTCCATTTCCAGCTCCAGCGGAACTCATAGAATTTCCAGTAATATATAAGCAGCCCGAGGGTCGCGAGAGTCTGAATGGGATAGATCCACTGCGCGACATCCTGCCGCCACCACGGGGCCGCCGGATGATCCCAACCCCAGAGGCTATCGGCGAGCTGGAGGAGGATGAGGAAAACCATGAACACCCCGAAAGGCACGACGTGCGCCTTGGTGCGTTTGTCGGGGTTTTTCAAATCAGCATCCATCGTCGTTGAACAGGCGGAGTCTTCCTCTTCATTGAGAGTTGAACTTTGAATTTTGAATTTTAGAAACGAAGCGTTCCATCCGGTCCATGGCGGTGCGGAGATCGTCCATTCCGGTGGCGTAGCAGCAGCGGAGGAAGCCCTCTCCGCTCGGGCCGAACGCGCCGCCCGGCACTGCGGCGACGCTTTCCGCCTCCAGCAGCCCCATGGCGAAATCTTTCGACGAGAGGCCGGTCTTGCGGATGTCCGGAAAGACGTAGAACGCGCCGCCGGGGGTGTGGCAGTCGAGGCCGATCTCGTTGAGCCTTTTCACGACGAAGTCCCGGCGCTGGTGGTAGCTGTCCCTCATCTTCTCCATGGAGGGGGTGCCGTTCTCAAGCGCCTCGATGGCGGCGTTCTGGCTCATGATGGGAGCGCAGAGCATGGAATACTGGTGGATCTTCATCATGGCCTCGATGATGGGCTGCGGGGCGCAGGCATAGCCGAGGCGGAAGCCGGTCATGGCGAAGGCTTTGGAAAATCCGTGCATGAGGATGGTGCGCTCCTTCATGCCGGGGAGGGAGGCGATGGAGACGTGTTTCACCCCATCGTAGCGCAGCTCGGAGTAGATCTCGTCGGCCATGACGATGAGGTCGTGCTTGATGGCGAGCCTGGCGATGCCTTCGAGGTCTTCGTTCGAGGCGACGGAGCCGGTGGGGTTGGTGGGGAAATTCAGCATCAACACCCGGCTGCGGGGGGTGATGGCTTTTTCGAGAGCCTCGGGCTTGAGGGAGAAGCCGTCCTCTTTGGTCGTTTCGACGGGAACTGCCACCCCGTACGCCATGACGATGCTGGGGGAGTAGGAAACGTAGCAGGGCTCGTGATAGATGACTTCGTCTCCAGGGTTCAGGAGGGCGCGGAGGGCGATGTCGATGGCCTCGGAGACCCCGACGGTGACGAGCACTTCCTTCGCGGGGTCGTAATCCACATCGAAGAATCCGCTGACGTATTTGGAAATGGATTTCCGCAGGCTGAGGAGGCCGAGGTTCGCGGTGTAGGTGGTCTGGCCTTTTTCCAAAGAATAGATGGCGGCCTCGCGGATGTGCCATGGGGTCACAAAGTCGGGCTCGCCGACTCCCAGTGAGATCACATCGTCACGACCGATCACGAGATCAAAGAAATCCCGGATGCCGGATCGTGGAATCGATGCCACATGCCGCGCTATTTTCGCTGAATAATCCATAAGGGTGCCGCTGGTGGGCGGGGGGCGGATGAAACCCCGCATCCCGTGCCGCGTCAATGCGAATGGGAGGAACCATTTCCCCTTCCCATCACGGCAGAACCCGCGTAAAGATCCGCCGCCCATGTCCACCGAAGCCATTCTCTCCACCGCCCGGCAGTATCTCGAAGTCGATCCGACCACACCGATCACCATGGTCCCGATCAAGCGTGGGGCTTCGGGTCGCACCATCGTGAGGGTGAAAACACCGGTGCATGATGATTTCATCGGAATCCACTGGACCGACGAGCGCGAGGACAACGCCTACTTCGTGCCGAACGCGGAGTTTCTGAAAAAAGCCAAGTTCAATGTCCCGGAAATCCTCTATGACCGCTCCCAGCACAACGTCGCGCTGATCGAGGATCTCGGGGATACGGATCTGCTTTCACTGAAGAGCGAGCCCTTCAAGAAACGCCTCCCCTTCTACCGCTCCGCGCTGGAGCAGGTGGACCGGCTTTTCTACACCAAGATCCCGAAAGACCTCGATCTTGAGCTGATGCCGCCCTTCGATGCGGATCTCTACCGCTGGGAGCAGAAGTATTTCTTCGACTACTTCATCGAGGATCATCTGAAGGAAAGCCCGGTCGCGCTTGAGAAAGACGAAGCCTTCACCGAGATGGCGGAACGGCTCGGAGCCACTCACAAGCACCTGGTCCACCGCGATTTCCAATCCCAGAACCTCCTGATCAAGGACGGGAAAATCTACATGATTGATTTCCAAGGCCTCCGCCGCGGCAGGCAGGAATACGATCTCGCCTCCCTTATTTTCGATCCCTACATGGATCACTCCGAGGACGAGCGCGAGGAACTCCTCGACCTCTGGGAGGACATTTCCGACGAACGTCCTGAGAAATCCCTTTTCCACAAGTGCGCCGCCCAGCGTCTCATGCAGGCTCTCGGTGCTTTCGGAAATATCATCGAAAACAAAGGCGACGAATGGTACCGCCAGCACATCCCGGTCGCGGTGAAATCACTGCTCCACGTCATCAAGGACACGGATATCGAGGACGCGCTGAGACCTGTATTGGAAAAGCATTTTCCATAAACAGAAAAACCCCACCTCTTCCTTAGAGTTTGAGTTTTGAAACTTGAATTTTAAAGCAAGCACCTCATCGGGATCATGTTCGAATACTCGAATCCCTGTTTCCGGAAAAACTCCTGGCTCTCCGCGCTGATCTTGTCTGTTAGGAGAGTGATACGCAGAAACTCCTTCTGTTTCGCGAATTCCTTCACGTGGTCCAGGAGCATCGTGCCGAAGCCTTGTCCGCGATGATGCGGGTGGATCACCACGTCCTCCATCAGGATCACGAATCCGCCACGCGCGGTGGAGATCGTGAAAAGCATGTTCACCATGCCGAAGATCTGGTCGTTGTTCCTCACCACGGCGATCCTACCCCGGCTCGGCTGCTCCAGAATCAGGCGCAGCCCGCGTTCCTGGGTTTCCCGGTCGGGTTTGAAATCCCCGGCTGACATCGCGAAGAGATCCATCACCAGCTCGGCCAGCGCGGGCAGATCGTCCAGGGTCGCCATCTCCACCCTCGGCGCGTCAGATGCCTGGTGCTCCCCCTCATGCAATAGCTCCTCTGAAGTCGTCATCAAATCCATCCCGCTCATCATGCTACGACCGTTAAAAAATGACAGATTTTTTCCTAGAAATATCCAACTCATACCGAAGCGAACGCTGCATGAATTCCACTAATGTATCCAATCCACCACTTTCCTGCCACCTCCATCCGCTCCTTTCACCAATGGCATCCCGCTTGCTTTTCCACCCACTGAACAAGCCCTACGCATCATGGTCGAACTCAATTCCAATACTTTTACCACCGAGCAGCAGCACTACCTCGACGGATTCGTCTCCGGCATCCTCCAGGGTCGCAACATCCCTTTCCTTGGCCAGGACGAGGAAAGGCGTTTCACCCACAGACCCGAGGAATCCGTCCATGGCACCCCGATCGACGATCTTTGCCGTGAGGAGATGATCAAATACAAGCAGAACGGCCTCGATTGCTACCCGGCCATGCTCCAGAACGCGGAAAAGAACGTTTTTCCCGACTCTGACGACGTATTCCGCTACAAGTTCCACGGCCTCTTCCACGTCGCGCCGGCCCAGGATTCCTTCATGCTCCGCTGCCGCATCGCCGGTGGCGCGCTCTCCGCCAGCCAGTTCCGCGGACTTTCGCGTATCGCTGAAATCTACGGTCCCGGCCATACCGATCTCACCACCCGCGCCAACGTCCAGGTCCGTGAAATCGCTCCGAAGAACTGCCCCGCCGTCCTCGATTCCCTCTGCGATCTCGGTCTCACCTCACAGGGTTCCGGCGCCGACAACGTCCGCAACATCACCGCTTCCCCCACCACCGGCTTCGATCCCGAGGAACTCATCGACGTGCTCCCCTACGTCAAGGCGATGCACCACTACATCATTCGCAACCGCGATCTTTACGGCCTCCCCCGCAAGTTCAACATCGCCTACGATTCCGGTGGGCGCATCTCCGCCTGCGCCGATACCAACGACATCGCGTTCTACGCCGTCCGCACCCAGAACGGGGAAATCGCCTTCCGCATGCAGCTCTGCGGCATCACCGGTCACAAGCAATTCGCCACCGATGCAGGCATCCTCCTCAAGCCCTCGGAAACCATCCCGGTCGCTGCCGCCATCCTCCGGGTTTTCATCGAAAACGGCGACCGCACCAACCGCAAGAAGGCCCGCCTCAAATACCTCGTCGATGACTGGGGCATCCCTCGTCTCCTCCAGGAAACGGAGCGGAAACTCACCTTCCCGCTCACCTTCACGCCCGTCGAGTCCTGCCACGTCCCCACCCCGAAGGTGAAGCACGGCCACCTCGGCATCCACAACCAGTCGGACGATCTCAACTACATCGGAGTGCAGGTCCCTGTCGGCCGCCTAACCTGCCGCCAGATGCTCGATCTCGCCGCCATCGCGGACAAATACGGACGCGGTGAGATCCGCCTTACCGTCTGGCAGAACCTCATCATCCCGGGCGTTTCTTCGGAAAATCTCGATGCCGCCGCCGCAGCCATCATCGCCACCGGCCTTGATTACCGCCCCGCCGCCATCACTGGCGGACTCATCGCCTGCACCGGCTCCCGTGGCTGCAAATACGCCGCTGCCGATACCAAGGGCAACGCCATCGAACTCGGGAAATTTCTCGCCGAGAAATTCGATCTCGACCACCCCATCAACATCCACCTCACAGGCTGCGCCCACTCCTGCGCCCAGCACTACATCGGCGACATCGGCCTCATGGGAGTCCCCGTGAAAAACGAATCCGGAGAAACCATCGATGGATACAACATCGTCCTCGGTGGCGGTGTCGATGACACCCAGGCCATCGCACGCGAGGTGTGGAAAGCCATCCCCTTCACAGCGATCCCCGCCCTTCTCGAAAAACTCCTCGCCCACTACCTGGCATCCCGCGCCCCTGAGGAAACCTTCATCAGCTTCACCAACCGGCAGCGATTGGAGGATCTGGTCGCGCTGAATTCATAGGTCACATTGGTCCCATATGTCCTATCTTTTCCTTGAGAGTTGAACTTTGAAATTTGATTTTTGTGAGAAACCTAATCGACGAGCTCCTGGAACAGCAAGCCACCCTCCAGACCCCCGTCGCGAAGTTTTCGGAAAAGCATCATCACACCCCGGACCTGGAGCCGCACTACCGCTCCCTCATCCCCCTCTCAAAACCCGTCCACGGCGAGCAATACGCCTTCGAGGTTTCCCTCGACCGCTGCACCGGCTGCAAAGCCTGCGTCTCCGCCTGTTCATCCCTCAATGGTCTCGATACAAACGAAACCTGGCGCGATATCGGCCTCGTCCTCGGCGGCGACCTCGCCCCCACTTACCAGCAGACCATCACCTCCGCCTGCCACCACTGCGAGGCTCCCGCCTGCATGGACGGCTGCCCAGTCGGAGCCTACGAAAAGGACGCCGACACCGGCATCGTCCGCCACTTGGACGACCAATGCATCGGCTGCTCCTACTGCATCCTCAAGTGTCCCTATGACGTCCCGAAATATTCCAAATCCCGGGGCATCGTCCGCAAGTGCGACATGTGCCACCAGCGACTCGCCGAAGGTGAAGCCCCCGCCTGCGTCCAGGCCTGCCCCACCGAGGCCATCCGCATCGTCAAGCACAAGACCATTGGCAACCGCGACAGCTCCGACATCTCCCTCTTCAGATCCACCATCCACAATCCTCAATCCGGAATCCCCGATTCCGCGATCACACGCCCGACAACCCGCTACATCGGCCGCAAGCTCCCCTCCACCACAGTAGCCGCCGACCGCGAAGCCCTCCACCCGGAGCACGCCCACTGGCCGCTCGTCTTCATGCTCTCACTCACCCAAGCCGGCCTCGGCCTCTGTGGCGGCGGATTGTATCCGCCAAGCCAATCCTCCCTCCCCCTTCTCATAACCGGAGCCGTCCTTTTCAACCTCGGCATGATCGCAGCCACCCTACACCTCGGCCAACCTCTCAAAGCCTGGCGTTTTTTCCTCGGCCTGAAAACTTCCTGGCTCTCCCGCGAAATCCTCGCCTTCTCCATCGTCGCCCCCCTTCCCCTGGTTCTCGTAGCCCTCAGACTCACCCCGGATTTCCCGCTCAAAAACCACTTGGCATTGCTCACTGATCACTCGGCACTCCCCGCAGGGCTCTTCGCCATCTTCACCAGCATCATGATCTACGTGGATACAAAACGGAAATCCTGGCGCTTCTCCCTCACCGCCGCCCGCTTCTACGGCAGTTTCCTTTCCTACCTCCTGCTCGGACTCGCCATCGCCAAGCCTGATCTCTCCATCCTCGCCACATTCGCCATCATTCTGAAAATGATCCCCGAAGCCCTCGTCCTCAAATCCACCGAACCCGCGGAACCCGCTTGGTCAGCCGACCTCCACTCCGCCCGCCTCCAGCTCGGGCCACTCCGGAAAATTCTCAACGCACGCGTCATCCTCGCCTTCACCGCCGCCCTGGCCGTCCTGGTCTCACCCTGGATCGCCCTCCCGTTCCTCCTCGTTTCCGAAATCTTCGAGCGCCAGCTATTCTTTCAATCCTGCCACGCCCCAAAAATGCCCGGCCATTTCGGAGCGTAGGTTTCAACCTACCCGGGGAACGGGACTTCTGTCCCATGCATGCCGAAGTTTAGAGTTTCAAAATTCCGTTGAGACGCTTTGATCGGCTTATGCAAAGCCCCGTAGGAAGTCACCAGGAACTCATCCCCATCATCCTCGAAGAAGGACTCCATGCATACCGCTGCCCGGAATCCGGAGGCCATTGGATCCCCGCGAAAAACTACTGGCAGTGGCAGCGGTCCCTTCCCGCCACCGATGACCACGGCCATCAGGAAACCCACGCCGATCCTACCAGCGAGTTCGAGGACATCGTGAAATTCTGTCCGGAAACCGGCACCATCATGACCCGCTACAAGGTTGGACACGGCCTCGATTTCCGCATCGACCACTCGATCAACGGCGGTATCTGGCTTGATCCCGGCGAGTGGGAAGCCCTCATCGCTGGGAATCTCCATCACGAGTTGCACCTCGTTTTCACCACCCAGTGGCAGAAGGCCATCCGCGAAGACAGCCACGCCGAATCATTCGAGACCATGCTTCGCGAAAGACTCGGAGCCGGGCTTTTCGAAAAAGCATCCTCCCTCCGCGAGGAACTCGCCGCCCACCCCTCCAGAGCCGTAGCCCTAGCCTACCTCCAGAGCTAAAATTCAAACCTTAAATCTCAAACTCTAATTTTCAAAACAGACCTTGGACATCTTGCCCAGAAACCAAAATCCAACATTCAAAATCCGAAGACATCAACCGAAGTCTCCCTTCCGTGTTTTCCGAGTATTCTGTGGTCAATCAAATCACAACCGGAGCCACCCTTGAACTCCCGACAACCCCGCATAGAGTCCACCTGAAGTGCCAGCCGATTCACCAGATTCCGAACTCTCCATCTCCCTACAAGGCCAGCTCCTGCTTGCCTCCCCGACCCTTGGCGACGGCACCTTCGACCACTCCGTCATCATGCTCGCACAGCACTCGGCCACCGACGGAGCCTTCGGCATGATCATCAACCACCCCACGGACGCAAGCGTCGGGGATCTCGTCCCGGACCTCGGCTCCAGCGCCCTGTCCGCCCTTCCCGTCCATCGCGGCGGCCCGCTTTCCACCGATGAGCTGACTTTCTCCTCCTTCGCATGGAGCGGAAAAAACGGCCTGGCCTACCTTCCTAACATCTCCGCCAAAGTCGCCGCCTCCATGGTCGGAAAAAACGGCCACATCGTCCAGGCAACCGTCGGGCACTCCGCCTGGTCCCCCGGCCAGCTCGAGAACGAACTCCTCCGTAACACCTGGATCACCCTCAGACCCACCCAAAGCCTCCTCTCCCAGCCCCACGATCCAGCTCTTTGGAAAAGCCTTCTAAAAACCATCTCCCCCTATCACGATCTCCTCTCACAAGCCCCCCGGAATCCGCTCATCAATTAAATTTCAAATCTCAAATTTCAAACTTCAAGGAAGACCCTCTCACCTTCGTCTTCCCACTGCTGAACTGAATTTCAGCTTTTCAGTTTTCAGCATTTCAGCTTTTTCCCTCACATGCCCGCACTAAATTTCCATCCCATC
>Ga0105047_10003015_pt1 | contig 29848 bp, 28 predicted proteins | sample MAT04_FD_78384 | JGI IMG/M metagenome (GOLD analysis project Ga0105047, IMG submission 78384) | Freshwater microbial communities from Lake Fryxell liftoff mats and glacier meltwater in Antarctica - MAT-04 (megahit assembly) | ecosystem: Environmental > Aquatic > Freshwater > Ice > Liftoff... | reverse complement strand
GGCGCTCCAATGGCAACTCAGAGCCAAGGTCGAGCATCCGTTCCGGGTGATCAAACGTCCGTTCGGCCATGTGAAGACCCGCTACCGCGGCCTCGCCACGAACCGCGCACAATTGTTCACCCTCTTCGCGCTCGGCAACCCGTTCCTGGTGCGCCGCAGGCTGATGACAAGAGGACGAGTCTGCCCGGAAACCACGCAACCGCCGCAATAGCGGCTCGGAACCCGTGAAATCAGGCGAAAATCCGGGATCGAGCGGGACGTGCAGCCGTCAGGCAGCCAACGCGCCGAAGCCGAAGCCGTTGATCAGACGGTCCATAAGTTCAACGATACCCCCTTCAGGTTTTCACGGCGCGACTTGACCCATCTCCCCTTCCCTTCCCGCCCCTCTGCTCTTATACCGCGCCCCTGTACCGAAAGCGGAGAATGCCATGCAGGGCAGTGCCAACCTCAACCTGATGATAAAGGCCGCCCGAAAGGCAGGACGCAGCCTTGTCAAGGACTTCCGCGAGGTGGAAAACCTTCAGGTCTCGTCCAAGGGTCCGGGCGATTTCGTGAGCCGCGCCGACCGCGAGGCCGAACGGATCATCAAGGAAGACCTGCTCGGTGCCCGCCCGACCTATGGCTGGCTCGGCGAGGAGACTGGCAGCGCCGATGGGGCCGACCCCACCCGCCGCTGGATCGTCGATCCGCTGGATGGCACTACCAACTTTCTGCACGGTCTGCCGCATTGGGCCATCTCGATCGGCCTCGAACACAAGGGCGAGATTGTCTCTGGCGTCATCTACGACGCGGCCAAGGATGAACTTTACTGGGCAGAAAAGGGTGCAGGCGCTTGGATGAACGACCGCCGCCTTCGCGTCTCGGGTCGCCGGAACATGGTTGAGGCGGTCTTTGCGACTGGCCTACCTTTCGGGATGAAGACGACCCTGCCTGCCACCATTCAGGATCTCGCGCGGCTCCTGCCGGGGTGCGCGGGCGTGCGCCGTTGGGGCGCTGCGGCGCTTGACCTCGCCTATGTGGCGGCGGGGCGCTACGATGGCTATTGGGAACGCGGGTTGCATGCGTGGGACATCGCCGCCGGGATCATCCTGGTCAAGGAGGCAGGCGGCCTGGTCTCCGGCATCCGCGACGGGCAGGACCCGCTTGACGGCAACCTGATCTGCGGCAACGATGGCCTGTTCGAGCCTTTCCGCAAGATCATCCGCGGCGAATAACCCGCCCCCGCCCACCCCTTCATCTTTGCAAAAATATCCTGGGGGAGGCCTTGCCCCGTGGGGCAAGGGCGGGGGCAGCGCCCCCCCTCTTTTAGCTTGTATGGACTTTGCGGTAATCCGCAAGCTACCGCCGCACCGTCGGAATCCGCGAACGCTCCAGCTTATAACTTGCCACAGGGTGGGGCGGGTGGCCTTGGGTCCGCGTCCAGAAACCCGCCGCCCCGCGCCGCAGCCAAACCGGCACCGCCATGATCAGGCCCGCCACAAACCCGCCAATATGCGCGAAATAGGCTACCCCCCCGGCGTCCGTGGGCGTCACCGCCCCGGAGAATATCTGGATCGCGAGCCACACCCCCAAAACGATCCAGGCGGGGATTGCAAAGATCCGAAAGAAAATGACAAAAATGAACAGCACGTCCACCTTGGCTCTTGGATAAAGCAGCAAGTAACCGCCCATTACCCCGGCAATGGCACCGGAAGCGCCCACCATCGGAATGCCGGAACCGGCATCCGCCCAGATCTGCAAACCCGCCGCAGCAACCCCCGACAGCAGGTAGAAGGCCGCGAAGCCAAGATGCCCCATCTCTTCTTCCAGATTGTCACCGAAAATCCACAAGAACAGCATGTTGCCCGCCAGATGCAGCCAGCCGCCATGCAGGAACATCGAGGTCAGGATCGTCTCTAACCCCTCCCCGGCCATCACCCGCGCAGGCACCGAGCCCCAGTCGTAAAACAGGCGACCGATCTCGTTGTCGCTCATCGTCAGCCAATAGCCGCAGAAAACCGCGATGTTGATCGCGATGAGGACGAGCGTCACGAACGGCGTGCGGCCCGAGGGGTTGTGATCGCGGATCGGAAACATGGGCGCACAGTTCCCGATACGCAGGGGGCCGTCAAGCCTCGGAAACCTCGGCCAGCAGTTGCGCGTTCCCGCCAGAGGCAGTGGTGTCGATGCAGACGTGCCGCTCAACCATGACATGGCCTGTGTCGGGCATGCCGCCGATCAGCGGCAGGATCGGCCCCGTCCGGGTGGACAGCGCCTGCGAGAACGTCCGCGCAGTATCCGCATCCCCCCACCACAGTGCCCCCGAAAACCCGTGCAGCCGCGCGAGCGCCTCGGGCTGCAGGCCCGCCGCCTCGACGGCAGAACCGCCGAGCTTGCGCACAGCCTCCGCCTGCTCCATCGCCCCTGCACGCGACGGCCCGAGGCAAAGTACCGGCGCGCGGGGGATCAGCGTCAGGCGGTTGGATTCGCCCGTCGGCCCCGGCAGATTGAGGCTGTGGCGCACAGCTGCGTCCGGCATCGCGAGCATCCTTGCCACCGCCGCCAACTCGGCCACCGCACCGTCCGCCGACAGGCAAGGCACCGACGCATGGGTAAAACGCGGCAGATACTCCGGCCCGCCCGCTTTCGGACCGGTGCCCGACAGCCCTTCGCCGCCAAAGGGCTGGCTGCCCACCACCGCGCCGATCTGGTTGCGATTGACATAGGTGTTGCCTGCGCGGATGGAAGAGACAACGGCCTGCACCCGGTCGTCAATCCGGGTATGCAGCCCGAACGTCAGCCCGTAGCCCGTGGCATTGACCGCCCGAACCACCTCGGCCACGCGGCCTGCGGGAAAGGTGGCGACATGCAGCACCGGTCCGAAAATCTCGCGCGGCATCTGCTCGATTCCGCTGACACGGATCACCGTGGGGCCAACGAACGTGCCGTCGCCCGGCGCCGCCATCTCCTTCAGGACCCGGCCCTCGGCGCGCGCGGCGGCAATGTAGTCGCGGATGCCCGACTGCGCTTCGGCGTCGATCACCGGCCCCACGTCAGTCGAAAGCGCCCAAGGATCGCCCAGACGCAACTCCTCCATTGCGCCGAACAGCATTTCACTGACTGTTTCCGCGACATCCTGCTGCACATAAAGGCAACGCAAGGCCGAGCACCGCTGCCCTGCCGACCGGAAGGAAGACGCGAGAATGTCCCGCACCGCCTGTTCCGGCAGGGCAGTGCTGTCCACCATCATTGCATTCAGGCCGCCCGTCTCGGCGATCAGGGGCGCCGTCGGGTCCAGATGATCCGCCATCGCCCGACGGATCTTCAGCGCGGTGTCGGTGGACCCGGTGAAGGCCACCCCCGCCACGCGCGGATCGCGGGTGAGCAATTCCCCCACCGTGCCATCGCCCGGCAGGAGCTGCAGCGCCGTGAGCGGCACGCCTGCGCGGTGCAGAAGATCCACGGCCAGCGTGGCAATGAGTGGCGTCTGCTCGGCCGGCTTTGCGAGCACCCCGTTGCCCGCGGCCAATGCCGCCGCGATCTGCCCGGTAAAGATGGCGAGAGGGAAGTTCCAGGGGCTGATGCAGGTAAAAACCCCGCGTGCCGGGTTGGTCAGGGCCCCGGCGCCGCCTGCGTAATAGCGCAGGAAATCCACCGCCTCGCGCAGTTCCGACACCGCGTCGGCAAGTGTCTTGCCGGCCTCGCGTGCCAGAAGCGCGAAGATTGCCCCGAACTCCGCCTCGTAAAGATCGGCCGCGCGGTTCAGAATGGTCGCGCGCTGTGTCGGGGCAGCAGCCCAAGGTTCGGCCAGCCGAAGGGCGGTTTCCACATCGGGCGTACCCGCGACAGTCACATGACCGACCGGCGCGCCGGTTGCCGGATTGCGCATCTCATGGCGCATTCCGCCCGCCTCGCGGCCTGCAAGTCGCGGCGCCGCTTCAAAGCGCGTCTCGGCGTGGGGCGCGCGCGCCGCCTCGATCGCCGCAAGGTCCCCGGCATCGGTCAGGTCCCACCCGCGCGAATTGACGCGCCCGCCAAAGAGTTCAGGCCCTGTCAGAAGAGCCTTGCTCGACAGCGACGCCATGGCCTCCAGCGCCGTCATCGGGCAGGCGGCCACCGTCTGTGGCGGCACGTCCTTGTTCACGATCTGGTTGACAAAGCTCGAATTTGCGCCGTTCTCCAGCAACCGCCGCACGAGGTAGGCCAGAAGGTCGCGATGAGCCCCTACCGGCGCGTAGATGCGGCAGCGGGTGCCGTGATCGGTCAGCACGATGTCATGCAGCCGCTCTCCCATCCCGTGCAGGCGCTGGAACTCGAAGGCACGCGCATCTACCGCGCCTTTCGCCATATCAAGTATGGCCGCCACCGTATGCGCGTTGTGGGTGGCGAATTGCGGGTAGATCCGGTCAGTCATCCCCAGAAGCTTGTGGGCATTGGCAATGTAGCTCGCGTCCGTTCCTTGCTTGCGGGTAAAGACAGGGAAGGATGCAAGACCCAGCACCTGCGCCCGCTTCACCTCGGAATCCCAATAGGCGCCTTTGACGAGCCGCACCATCAGCCTGCGGTCCAGCCTCATCGCAAGATCATGCAGCCAGTCGATCACCGCGCCCGCGCGGCGTCCGTAGGCCTGCACCACCACGCCGAACCCGTCCCAACCCTTCAGGGTCGGGTCCTCGAGCACCGCCTCGATCACCTCGAGCGACAGGGCCAGACGGTCGGCCTCCTCTGCGTCGATATTAAAGCCAAGGCCAGCGGCACGGGCCAGCCCCGCCAGTGCACGGACGCGCGGCACCAGCTCTTCCATCACCCGGGCGCGTTTGGCCACCTCATAGCGCGGATGCAGGGCCGAGAGTTTCACCGAAATCCCCGGGTTGGCGCGGATGTCACTGCCCTTCGCCGCCCCGGCAATCGCGGTGATCGCCTTGGAATAGCTCAGATGATAGCGGCGCGCATCCGCTTCGGTCAGTGCAGCCTCCCCCAGCATGTCGTAGCTGTAGGTGTAGCCCTTTGCCTCCAGCTCTTCGGCGCGCTTCATCGCAAGGTCGATCGTCTCGCCCAGCACGAAGTTCCGCCCCATCTCCTTCATCGCGCGGGAAACGGCGGTGCGGATCACCGGCTCCCCCAGCCGTTTCATCGCGGCCCGCAGTTGGCCCACGACACCGGGATCCCGCTCCTCCAGCACGCGCCCGGTCAGCATCAAGGCCCAGGTGGAGGCGTTCACGAGGCTGGAGGCAGAGCGTCCGAGATGGCGGCCCCAGTCGGCAGGGGCGATCTTGTCCTCGATCAGCGCGTCCATCGTCTCGGCATCGGGCACGCGCAAAAGCGCCTCGGCAAGGCACATGAGCGCGATGCCTTCGTCGGTGGAAAGCCCGTATTCGGCGAGGAACACCTCCATCAGCCCCGGCTTGGCCGAGGCGCGGATGCGATCCACGAGATCAGCCCCCGATGCCGTGATGCGGGCGCGGGCGGCGGGATCAAGCCCCGCCTCGGCGATCAGCGACCGAACAAGGGTTGCTTCATCCCGCAGGCTTTCAGTCTCGATGATCTGGCGCGCAGTGTCGCTCATTGGTGTGCTCCTGTTTGGTGCAAGCATACATGGTAAATTGCAGGCTGTTTGCCTTATGTTACCCTTACTTGCAGGCGATCAGACCGCAAAAAGGCCGAACTGATGACGAATGACCCGGGCACCCTCGACCGTTTCGATCACGCGATCCTGCGGGTCCTGGCGAGCGAGGGGCGGATCAGCGCGGTGGAGTTGGCCCGCCGGATCGGCCTGTCGAAATCCCCCACGCAAGCCCGGATGAAACGACTGGAGGAGGCGGGCGTGATCACCGGCTACCGGGCGATCACCGACCCGATCAAGATGGGTCAGGCGCATGTGGCCTTTGTCGAGGTGCGCCTGTCCGATACCCGGGAGGCTGCGCTGCAAGCCTTCAACCGCGCGGTGTTGATGGTCCCGGAGGTAGAGGCCTGCCACATGATCGCGAGCCGCTTTGATTACCTGCTGAAGGTGCGCAGCGCCGATATTCGCGCCTATCGCCAGGTGCTTGCCGAACAGATCAGCGCCCTGCCGCATGTCGCCTCTACCTCCACCTATGTGGCGATGGAGGCGGTGAAGGACGTGGGCTGACGAAACTTCAGGGCCGGGCGGGACGTACTTTCGTCAAAGGGAGGAAGTCATGGATCTTTTCGGACGCATCCTGCTTGCGGCACTCTTTGCGGCAGGTGCCGTGCAGAAGGCTCTGGCGCCAGACGTTGCGCAGGGCCTTATGACGGGGATCGGGGCGCCGGGCTCGCTGGTCTGGCCCGCGCTGGGGCTGAACGTCGCACTGGTCGCAGGCTTGCTCTGGCCGCCGACGGTACGCGCCGCAGCGCTGAGCGCCGCCGTCTATTGCGCTGCGACCAGCATCTTCCACTTCCTGCCCGAGGATGGCTGGCAGATGTCGATCTTCGTCAAGAACTGGGCCATCGCAGGCGGACTGCTGGTGCTGGCCGCCTCGCGGAAGGTCTGACTTCAGTCCTTGGCTTTGCCGGGCGAGATCGTCACCTTGGCGTTGCTGCTTGCGACGCTCACCGCCGGTTTCGCCACCTCTTTTTTCGGCTTCTTCACGTCCTTGCGTTTGTTCATTCCCTTGGCCATGGCTTGTTTCCTCCTGGCATGCGGCCCGTCGTGGACCCTGAGTTATATCTAAACCTTTGTTTGCGCCGGTTGAACGACAATTGCAACCGGCAGGCCGTTCTGAATTCCGGCGCAAGCCTGTTCAGTCTTGGGCGCGCCCGTGTTGATCAGGCTTGCCAGAGTGCAGTTCTGGGCGGAAGAATGCGCAAAGGAAGGAAGCCTGCGATGCGCCTTGACCGTGCCGACCTCGATGCCGCCCTGCAACCCCTCGCCCGCGCGCGGTCGATGCCCGCAGGCTTTTACACCGACCCTGCGATTTTCGCGGCAGAGCGGGAGGCGCTGTTCCTGAAGGAATGGTTTTTCCTCTGCCGTGCCGAAAGCCTGCCCGACTCCGGCGACTTTCGTGCCTTTGACGGCCCCGGCGGACCCATCGTGCTGGTGCGTGGTACGGACGGCGCGTTGCGCTGTTTTGCCAACTACTGCCGCCATCGCGGGTCGATCCTTCTCGAAGGGTCGGGCAATTGTGGCGGTCGGATCATCTGCCCGTATCACGCCTGGAGCTATCTGAGCGACGGCCGCCTTTACGGCTGCCCCGACATGGCGGATGCCGAGGGCTTCGACAAGGTCGAGAACGGGCTTGTAGCCCTGTCCCTGGACATCTGGGCAGGCTTTGTCTTCGCCCGTTTCGCCAAGGCGGGGCCCAACTTGCTGACCCACCTCGGCGATCTTCCGGACCGCCTCGCCTCCCACAAACCGCACGATCTGCGCTGCACCTGGTCGATGACGCTGGATGTGGCCTGCAACTGGAAGCTTATCCTCGAAAACGCAATGGAGACGTATCACACCGGCATCGTCCACAAGGCGACCGTGGGGGCGCAACAGTCGCGCACGCTGCCGACGCGGGGCGACTGGATCTGCATTCAGGTGATCTCGGGGCGCACTGTCGCCACCCTGACGGACGCAGTGGCGCCCTTTCCGCCCATCGAGGGGCTGGACAACGACGCGCGGCAGGGGACGTATTTTACCGTGGCGCTGCCCACCGTCCAGTTCGCGGTGGCTCAGGATTGCTTGTGGTGGCTGAATACGAAGCCCGTCTCGGAATCGCGGACCCTGCTCGAGGTTGGTGGATGCTTCCCCGAGGACCGCCTCGCCCTGCCCGATTTTGCCTCCCGCGCCGCCGCCTACTACGACAGGTGGGAACGGGTGGCACGCGAGGATGTCGGGATCCTCGAGAAACAGCAAAAGGCGCTTGCCTCCGTTCTTTACCGGCCCGGTCCGCTTTCCGGGCGCGATGACATGGTCCAAGCCCTCGGGTGCTGGGTGGTGGAGCGGCTGGGACTCTGACGCCCTCAATCCGTCTTTTTTTGAGTTCCCGGGAACCGCAATCATAAATCCGTGTTGTACGCCGCGGATGCTATGCAAGATAGCGGCTGACGCGTATTAGCGAGGGGCCGAGAATTGAGTTCCTGTGTTGTGCGATTTCCAAACCGCTCATCCTGTCGACGTCGGAGCGGACCTTTCAGACTTAACGATGAGCTGACTGTCTGATGCGGTTGCATACCCCCCATTGCCAACAGGAAGATTGACGATGCTGGATCAAACAATGAAAGTGTTTAGACACCGGGCAAGAGTTGTTGCTTACGCAATTCCTGCATTGAGGCGCCTTGTAGAGAACAGCAAGAAGCAACTGAATCCAGAGGAAAACTTTACCTTCTGGAACGATGAATTATCTTCTGGCGGTTTCTCGAGTTACATAGAGGATACAATGACCGTTGGGGGTGCGTATTCTGCAACTGCGCTGTTGATCAAGCACCACGCAGTTGCATGCCCGACGATCCTGGATGTGGCTTGTGGGAGCGGGCATCTTGTCGGAAAGTTAACGGCTTTCAAACACTACACCGGTACCGACGTGAGCTCGGTCGCAATTGAACGAGCCCGTCGGGTTGTCATGGACGCTTTCCCCGACAGACACATAGACCTAAGTTTCGAGGCCGCTGATCTTCGGTCGTTTCAGCCTGCCAGCGCGTTGGATGTTCTCATATTCAACGAAGTCCTCTATTTTCTGAACGTAGATCAGGCCGGAAGCGAAGTCATTCGTTACGCAGAGTCCTTAACCAAAAGTGGAATAATCATCATCTCCATGAAGGATGACGGGAAATCGCGTGCGATCTTCCGATCGTTGCAGGATAGTTTCAAATGGATTGATGGCGTCCTTTGGCAGCAAAAGCCGAAAAATTTCGATTTTTCGGTGCGCGTAAACCGCGAATCACCCGGGTTTCTTGTGGGTGCGCTGCGCAAGCGCAAATGAAGCTCCAAGCCGAACTCCTAAGGAAGGGGTCTGCACCCATGGTACCCGCGGCCGGACTTGAACCGGCACGGCCTTGCGGCCCAGGGATTTTAAGTCCCATGTGTCTACCATTCCACCACGCGGGCACGGGGGCACATCGATCATAGCCGGAAGTCGCGCCTTCGGAAATGGCTGATCCGCCCGGCTTTTTGCTGCGGCGCGGCAATTGACACGGGCTGCCCCCCTGCCTCATATGAGCGAACGATCAGGCGGAGGGTTCGGCGTGAAGAAAATCTACCCCGATGCAAAGGCGGCCCTCGACGGGCTGCTTTTCGATGGAATGCTGATCGCAAGCGGCGGCTTCGGTCTTTGCGGCATCCCGGAGCTTTTGATCGGCGCGATCCGCGAGGCGGGCACCAAAGACCTCACGGTGGCCTCGAACAACGCCGGGGTTGACGGCTTCGGTCTGGGCCTGCTGCTGGAGACGCGGCAGGTCAGGAAGATGATCTCTTCCTATGTGGGAGAGAATGCCGAGTTCATGCGCCAGTACCTGTCTGGCGAGCTGGAGTTGGAGTTCAACCCGCAAGGCACTTTGGCAGAACGCATGCGCGCCGGGGGGGCCGGGATTCCAGGATTTTACACGAAAACCGGCGTCGGCACGGTGATTGCCGAGGGCAAGGACGTGAAAACCTTTGACGGGAAGGACTACATTCTGGAACGCGGCATCGTGGCCGACCTGTCGATCGTCAAAGCCTGGAAGGCTGATCCTTCGGGCAACCTCGTGTTTCGCAAGACTGCCCGCAACTTCAACCCGCCAGCGGCGACCTGCGGTAAGGTTTGCGTGGCCGAGGTTGAGCAGATCGTCCCTCTGGGCGCCCTTGATCCCGATGGCATCCACCTGCCCGGGATCTATGTGCACCGCATCGTGCAGGGTGCGCATGAAAAGCGGATCGAGCAGCGCACGGTGCGCAAACGCGCCTGAGGTCAACGACGATCCGCGCTGCAGCGCCCGTCTGCTGATCAAGGCTCTGCCTGCCCGCGGGGGCGGGCCAGCCAGGCTGCAACAGAAACGCCTTAGTGCGACGGACGTCGCCGCCCGGAACAAGGCGCCCCCGGCTCCGGCGTGCTGTCTTGACGCGCGGTGCCCCCATATCGCGGCCAGACCCCGGCCCCATCCGACCTCGCCCAAGCGCCTGACGCGCGCTGTGCCGTCCGCGGCAGGCCCAGCGCGAGGGTGCGCGTCTGCGCGTCAGCGTGCAGATGAGCGCGGCCAGCAACGGTGCCCTGATCCGATCTGACCGATATGATGGGGGTCTTGCCGATGTCTTTGCCATTCAGGACCGCATCACCCAGGCGATTGTCGCCGCCCTGACCGCGCGGGTGACAGAGGAGCAGCCAACGCCCTGACCGAGCCCGCCGACGGCCGAGCGCCCAAGACAGGGTCCTGCGCGGATGGAAGGCGTATAGCGGCGTCGGGCGCAACAGCAATCTGCAGACGCGGGCCTTGTTCGAACAGGCGTTGTAGTTCGACCCCGACCAAGCCGACGCGGGAGGCGAACTTGGCTGGTCGCCTCTGGCAGACCTCTAAGACGGCCGGACGCAGTGGCCCGAGCGTGTCCATCTGCTTTATGTCACCGCGGCCGAAGCGATGTCGGCCGATGACAAAGCGGCCGCCGCCACCGCAGCACCAATACGCCGCAATGCGCCGTTCTTTCGCGCAGAGGACTTTGTCGCGATCTTTCGGGCGCCTTGGTCCCGGGCGCTGGTCCTTGAAGGGTTGACCCGTGCCGGGCCGTGCCGGAATGATTTCAACGGAACCATGCGACATCGCACCTGCGCCCCGGCGCGTTAGACCCTTCCCCCCGAAACCGCCCCGCTCTATACATCTCGCGATCGCAGCAATCGAAGGAACCCGCCATGCCCTGGGACCGCAATCAGATGGCCGAGCGTGCCGCACAGGAACTGCAGGATGGTTGGTATGTGAACCTTGGCATCGGCATCCCGACCCTGGTGTCGAACCACATCCCGGCGGGCATCGAGGTCACGTTGCAATCGGAAAACGGCATGCTCGGCATGGGTCCCTTTCCGTTCGAGGGCGAAGAAGATGCCGACCTGATCAATGCGGGCAAACAGACGATCACCGAACTGCCGCAGACCGCCTTCTTTGACTCCGCTCAATCCTTCGCGATGATCCGTGGCGGCAAGATCGCGATGGCAATCCTCGGCGCGATGGAGGTGGCCGAAAACGGCGATCTGGCCAACTGGATGATTCCGGGAAAGCTTGTGAAGGGCATGGGTGGCGCGATGGACCTGGTGGCGGGGGTCGGCCGCGTCGTGGTGGTGATGGACCACACCTCCAAGCACGGCGAGTCCAAGGTGCTGAAAGCCTGCACCCTGCCTCTCACCGGCAAGGGCGTGGTCGATCGCATCATCACCGACCTCGGCGTGCTGGACGTGGTGCCCGGCGGGTTGAAGATTGTCGAAGTCGCCAACGGCGTGACCGAGGCGGACCTGCGCGCCGCGACCGAAGCCACGCTGGTTGACTGACGATCCAGCGGATTCTACCAAAGGTCGGGTGAAAAGGTGTCTTCGTGCTGCCTGATGACGGGGACATTGCCGCCAGCCCCTTCCCTGTAACCCCGCCCCGCCCTCCTTCTCGTCGACCATACCGATGTGCGCGATCCGGGGCGGCAGCAGGAGCGGGAAGTGCGGGTCGCACACCGTCTGACAGGATCATGGCCGCCCACCAGGCCCGATGCATCAAGCTCGACGGTCTCGGCCCCTGTCCGAAAGCCGCGCAGAAGAGCCCTGCTGAACAGGCCGGCCCTTGCCCGTCATGACCCCTTTCGCATTCATTCTGGCCCAAATCCTAGGGGGGGGAGTGAACTGCCCGCAGGCGAGGAGGGGCGCAGACAACCCCCCTTCTCTACCCGCCAGCGGAAATCACCTTGAACACGCAAGGATCGGTGACCAGTTCCGGCGGGGTCAGGCACAGGCCCTGCGCGACCTGCCAGGCGGCCAGCACCTTGGGCACATAGTCGCGCGTCTCGGCATAGGGCGGCACGCCCGCATTGCTGCGCACGGCCCCTTCGCCCGCGTTATAAGCGGCCAGCACCATCAGCGGGTCGCGGTCGAATTCCTTCATCAGCCAGTCAAGGTAGGCCACTCCGCCCTTGATGTTCTGCGCGCTGTCGACCGAATCCGTCACGCCAAAGCGTTCTGCGGTGGCGGGGATCAGCTGCATAAGCCCGACGGCACCGGCAGAACTGACCGCATCGGCGCGTCCCGCGCTTTCGATGCCGATCACTGCCAGCACCAGCGCGGGCGAGACATTAGTGCCGATCGTGGCTTTGAGGATCTCGGTCCCATGCGCCTCGGCTACCTCTTGCAGATGCTGCAGGCGCGGTGCGCGCACAGAATCGCCGTCCGGGCCCTGCGACAGAGCGGCAAGCGCCTTGGGGAAACGTCCGTCGACCTCGCCAAGGCCCGGCGGCACCAGATCCCAATACCACGCATAGGACGACGTCGGGGCCGCTGCGGGCGCAAGCGGCGCATCTGGCGACCGGGCGGGCTCGGCGCTCGCCACCGGATCAGGCTCCGGCACTGCCAGAAGCCGGGCCTGCTCTTCGGGGTCGATCTGCACGATCATGCGCTTGCCGGTCAGCATGTCGCTCACTTTCACGCGCTTGAAGGTGAAATCCTGCTCTGCCATCCCCAACCCTGGGGCGGCAATGCACAGAATCACGAGGGTCGTGCCCGAAATTTTCCGCATGCAGCGGGATGCCTGCTCTTGTTTTTAATTAAGGTGAAGGTTGCAGAATTTTTTCTGTCCCGCCAGCGTCGTGGCCAAGAACGACCGTTTTTCGTCGCTGGACTGACCGCAAAGACACGCATCCGGGGCACAAACCCATGCTCCCGCGCCCTGATCTTCGCGAAAACCGCCCTCAAATACATCCTGAGGTTGTATAGACCCAAGCCTTGACGCGGGATTGCGCCAAGCCCGCAAACCAATGCGGCGACGGGGTCCAAGTGACTGTTTCCAAAGGCGCAACCAGCTGTTTCTGCAGGTACCGGCTGGCTCTGAAAATACCCGGTCCCTGCCCAATTTCTGCCACGAACGACCGTCACAAAGTTTAGATACCGCACCACGTCTGGCGAGAAGCGCCAAGTGCTGCGGGTGTGCAAATCGAAAGGGACCTACCGTGAATTTTCTGAACCTCCTGAAGACCTTCAAGAACGACGAATCCGGTGCTGTGACCGTTGACTGGGTCGTGCTGACCGCAGCCATCGTGGGCCTGGGCCTCGTTGTCATGCAGACCGTTGGCGGCGGCATCGAATCCCTCGCCGGCGATATCGACACCAACCTGTCGAACGACGTTTCGGGCTACACCACTCAAGTCGCCCCGTAATCGGCTTCCAAGACGACATGAATGGCGGCTGCATCTCGACCAGGTGCGGCCCCTTTTTGCCAGTTGCCCGCAGGGTATCGGAGCCGGATGATGCAACCAAGACCGCAGCAGGACTGTGTGAAAGCTCCGTTGACCCAGGAAATCGGCACGCGTGCCACCAATGGGGCCAAGGCTGTTCCCGGCGCGACGCGGCGCTCCCGCCTCTATCAGACGTTCTTCCACAGCGAAGACGGCGCCGTCACGGTTGATTGGGTTGTGCTTACCGCGGCCATCGTCGGCCTCGGTTTTGCGGTGATCTTCACCATCGGCGTCAGCACCGAAAGCTCGGTGTTTGAATTGCGGCGCACCATCGTGGCCATCGATACGGGCTATACAACGACCGCACCCTGATCCGCCCCGCGAGGGATCGGAAAACAGGATGACATTGAGAGGATAATCGATGCGAGCAGTATTCGGAATGGTTCTGGTGGTCGGCGTGGCGCTTGCGGGTGCTGCCGTCTACATGGCGCAAAGCTACCTGGGCAAGACGCAGGCCGCCCTCAACGCGGAACGCGAATTGCGCGCGAAGACCGGCCCGATGGTCGAGGTCTTCGTGCTGAACAAGCCGCTGAAATATGGCGACCCCGTCACCAAGGACGACGTGCGGACAATCTTCTGGCAGGAAAACAGCCTGCCCGAGACGATTTTCCGCGACGCAGCCGTGCTTTTTCCCGAAAACGCCGATGGGCCCCGCTTTGCCATGCGCAACATGGACGCGTTCGAGCCGGTGCTGGCCACCCGCGTGACGGATCCGGGCGAAATGGCGGGCCTGACAGGCAAGCTGGAAAAGGGCATGCGCGCCTTTGCCATCAAGGTCGATGTGACCTCGGGCGTTTCGGGGTTCCTGATGCCCGATGACCGTGTCGACGTCTACTGGACCGGGGCGGGCAGCGAAGGGACCGAGATCACCCGGCTGATCGAAAGCTCGGTCAAGCTTATCGCGGTCGATCAGACCTCGAATGACGACCGTTCGGTCAGCGCGACAGTGGCACGTACAGTTACGGTCGCGGTCAATCCCGAACAGGTCGGCCGTCTGGCACAGGCTCAGGCCACGGGGCGCCTTGCGCTGTCGCTGGTGGGCACTGCCGACGACACCCTTGGCGAGCCGATCGAGGTTACCTCGAACGACATCACGGGGACGGAAACCTTCGTCGCCCCCGAGGTGCAGCAGGAACGCATATGCACCGTCCGCACGAACAGGGGCGGCGAGATCACAGAGATCCCGATCACTTGCACCAACTGAGGCTGCAAGAAATGGCGAGGCGCGACCACAGCATCTGGGGTCGCGCCTTTTGCATTGCGCAACAGATTGCGGGCTGTTGCATGTTATCCACACGAGGGTCCTGCTCCAACCATTTGATTCTTGCTTAAAAACTTAAGATCCCGCATCTTGATGGCAATTATGGGCAGTAAAGACCCAACCAGAGGCGTGGTCGAAAGGGCAGATCACATGAGCATGCGACGCATATTGGCGGCCGGGTTTCTGGGCGCAGCTTTGGGCACTACGGCACTTTCGCCGGTTGTGGCTGAGACACTTCGGGTAATGGAAGGCGGAACGTCGAGCGCACTGCAAGTGCCGATGAACCGGGCGGTCGTGGTTGAAAGCGACGTGCCCTTTGCCGAACTGAACATCGCCAACCCGGGAATTGCCGACATCTCTACCCTGTCGGACAGGTCGATCTATGTGCTGGGCAAGACGCCGGGGCGTACGACGATGACGCTGTTGTCTGCGGACGGCAAGCTGATCTCCAACGTCGAGGTGCAGGTGACGCCCGACATTGCCGAGTTCAAGGAACGTCTGCAGCAAATCCTTCCAGGCGAGCAGATCGAGGTGCGCACGGCGAATGACGGGATAGTCCTGTCGGGAACTGTCTCATCTACCGCCAAACTGGACCGCGCTCTCGATCTGGCCAGCCGCTATGCGCCGGACCGGGTGTCGAACCTGATGTCGGTCGGCGGCACGCAGCAGGTGATGTTGAAGGTCCGATTTGCCGAGATGCAGCGCTCTGTCGCGAAAAACCTGTCCTCCTCCATCGGAATCTCCAACGCCGGCTCGGATGTGGGGGTCAAGGGCGGAACCGGCGCGCTGAACGGCAGCTCCGCGGTTGACAATGTGTTCACCGGTGGCGGCACTTACGGCACCAACGCCAACGCCCGCGGGCAGGTCGCGCTTGGCTTCTCGGCCGGATCGCTGCAGTTTGCCGTCCTGCTGGAAGCCCTTGAGACCAAAGGCATGGTGCGCACGCTGGCCGAACCGAACCTTGCGGCCCTGTCAGGACAAGAAGCGAAGTTTCTTGCAGGCGGCGAGTATCCCATTCCGGTGTCCGGCGCCGAGGGCGCGATCACCATCGAATACAAGCCCTTCGGGGTCGAGCTGAACTTCACCCCCGTCGTGGTCGATGGCGATATCATCAACCTGACAATCAACGCGGCCGTAAGCTCCATCGACAGCACGGTCACGCTGGAAGCTGCGGGCTTTACGATCAACGCCTTCAGACGGCGCGAGACTTCGACCACGGTCGAGATGCGCGATGGCGAAAGCTTTGCCATTGCAGGACTGTTACAGGACGACTTTCGCAATCTGAACGGCCAGGTGCCATGGCTGGGGGACGTGCCGATCCTCGGCGCCCTGTTCCGCAGCGCCGAGTATCAGCGCGCGCAGTCCGAGCTTGTAATCATCGTGACCCCGCACCTCGTGACGCCGACGCGGGGCGAAGTGCTGGCCCTGCCGACCGACCGGGTCCGTATCCCCACCGAGCGTGAACTCTTCCTTTATGGCCGCGTGTCCGGGGCGCCGAAGGGCGCCGCGGGCGAGGTTGCAAAGCAGGACTTCAGCGGCTCTTATGGCTATGTGATGGAGTAAGGCGATGCGCATCCTGTTTGCCCCCTTTCTTGCCACGACAGCGATGCTGACCCTTGCGGGGTGCGGCGCAGACTTCGACCGCGAACTTGGCGCGGGCGTGGACACCGGCAACTTTGGCAATGCCACCATGAACAATTCGCTGATCCATTCGGGTGAGCTGTCCTACGCAGTAGCGCTGGCCGAGCGGTTCAATGCCGAAGTTCCCGATACGATCAACTTCGCGTTCAACAGCGCCGATCTGTCGGCCGAGGCGCAGGAGGTTTTGCGCCGCCAGGCCGACTGGATCAGGCAGTTCCCGGAAGTCCGCTTCCGCGTCTTTGGCCACACCGATCTCGTGGGCTCTGCGGGCTACAACCAGCGTCTGGGCCTGCGCCGCGCCAATGCGGCAGTGGCATTCCTTGTGCGCAACGGCGTCAGCAAGTCGCGACTCGAAGCGGTCGTGTCCTATGGCAAGACCCAGCCCCTGATCCAGACCAGTGCGCCCGAGATGCGCAACCGGCGCACGGTGACCGAGGTGTCGGGCTTTGTCGGCAACCACCCCACCGTGATGAACGGCAAATACGCGCAGGTCGTGTTCCGCGAGTATACGACCCTCGCCAACCGGCCGCATCCGGGCAATTCGGCCGTCGAAACCTCGGTCAGCCCTGGCGGCTGACAGGCGCCGATACTGGCAAAGGCCGGGCCATGCGCCCGGCCTTTGTATTTCCGGAAGGTGCAGTTACCCAAAAATCACAGACTTTAAGCCCCATTATCGCCACCATTCCTGATCATTTTCCCTCTGATGGGAACAGTCGTGCGGATTTCTACCCGCGCACGGGGACCGGGGCACATGACGTCAGGAAGGTTGCAAGGCAACCCTATGCCGTTGAGCGCCCAGACCTGTCTTTGGAAGGACGTAAGGCAATGACGAGCGTAGCAAATCTTCAACCGGAACCGGCACCGATCCTCGCGTGCACGATTTCGCGCGATGTGCAGCACTTCGAACTCCTGATCGACGATATGGAACAAGAGCTGGGGGAAAGCTGGGGCGATCTGAGCTTTGACGATGCTATTGTATTTCTGGATCAACCAGATAGCGCAACGCTGGAATTTGTGGCCATTGCCGTGGACAGTGAAGATGAGGCCGACATCGCGCGCATCAGCGCGATTGTCACGGCGGCAAAAGCCAAGACGATAAAGGTCGTCCTGATCGCCGATCAGGTGAGCGCGATGGTGCTCCACCAGTTGTTGCGCCTTGGGGCTGATGACTTCGTACCCTATCCGCTGCCGGAAGGCGCGCTGCATGACGTGATCGAAAGATTGCGCAAACCTGCGCCGCTTCCTGATCTGCAGGCAATTTCGGCCCTGCCCTCGCCCGGCGATTCGCATGCGGCCCCCAGCTTCAAGGCGCGCGGAGACCGCAATGGTGTGATCTTGCCGGTTCACGGGATGGCAGGGGGCGTCGGGGCTTCGACCTTCGCGGTCAACCTTGCCTGGGAACTCGCCACCGTCACCAAGACCGAGGCCCCCCGGGTCTGCCTGATCGATCTCGACTTTCAATATGGCTCGGCCGCGACCTATCTGGACCTGCCCCGCAAGGAGGCGGTGTTCGAGCTTTTGTCCGACACGGCCTCGGCCGACAGCGACAGCTTTCTGCACTCGATGGTCACGTTCAACGACAAGCTGCACGTCTTTACCGCCCCGTCCGACATGCTGCCGCTGGATCTGGTGTCAAGCGAGGATGTCTCGCGCCTTCTAGACATGGCGCAGTCGAACTTTGATTTCGTCATCATCGACATGCCATCAACCATCGTGGCCTGGACAGAGTCTGTGCTGCAACGCTCGCACGTCTACTTTGTGATGATGGAACTGGACCTGCGCTCAGCCCAGAACATCCTGCGCTTTGTGCGTGCCCTGAAGGCGGAGGGTCTGCCGCACGAAAAGCTGCGCTATGTCCTGAACCGCGGCCCGAAGTTCACCGATCTTTCCGCGAAATCCCGCGTGAAGCGCATGGCAGAAAGCCTGGATATCAGCATTGAGATGCAGCTGCCGGATGGTGGAACCCAAGTCACGCAGGCCAATGACCACGGCCTGCCTCTGTCCGAAAGTGCCGCCAAGAACCCGTTGCGAAAAGAACTCCAGAAACTCGCCAAGTCTTTGTACGACCTGAACAAGGCCGCCGAGACACGCAAGTCCTGAGCCAAGAGGATAACCAGTGTTCAGCAGATTCAAGAAAGACGCTCCAGCCAACCGGCCCGCTCCGAGCGCCCCCGCAGGGTCCGCGACCCCGATGGTCAGCCCGGCGAGCATGGCCAAGCCCGCAATTGCGGCCCGTCCGGTAGCAACTCCACCGCCGCGACCGCCCGCCGAAGCCGCGGCCGCCGACAAGGAAAAGAAGCGCAAGGACAGGCTGACCGAGCTGAAGGTAGAGCTGCACAAGCGGCTGCTGGAAAACCTCAACCTTTCGGCGCTGGAATCCGCGTCGGAAAGCAGCCTGAAGTCGGAAATCGCGCAGCTGACGACCGAGGCGCTGGATGAGCTGTCGGTCGCGCTGAACAAGGAAGACCGCGCCACGCTCAACCAGGAGCTTTATGACGAGGTCATGGGCCTCGGGCCCCTCGAACCCTTGCTGAAGGACGACACGGTCAACGACATTCTGGTGAATGGCCCGCATCGGGTGTTCATCGAACGCGGTGGCAAGCTGACGCTTTCGGACGTGACGTTCCGAGACGAGCGCCACCTTCTGCGCATCATCGACAAGATCGTGTCCGCTGTGGGCCGAAGGGTCGACGAATCCAACCCCTATTGCGACGCGCGCCTTGCAGACGGTTCACGCTTCAACTGTATGGTGCCTCCGGTTGCCGTGGACGGCAGCCTGGTGTCCATCCGGAAATTCAAGAAGGACAAGCTCGGGATTTCCGACCTTGTCCGCTTCGGCGCCTTTACCGAAGAGATGGCGGCATACCTGCAGGCCGCCGTGTCGTGTCGACTGAACATCATCGTGTCCGGCGGAACGGGCTCGGGCAAAACCACAACGCTCAACGCGCTGTCTTCCTTCATCGACAACACCGAACGGGTGCTGACGATCGAGGATACGGCGGAACTTCAGCTGCAACAGGTCCACGTTGGCCGGATGGAAAGCCGCCCGGCCAACGTCGAAGGCAAAGGCGCCGTGACCCAGCGGGATTGCTTGCGCAACGCGCTGCGGATGCGCCCTGATCGCATCATCGTCGGCGAAACCCGTGGCGACGAAGTCATCGACATGTTGCAGGCGATGAACACGGGCCACGACGGGTCTATGACAACGATCCACGCCAACAATCCCCGCGACGGCATCAGCCGTCTGGAGAACATGGTTGCCATGGCGGGCATCGAGATGCCGCTGAAGGCTGTCCGCAGCCAGATCTCATCTGCTGTAAACCTGATCGTGCAGGCCTCGCGTCTGCAGGACGGCTCGCGCCGGATGGTGTCGATCACCGAACTGACCGGCATGGAAGGCGAGGTGATCTCTATGCAGGAGGTGTTTCGCTACGAACGGCTGGGGATCGAGCCCTCCGGCAAGATCATCGGCCGCTTCAACGCAACCGGTATTCGTTCGGCCTATTCCGAGCGATTCCGCCAATGGGGCTACGATCTGCCGGCCTCGATCTACGAACCGATTGCCTGAGGAAAATCATGGAAATCAGCGCCGCACCCGTCGTCTATGTCCTGATCTTTGTCGCGGTCATCGTTCTGGTCGAGGGCATCTATCTTACGGTCTTTGGCAAGTCGATCAGCCTCAACAACCGCATCAGCCGCCGTCTGACCCTGCTCGAGAAAAATGGCAACCGCGAGCAGGTTCTGGAACAGCTCCGCAAGGAAATGAGCCAGCACCTGAACGCGCGCGGCATCCCGCTTTATGCCATACTCGCTACCAAGGCGCAGAAGGCGAACATCGCCTTTTCGCCCAAGGCGCTGATCGGGATCATGGCGCTGCTCACGGTATTCTCCTTCCTTGCCCTGACCATCGGCACCGAAGCAGCGCCCGCTATCCGCGCGGTAATCGCGGTGGGCATGGGCGTCGGTGGCGTCTATTTCTGGGTCAACGGCAAGGCCAAGAAACGCATGGCGCTGCTTGAGGAACAACTCCCAGACGCGGTGGAACTGATGGTCCGCTCGCTGCGGGTCGGCCACCCGTTTTCGGCCGCCATCGGGATCGTGGCAAAGGAAATCGGCGACCCTCTGGGCACAGAATTCGGGATGATCGCCGACGAGGCCGCCTATGGTCGCGACGTGGCCGAAAGCCTGAAGGCCTTTGCCGAACGGATGGACAGCCAGGATTTGCGCTTCCTCGCCGTGGCCGTGACGATCCAGCAGACCGCAGGCGGCAACCTTGCCGAAATCCTCGAAGGCTTGGCAAAGGTGATCCGTGCGCGATTCAAGCTGTTCCGCCGGGTCAAGGCGATCACTGCCGAAGCGAAATGGTCAGGCATGTTCCTGTCGGCTTTCCCTATCGGTGCGTTGATCATGATCAACGTGGTGAAGCCAGACTACTATGATGACGTGAAGGGTACCCCCGAATTCATTCCGGCCTGCCTGGTGGTGGCCGTCTTTCTGATCATCAACGTGATCTACATGAAGATCATGGTAAACATTAAGGTCTGAGGGAAAGCACCATGCTCGACACGATCAATGCGATGCTGACCGAACGCCTCGGCCCGTTGGGGCCGCTTATGGTCATCGGTTTTCTGGGCGTGGTGCTGATCGCCATCGCCCTTCCCACGATGATGAAACGCCAGCCTGACCGGTTTCGTGACCTCAAGGCGCAGCGCAACGAGCAGGAGGGCGCCAAAGCAAAGGGCCTGCGCAAGGCCGAAAAGGTCGACAAGCTCGAAAAATTCGCGCAATTCCTGGAGCCGAAATCGGCAGAGGAACTGTCCGCCTCCCGGATGAAGATGCTGCGTGCGGGCTATCCGGGCAAGAACGCCGTGCGGATGTTCCATGCCTCGCAATTCGTGTTCGGGATCGGCTTTCTGATTGTAGGCGTGATCCTGGCCCTGACCAAGGCCGCGCAGGCCGAGGTCGACCCGTCGACCCAGCAGATGATCCTTTACACTGTTGTCCCCGGAGGCATCGGATACTACTTGCCGCAATACTGGGTGCAGCGGCGCGTTCAGCAGCGGACCGAACAGATCGTTCAGGGCTTTCCCGATGCCCTCGACATGATGCTGGTCTGCGTCGAGGCGGGCCAGTCGCTGGACCAGTCGATCCTTCGTGTGGCCAAGGAAACCCGCGTGGGCTACCCGGCGCTCGCCGATGAATTCGACATGGTGGCCAACGAGGTAAAGGCAGGGAAAGAGCGCGTGGCCGTGCTGAAGGACATGTCTGAACGCGTAGGCATCGCGGATGTGTCTTCTTTCGTCACGACCCTGGTGCAATCAGCCACCTTTGGCACCTCTATTGCGGAGGCCTTGCGTATCTATTCTGCCGAAATGCGTGATAAGCGCGTCATGCGTGCCGAAGAGAAGGCAAACGTCTTGCCGACGAAGCTGACCCTCGGCACAATGATGTTCACGGTGCCGCCGCTCATGATCATCCTGATCGGGCCTTCGGTCTACGGCATTTCGCAGATGCTCGGCGGAGGAGGCTGAAAAGAGACCCTTTGATACGCGGACCGATCCTCGTCGTCCTGTCACTTGCCCTTGCCGCCTGTGGAAACACCGGCGGCCTTGGTCCATTTGGCGGCGCAAAGAAGAGCGTGCGAAACACGCCTTTCGGGGCTGATGGGCGCAAGGATTCGGTCGACGGTCTGTTGGTCGGACATCGGCTGATGGCGGCGGGTGAGTATGACCTGGCGCTGAAGGCGTACTTGCGTGCCGCGGCAGAGGATGGGATCACGGTCGACACGCTATCGGCGCTTGGGTCTGCGAACCTCGCCCTCGGCCGCCTTGGCCAGGCCGAACAGCTCTTGCGCCGCGCGGTCGAAGAAGACCCGAGCTTCGTGCCTGCGTTGAACAACCTTGGCGTCGTGCTGATGGAGCGGGGCAAGGTCGGCGAAGCACGGGTAATCTTTCAGCAGGCTTTCGCCGCAGATAGTGGCGAAACAGACTCCATTCGCGAGAATCTGCGTCTGGCTATCGCGCGAAGCGAGTCGACGGTATATGAGGAAGATAAAGAGGTAGGAACGTTCTCTCTTATGCGGCGCGACCAGGGGCAATACGTGCTTCTGACCGAGCTTTAGGGCGGGCGGGACGAGCAGCAAAAGGACGCAAAAATGCGCCACACTGTCTTCATGGCCCTGTGCCTTTCCGGCGCGGCGCTTCTTTCGGCATGCCAGGGCAATTCGGAAGCCGAGGTGCAGCGTGCCGTGAAGGACGTGAACGTCATCGATGAGTCAAACCTTTCGGACATCATGCTGACGGTGGGAGACCCCGACGAGGCGGTGGCCTATTTTACCAAGACCCTTGCGCAAAGCCCCGACCGGGTTGACCTGAAGCGCAGCCTTGCGCGGTCGCTGGTGCGGGCAGGCAAACCGACTGAGGCCGCGACCGTCTGGACGCAGGTGGTCGCGAGCCCCGAAGGCACGAACGAAGACCGCGTGATGTATGCCGAGTCGCTGATCCGCGCCAACAACTGGGACGCGGCCAAGGCCGAGCTGAACCAGATCCCCCCCACCCATGAGTCCTATGACCGCTACCGGCTGGAAGCGATGGTCGCCGACAGTGACAAGAACTGGGCGAAGGCCGACAGCTTTTACGAGATTGCGTCGGGCCTCACCACAAAACCAGGGGGCGTTCTGAACAACTGGGGCTTCTCGAAGCTGACGCGCGGCGACGCCAAGGGGGCCGAGAAACTGTTCGTCGAGGCGCTGACCTATGACCCCGGCCTGTTTACGGCCAAGAACAACCTCGTGCTCGCCCGGTCGGCTCAGCGAAACTACGATCTGCCGGTGGTGGAGATGACGCAGATCGAGCGGGCGGAACTGCTCTACACGATGGCGCTGGCCGCGATCAAGCAGGGCGATGTGGCGGTGGGCAAGAGCCTGCTGAACGAAGCGGTCGAAACCCATCCGCAGCATTTCGAGGCGGCGTCGCGCAGCCTCGCGGCCTTGGACGCAAACGTGGTCAACTGATGGCCGCGCCGTCCGTCACGTTGATCCTTTTGCCTTTTGTGCTGCCGATTGCGATCTGGGTCGCCTGGTCGGACATGAAGTTCATGAAGATCCCCAACAAGGCGGTGATGGCGCTCTTGGCCGTCTGGGTGCTGGTGGGCTGGATTGCAGTACCGTTTGACCAGTATTTTTGGGGGTTTGCACTGGCGGCGATCCTTCTGGTTGTGGGCTTTGCCGCCAACGCCGGCGGCCTTGTCGGCGCGGGGGACGCCAAGTTTGCGGCGGCCATGGCGCCCTTTTTTGTTGGGGGCGATCTGCGGGTAATCCTCGCGCTGTTTGCCGCCTGCCTGATCGGCGCCTTTGCCACGCACCGTCTTGTCCGCGCCCTGCCTCCGGTCCGGCGGATGACTGCGGACTGGGCCAGCTGGACCCACGCCAAATTCCCGATGGGCCTCGCGCTTTCCGGGTTGCTCGTGTTCTACTTTCTTGCCGCGCTCTTGCCCAAAGGCTGACACGGTTTCGTGGTTCAACCATCCCATGACCGGGGACGCGCGCGCCCCTTGAAGGGGTGCCTGCATGAACGTCCAGACCAGCCCGTCCGCCGTCACCGCCCCACCCGGCCCCCGATCGCTGACCGAAGTGGGTCTGTCGATCGTGATGATGCGCGACATCCTGCTAAAGTCGATGTTTCGCACCAACCTCGACCTCGTCTCGGCGCTGTCCAAGGTGATCAGCATGCCGGTGCCGCTCACACAGGAGCTGGTGGACCTCGCCCGCACGCAAAAGCTGCTGGAGGCGACGGGCACGCTGCACGCAACCTCTGGCAACGAGATGGGCTACCAGCTGACCGATGCCGGAAAGGCGCGCGCACTGGATGCCCTGAGCCAGTCGGAATATTACGGCGCGATGCCGGTGCCGCTGGCGCAATATACCGAGCAGGTCAAGCGTCAGTCAGTACGCAACATCCGCCTCACGCGGACTGAGCTTCTGCGCGGCATGGGCCACCTGATCCTGCCCGACAATCTGATCGACAACCTCGGCCCTGCAGTCACCTCGGGGCGGTCGATCCTGATGTACGGCCCGCCCGGCAATGGCAAATCCTCCATTTCGAACGGCATTCGCGCGGCTCTTGGCGACAAGATCTACGTCCCCCGCGCCATCGAGTATTCCGGCCAGGTCATCACCGTCTATGACCCCATCGTACATTCGGCGGCGGAATCTGCGGTGGACGACCCAAACTCGCTTCGCCGCACCTCGAACCGATTTGACAACCGCTATGTCTATTGCGAACGCCCTACCGTGATCACCGGTGGCGAGTTGTCGCTCGACATGCTGGACCTCACCTACAACCCCACCGCGCGGACTTACCAGGCGCCCCTGCAGTTGAAGTCCACCGGCGGCATCTTCATCGTCGACGACCTTGGCCGTCAGGCCGAACCGCCGCAGAAACTGGTCAACCGCTGGATCGTGCCCCTGGAAGAGGCGCGCGATATCCTTGCGCTGCAATCGGGCGAGAAGTTCACCGTGCCTTTTGACACGCTGGTGATCTTCTCCACCAACTTCCACCCGAACGAGATCTTCGACGGCGCCGCCCTGCGCCGGATTTTCTTCAAGATCAAGATCGACGGGCCAAGCCAGGAGAACTTCCTGAAGATCTTCGCCATGGTCGCCCGCAAGAAGAAGATGCCGCTGAACGAGCCCGCGATGATGCATCTGATGAAGGTGAAGTTTCCCACCATCGCGAACAATTACGCCAATTATCAGCCGGTTTTCCTGATCGACCAGATGATTGCTGTCTGCGAATTCGAGGGTATCCCCTACCAGATGACGCCCGACCTGATCGACCGCGCCTGGGGCAACATGTTCGTGCGGCAGGAAACCATCGCCAAGTAGGGGTGCAAGCCCGCTTCTCCGCTTCATCTTTGCAAAAATATCCCGGGTTGCCCTTCGGTTTTGTCATTGGTTCGAGAGACCAATGGTCTGGGGGCAGCGCCCCGGGCGCGGGGCCAGCGCAGCACCCGGGGCGCGGCAGACCGCTCCGCCTCAGCCGAAAGTCCGGACACCTGTTTCGGTGACGATCAGATCGAGCCGCTGGTCAGTGGCGTCGACGGGCACTTGGTCAATCTGCTGTGCGGCAAAAGCGAAGCCTATCGCGAGCGTTCTGCGGCGCGCGCGAAGGTATTCCAGCGTGCGGTCATAAAAGCCGCCCCCGTAACCGAGCCGGTAGCCGCGCGTGTCGAAGGCCAGAAGGGGTACGATCAGCACCTCCGGCTCTATCCAGGGGCCTTCGATGGGGACGCGCGCGCCGAATTCACCTGCGACCATGGGGGCTTCCGGGCTCCACTGGCGAAAACGCAAGGGTTGTGCGGCGCCCATGATCACCGGCACCGCCACCGGGCCCTGATATGTGGCCATGGCGGGCAGCGGGTCGATCTCGGTGCGCATCGGCATGTACCCTGACAGCGGCAGCCCGGCGTGGCGGGCCAGCACATCGGCCAGAAGCTCTGCCGCCTGACCCTGCCCCGCGGCAAAGGCCAGCTTTCGGGTGGCAAAAGCCGCCTTGCGGGCTGCGGCCTTGATCGCCGTCAGATCGTCGGTCACAGCAGGAACAATGTCGCAAGGCCGAGAAAGGCAAAGAACCCCATCACATCCGTGAGGGTGGTAACGAATGTCCCTGACGCCAGCGCAGGGTCGAGCCCCAGCCGTTCCAGTGTCAGTGGTACCAGCACGCCCCCAAGTGCCGCCACCACCTGATTGACGATCATCGCAATCCCTAAAACCGCACCAAGTCGCGGATCGCCGAAGATCAGCCAGGCTGCAAGCCCCAGAATGACCGCAAGGCTTAACCCGTTCAGCACCCCCGCCCCGAGTTCGCGCAAGATGACCCGACGCGCGTTCGACCGGGTCAGGTCGCGCGTGGCCAGCGCCCGTACCGTGACCGCCAGCGACTGGGTCCCCGCGATCCCACCGGTGGACGCGACGATGGGCATCAGCGCGGCGAGTGCGACGAGCGCCACGATTGTCGCTTCGAACTGCGTGATCACAAGGGCGGACAGCGACGCGGTGAAGAGGTTCACCACGAGCCACGGCAGCCGCTTGCGCATCGTCTCGAATGCACCGTCCGTCAGGCTCGCCTCGTCACTGACGCCCGCGAGGCGGAGCATGTCTTCCTGGTGTTCCTCGTCCAGCACTGCCATCGCGTCGTCGATGGTGATCACCCCTACCAACTTGCCGTCGCGGTCTACGACAGGACAGGAAATCAGGTGATACTGGTTGAAGATATAGGCCACGTCCGCTTCGGGGTCTTCAGCGGCGATTGTGCGAAAGCTGTCCTCAAAAAGGTTTTGCAGCCGGGTGTCGCGCCGCGAGGACAGCACGCGCCCCAAGGTCACGTAGCCCTGCGGCACCTCGGCCCCGTCGATCAGGATGAGGTGATAGAACTGATCCGGCAGGTGCTCCACCCCGCGCAGATGGTCAATGGCCTCGCCCACCGTCCAGTCCATCGGGCCGGTCACCACTTCGCGCTGCATCAGCCGGCCTGCGGAATACTCGGGATAGGCCAGCGCCTCTTCCACATCGCGCCGGTCATCGTGGTCCAGAGCGTCGAGGATCTTGCCTTGCGCCGGCGCATCAAGGTCTTCCAGAATGTCGACGATGTCGTCGGACTCCAGCTCGCGGATCGCCTCGGCCACCCTCTCGGGCGAAAGGGCGTCGATGACATCCTCACGAATGGAATCGTCAAGCTCGGACAGCACTTCGCCGTCGATCGCGTCCGGGCGCATTTGCAGCAAGGCGTTGCGGTCGGCGGGGGCGATCTGCTCCAGGAGATCGGCGATGTCGGCGGCGTGCAGCAGATCCAACAGGCGCGTGAGGTCGGCAGTGTCGTGGCGCGCCACGGCCGCAAGAATCGCCTCGACCCGGCGCATATCGAGTCCGTCCTCTTCCACCTCGACCTCACCGCGCGCCATGCCTGCCATCCCATGATTTCCCTTACCTTAGAGAAAGGAGTTTCTGGGAAACAGGGGGAAGTGGGAAATTTACCCCGCGCGGTAATGACATTAGGCTGGCTGCGAATGCAACGGGGCGGGTGCTATGGCTGATCTTCTGCTTGGACAGGTGCTGAGCTATGCGGGCGACCCCTTTGTCGAGGGGCCTCGGGCCGCGCGGCATCTGTCACGGGGCGGCGTTGTTCTGGACGCGGGCCGGATTCTGGCTGTGGGCGAGGCCGCGGCAATGCGCGCGGCGCACCCGGGCGCGCGCGTCACAGATTATGGCGCAGCGCTGATTTCGGCAGGGTTCATCGACGCGCATGTGCACTATCCGCAGACTGCGATCATAGCAAGCTGGGGCAAACGGCTGATCGACTGGCTGAACACCTATACCTTCCCCGAAGAGATGCGATTTGACGATGTGGCCTATGCGGCCGAGGTGGCGAGCCGCTACCTCGACCTCGCGCTGGCCCATGGCACCACCTCGATGTGCAGCTATGCGACGATCCATCCCGAAAGCGTGAATGCCTTCTTCACCGCCGCGCGCGGGCGGGGAATGCGGGCCTGGGCTGGCAAGACCTGCATGGACCGCAACGCCCCCGAGGGCCTGCGCGACACCGTCCAAAGCGCCTATGACGACAGCAAGCGCCTGCTGAAGGCCTGGCACGGGGTGGACCGGCTGTCTTATGTGATCACGCCACGGTTTTCCCCCACGTCCACCCCCGAACAGCTGGCGGTGCTCGGGGCGCTGTGGCGCGAGCATCCGGAGTGTCTGATGCAGACGCACCTGTCGGAACAGACGGACGAGATCGCCTGGGTAAAGGCGCTTTTCCCGCAGTCGCGCGATTACCTTGATACCTACGAGGCGCAGGGGCTGTTGCGCGAGGGTGCGGTCTATGGCCATGCGATCCACCTGACGGCCCGCGAAAAGGCTCGGCTGGCCGAGGCGGGGGCGAGCGTCGTGCACTGCCCGACCTCGAACACCTTCATCGGATCGGGGCTCTTTGACATGGGGCTTGCGCGCAGCCTGCGGGTGGGGCTTGCCACCGATACCGGCGGCGGGTCATCCTTTTCAATGCTGCGGACCATGGCCGCGGCGTATGAGGTGGCCCAGTTGCGGGGCGAGGCGCTACACCCGTCACAGCTCTGGTGGCTCGCGACGGTGGGTTCCGCCCGGGCGCTGCGCGCCGAAGCCATGATCGGAAACATCGCCCCGGGGACGGAGGCCGATCTGGTGGTGGTAGACCTCGCCTCCACCCCCGCCATTGCGCAGGCGACCATGCGTGCGAATGATATCTGGCAGGCGATCTTCCCGACGATTATGCTGGGCGATGACCGGGCGGTGCGGGCCGTATGGATCGGGGGCCGGTGTCGGCCAGCCCCCGACAATTCGCCAGATCGCAACAAGGCAGCGAAGTGACACGCAACACCCTCCCTGCCCTGCAGACCACTCGTCAGGCCAACCGGAACAACGGTCGCAGGCTGAGCCCGATCCAGCTGCCAAGAAAGGCTGCGGCGACCCAGGCCCAGGCCGCGGCCCCCAGAATGATCCCGAAATCCATCACGGACGTGATGTCGAAAAACCTGCTCGCCGACAGCGGCCCGGGATTGCCCCGCCAACAGGGCCAGGCGGCCACATCGAACCCGACCCAAAGAGCCCATTTCGAGCCCCAAAGCGCAAAGCCGGCCGTCTCGCCCCAGGGCCGCCCCGCGATGACCAGCGTAGCACCATTCAAAAGCGCCAAGCCGACCGCTCCGGTGATCAGCGACCATGGCCCGAGCCAGACCCCTTCTTGCGGGCGCAACAAGGGCGCTTGCCCCGGGGCAAACCGCCACACCGCCGCAAAGATACCCAAATGCACCACCAATGCCGCAGGCCACCCGAGCAATTCCTGCGACGTCCAGGCCGGAAAGCGCGGCAACCCCGCCCACCAGTGCAGCGTCGCGGCCCCAACGGCTGACCCGATGATAAAAAACGCCAGCGTCATAATCAGCCGCAGGTTGCCTCCTCCAAGGACATAAAGCGTGCCGGACGCACACCCCCCGCCGATCTGCATCCCTACCCCAAAGAGCAGCGCACCAATCAGGAAAGTAACTCCGATCCCGGCGCCAAAGCCGCCAAGGTTCTGCCCGAAGATCTGCCCCATCGCGAGCAGCGGAAAGAAGATGACGCTCGCCACCGCCAGCGCCACCGCCTGCGCCTTGAAACCCGAGGCATCTCCCCGCTCCAGCACGGCCCGGAACGACCCCGCAAACCCGAAGGCGGACTGGAACAGCACAAACCCCAGCCCGACCCCCACCACCGCCAGCATCGGCACCCGCAGGCTCGTGCCGTACATTGCCGCAAACGCAACCAGCCTACCGATTCCGATTAGCACTGCCGACAGGCGCAGGCCATCCGGTGGGGCGGTCGGGACGGTCCTTGGGACAAACGACATGGCAGGTCCTGCTCGCGCCTCGCCGTGACCCTACCTGTTCGTTCCCACGGTTTGATGGTGCGATCCTTTCTCAGGAATGGAAGGAAGCGACATGGGACAGGTTCGTCACGGGAGCGCCACGATCGAGCAATGGTGCGCCGCCGGTCCGAGAACCAT
>Ga0105047_10003014_pt1 | contig 29849 bp, 25 predicted proteins | sample MAT04_FD_78384 | JGI IMG/M metagenome (GOLD analysis project Ga0105047, IMG submission 78384) | Freshwater microbial communities from Lake Fryxell liftoff mats and glacier meltwater in Antarctica - MAT-04 (megahit assembly) | ecosystem: Environmental > Aquatic > Freshwater > Ice > Liftoff... | reverse complement strand
TCCTGGCAGCATCAGAGCCGGGTATCCACGGATGGATGACCCGGCTCTGACCTACTGTGAGCGTGATATCCGCACCAGCGGCTACCGGCGGACGCTAGGGCATCCCCTAGAAGTCCATGCCGCCTCCGGGCGGCATCTGGGGCTGTGCGCCCTTGGGCTCCGGCTTGTCCGTGATCATGACCTCGGTGGTCAGGACCATGGCCGCGATGGACGCCGCGTTCTCGACGGCAGAGCGGGTGACCTTGGCCGGGTCGACGATGCCGGCAGCCTGCATGTCGACGTACTCGCCGGTCATCACGTTGTAGCCGACCGAGGTCGACTTCTGCTCTGCCTGGGCACGTCGGACGTTCTCGATGACGACATTGCCATCGAGCCCGGCGTTCTCGGCGAGACGTCGGAGGGGCTCATCCAGCGCGCGGCGCACGATGTTGACACCCGTATTCGCGTCACCCTCCAGCTTGATGCCGTCGAGCGCGCTTTGCGCGTTCAGGAGTGCCACGCCGCCGCCGGGCACAAGGCCCTCTTCCAAAGCTGCACGTGTCGCGGACAGGGCGTCCTCGACCCGGTGCTTCTTTTCCTTGAGCTCGACCTCGGTGCCGGCACCGACCTTGATGATGGCCACGCCACCCGCAAGCTTGGCCAGTCGTTCCTGGAGCTTCTCACGGTCGTAGTCCGAGGTGGTCTCCTCGATCTGTGCCTTGATGGCCTTCATGCGCGCATCGATGGCGGACTGGTCACCCTTGCCCTCGATGATGGTCGTGTTGTCCTTGTTGGACACCACGCGACGGGCTCGGCCGAGGTCGGTCAACTCCACGGCGTCGAGCTTGCGACCGACCTCTTCGCTGATGACCTGGGCGCCCGTGAGCGTCGCGATGTCGCGCAGCATCTCCTTGCGGCGGTCACCAAAGCCCGGCGCCTTGACGGCGAGCACGTTGATGATGCCCCGCAGCTTGTTCACGACCAGCGTCGCGAGCGCCTCGCCATCGACGTCCTCGGCGATGATGAGCACGTCCTTGCGACCCGTCTGGAGCGCCTTCTCCAGGGCCGGCAGCATGTCCTGCACGGACGAGATCTTCTTGTCCGTGATGAGGATGTAGGGGTCGTCCAGGGCGGCTTCCATGCGGCCGGGATCGGTCACGAAGTAGGCCGACAGGTAGCCACGGTCGAACTGCATGCCTTCCACGAACTCGGTCTCGAAGTTCATCGACTTCGATTCCTCGACCGTGATGACGCCGTCCTTGCCGGTCTTGTCGAAGACGTCCGCGATGAGCGCGCCGATGGCCGGGTCAGCAGCGCTGACCGTGGCGACCTGGGCGATCTCGTCATGGCCCTTGACGGGCACCGCGGCGGCCTTGATGGACGCGGAGAGCGCCCTCTCGGCGGCCTCGATGCCGATCTTCATCTGCATCGGGTTGGCGCCGGCGGCCACGTTCTTGAGGCCTTCGGTGATGATGGCTCGGGCCAGGACGGTGGCGGTCGTGGTGCCGTCGCCGGCCACGTCCTCGGTCTTGGTCGCGGCTTCCTTGAGCAGCTGGGCACCCATGTTCTCGAACGGGTCGGACAGCTCGATGTCGCGCGCCACGGTGACGCCGTCATGGGTCACGGTCGGTGCGCCGTACTTCTTGTCCAGGCCGACGTTGCGGCCCTTGGGTCCGAGCGTCGTGCCGACGGCGTCCGCCAGGGCATCAATGCCGCGCTTCAGTGCGCCTCGGGCTTCCTCGTCATAGATGATGAGCTTGGGCATGCTGCCGTGTGTCCTCCGTCGATCGTCTGGCCGCGGCTGCGATCAGACCCTTGGCGGGACTGCTCCGCTCGACCCAGGTGGTCGGGGCCGATCCCTGATTGACATGCTCACGCCGTTGAGCAGACATCAGGTTAGCACTCTCCGGGGTAGAGCGCTAACCGAAGCTGCGCGCTCGCCCAGCCACAGCCGAGTGCTCACCCAGTCGGGCGCGGCCGCGTCGAGCGCCGCCCCGCCATACTGGCGGGCATGCCCACCGATGCCCCGCGGCACGACGTCGACCGCCTGCGCACCGATCCCGCAGCCTGGGATGCATTCGTGCGCACCGCGCCAGGTGGCGGCTATCTCCAGCTGAGCGGCTGGGCGACCGTCAAGGCAGCCAACGGCTGGCGTGCTCGGCGAGTCGTGGTCGATGCGGGCGATGGCCCGGTCGGGGTCCAGCTGCTCCTGCGGCGGCTGTGGCGGACCCCGCTGGGTGTGGGCTATGCCCCGCGCGGCCCGGTCGGTGCCCGTGACCCGGCGAGTCTCCGCGCGCTCACCGAGCAGCTGGCCCGGGTCGGCCGCCAGGAGCGTCTGAGCCATGTGACGATGGATCCCGGGTGGGGCGTGGATGTGCCGCATGCGCCTGATCTCCCCACCGCGACCACCACAGCGCCGCCTGCAGACCCGGCCACTCCCCTGCTGGCGGCTGGCTGGCACCGCAGCGACGACCTGCAGCACGACCGCACGCGCATCGTGGATGTGGACGACCCGGATCGGATGTGGGCCGATGTCCGGTCGCGGACCCAGCGCTACGTCAAGTCGGCCCGCAAGGCGGGCATCACGGTCGCGCGCGAGGGGGTCGAGGCCATGGACGAGTTCCACGGGCTGCTGGTAGCGACCGCTGACCGTGCCGGCTTCATCTATCGCGATGCCGGGTCCTATCAACGCATCGTGGATACGTTCGCAGCGGATGACGCGCACCTGCTGATGGCACGCACGAGCCAGGGACGGGCCGTGGCCGGCCTGCTCATCGTGCGCTGCGGCGACACGGTCGCGGAGCCGAGCGGGGGCATGAACGACGAGGGGGCCGAGACGCGCGCCAACTACCTGCTCAAGTGGGAAGCCCTGAGCGAAGCTGCCGCGGCCGGCGCGCGGCACTACGACATGTGGGGCATCGCGCATGGCGGTATCGACCAGTTCAAGGCCGGGTTCGGTGGTCGAGAGGTCCGCTACCCGGGCACGTTCGACCTCCAGACACTGCCCCTCCTGCGGCCGGGGCTGCTGGCCGCGCGCCGGATGTGGGTCTCGGTCGCTCGACGACGACGGGGCCTGGATGCGGATACGGGTCATGACCCCGCCCCTGTGACATCGAAGGTGGAGACGGACGCATGAGGGAAGGCCGACGCATCGAGGGTGCGGAGCTGCTGGCGGTGGGCGCCGAATTGTTAGTGGGCGACACCCAAGACACGAACTCCGGCGACATCGCCCGGGAGCTGACGACGCTGGGCGTCGAGGTGATGCGGATCTCGGCGCTACCCGATCGCCTGGAGGTGGTCGCCGGTGCACTGCGCGACGCCCTTGGGCATGCCGACCTGGTGATGACGACCGGTGGGCTCGGGCCTACGCCCGACGACCTGACCCGCGAGGCGATCGCGCTCGTCTGCGGCGAGACCGTCGAGGTCGACCCGGATATCGAGGCCTGGATCAAGGACCTGTTCGACCGACGCGGCTTCGCCTTCTCCGAGGCCAACCGCAAGCAGGCGTGGCTCATCCCGAGCGCCACCACACTCCCCAACCCGAATGGCACCGCGCCCGGCTGGTGGGTGGACCGCCCTGACGGTCGCGTGATCGTGGCGCTCCCAGGCCCGCCCCGGGAAATGCGCCCGATGTGGCGTGACCAGGTGCTGCCGCGCCTGCAGGCCCGCGGCCTGGGCGCCGACCGCGCCGTCGAGACATTGCGCCTGGCGGGCATGGGCGAGTCGTTGCTCGTGGATGCCATCGGCGAGGACGTCCTGCGGCGGCGCAACCCGGAGGTCGCGACCTACGCCCGGGTGGATGCTGTGGACGTACGCGTGAGCGCCGTCGCGGAGGGTGGCCGGACCGCCCGGGAGCTCGTGGACGCGGAGGTCGCGCGTCTCCTCCCGACGCTGGGCAGGTACGTGTTCGCGCGCGGCGATGAAGGCTGGCCGGGTGCGGTCGGTCGACGACTCGCGGGTCGCTCGGTCGCGGTCGCGGAGATCGGTACCGGCGGCCAGGTCGTGGCGCTGCTGGGCGCCGAGCCATGGCTGGTGTTCGACGAGACGCTGGGCGTCAACAGCGCGGGCGCTCGTGCCCAGTCGGACATGACCGCCCTTGCGGCGCAGGTGCGAGCGCTCGGTGGCGCGGACATCGGGTTGGCCGTGCGGGCGCTGGAAGCGGCCGGCGACATGCAAGTGACCATCGCCATCACGGACGGTGCTCGGGCCACGACCGTGGACAAGGCGGCGTTCCTGGGTGGTGATCAGGGTCGACGACGCTCGGCCAACCTGGCCTGCACCGAGTTGTGGCACTGGCTCGGCGCCGGGGCCACACCGCCCGGCTGAGATGCGGAAGGAGTGGCGCCCCGCGAACGCGGCACCACTCCCCGATGAGCTCAGCTGCGGGTACCGGCCCTCAGGCGCGGATCTCCTGGCGCATGAACGAGACATAGGCGGCGGCGAAGCAGATGACCGTGCCTGCCAGCAGCAGCAGCACCTGGGGCCAGATGAGCAGCAGGCTCTGGCTATAGGGCAGCGCCGTTGCGAATGCCCGTCGGGTGGGGTCCGTAAAGAACGGGTCGAGCGACTGCACCATCGGATTCAGCATCGCCTGGGTCATCTCGGTGAACAGCGTGATGGGTGACAGCCGGCCCAGGTCAGCCACCATCCGAACATTGGCGAGCGTCTCCGTCGCGGTCGCTCCGGAAGGCACCGGGCGAAGGTACCCGGCCGCGACGCTCACGATCTGGTTGCCAAAGAAGGTCAGGATGAGCCAGAACGCGATGACCACGAGCGCCGCCGTCGCCGCTCGACGGAAGACGACGGACGCCAGCGTCGCCAGGGCCAGCCAGAATGCGACATAGATGGCCGCGACCAGGAACCAGGTCACCAGTCGGAAGACCACCTCGGCATCGGGCACGATGCCCAGGCGGATGATGCCCACCCCCGACAGCAGCACGATGACGGCGGCCAGGATCATGGTGATGACCGCCAGGCCGGCCACGAACTTGCCGTTGATGACGTCGTCTCGATGGATGGGCTGCGATACCAGCCGCGGCAATGTCCCCTCGGAGCGTTCGCTGCTGATGGCGTCGAACCCAAAGGCGATGCCCAGGACCGGACCCAGCAGCGCCACCAGCCCCGCGAAGGACGGGAAGCTCTGGCCACTGATGCCCGGGATCGTCGGCGACTGCGTGAACAGCAGCGGGAACACCGAGACCGGACGACCGGTGAGACTCTTGGTCGCCTCCGCGGCGATGGCACTCGCGGCATCCCGGAAGGATCCGGCCACGGCGTAGATGGCGAGCACGCCCGCCAGGCCGAGCACGAGCAACAGCACGATGAAGCGGACGCTGAGGATGTGCTCCGTGAACTCCCGGGATCCGATGACTCGCCAGCCAGCCGGGATGGAGCGCGTGGCGGGCAGGGTCAACATGGGAGCGTCGGACGTCTGGGTGGCGACGCGTGCGATGTCGGTCATGCCGCAGGCTCCTGGACCGCAGCCGGAGTGGCCGCGAAGTAGCGCTGATAGATCTCATCCAGCTCCATCCCCCGGTCTCGCACGAGCCACGGGGTATGGCCGGCCACCAGGAGCGCCGACAGGACAGCAGACCGGCTCTCCGGCAGCACACTCACGGTCCATAGCCGCCGATCCTGCGGGTCGATGACCGCGGACGCCACGCCCGGTACGGCACGGATGACCTCACCCACGGCGGTGACGTCGCCATCCGCTCCGATGTCGAGGGTGACCTGCATCCCCCGCTGCTGGCTAGCGGCGATCTCTTCCACGGTGCCCATGGCCACAACGTCTCCGGCCACGAAGATGGCGATGCGGTCACACACCTGCTGCACCTGGTGCAGCAGGTGGCTGGACAGCAGGACCGACACGCCCTGGTCGCGAGCAAGGCCACGCACCAGCTCCAGGACTTCCACGACGCCGACTGGGTCGATGGACGTGGTGGGCTCGTCGAGGATGATGACGGCTGGGTCCTTGACCAGGACATCTGCCAGTCCCAGCCGCTGGCGCATGCCCCGGGAGTAGGTCTCCACGGGTTGTTCGCCTGCGTCCGGCAGGCCGACGCGTGCCATCAGGTCAGTGATCGTGGCCTCGGATTCGTCGTCACGAATGCCGTTCAGGCGGGCTGTGTAGCGCAGGTTCTCGCGACCGGTCATGGCTCCGTAGAAGCCCACGTTGTCGGGCAGGTAGCCGACGTGACGCTTCACCTGGAGCGGATCCCGGAGAGGGTCGAAACCAAGCACCTGGGCCGTGCCGCTGGTGGGCTCGGTGAGGCCGAGGAGCATCAGGATGGTCGTGGTCTTGCCGGCCCCGTTGGGGCCCAGCAGGCCGAACACCTCGCCCTGGCGGATGTCCAGGTCGAGCGATCGGACGGCAACCTTCTCCTGGGTGCTGTCGTCCCGCTGGTATCGCTTCTCCAGCCCCCGGGTCCGGATGACCACCGGTGTGCTGGCCACGGTCAGCGCCTCCCGAACCGGCGGAACACCAGGAACAGGCCGATGAGCACGAGCACGATGAGCCCGACACCCACGAAGCCCCACACGGAGGAGGTCTCCACCGTGGTCCGGACGGCGATGGACGATGGCGTCGTCACTTCGTCCGACTTCGCAGCCAGGGTCACGATGTAGTCGCCCGCGATGGCGCCGTTGCCGGTCGTGATGGTGGCGTTGGCGGTCGCCTCGCCTCCCGCCGCGATGGACGCGATCGTCGGGGTGTCGAAGGTGACGGTCCAGCCCGTGGGCGGCGTGCCCGTGAGCACCACGTTGGTGAGGTCGCCCGAGCCGGTGTTCTGGATCAGCACCGGGAACACGCTGCTGCTGCCGGCGGTCACACCCGTCGACAGGCGCTGGTCCGCGGTGGTCAAGCGCAAGGAGTAGCTGCCGGTGATCTCGACACCCAGTTGGGTCGTCGCCCGGTAGTCACCCGCGGTCGCCGCGACATCGATGAGGAACTGGCCGGCGGCCGCATCGAACGCTGGCTTCACGGTCACCTTGATGTTCGCCGTATCGCCGGCACCCACGACGGCGGTCGCGGCCAGGGCCTGGGAACTCAATTGGGCCTGGACATCCCAGCCCTCGGGGCCTGTGCCCTCGAGCACGAACGTCAACTCCTGGGCAGTGTCATTGCCGAGCTTCAGGTCGAAGGAGAAGGTCTGGGATGCGGCTCCCCGAAGGACCGGGAAGTCGCTGGTCAAGGTGACATCGCCACCGGAGGTATCGGCGACAACGACATCCACCACCAGGTCCGCCTGGCCGCTGGGGGAAGCGGCCGTGACGGTCAGCTGCTGGACGCCGGGGGTGATGCCCTCGGGCACCTCCACATCCAGCTCGAGTGCCGGCGACCCGCTCGTGCCCGTGGTGGTGACGCTGCCCACGATGAGGCCGCCACCCTTGATGGTCGTGGCGTAGCCCTCGGGCGCGCCGACGACGGTCAGGTCGACCCGCTCGACGACCGGCGAGGTGACCTGCAGCGGGAACCTGGCGGTGCCGCCCGGATCCACGGCGATCGACGGATACGTGGTACTGATCGTCAGGGCAGCGGGGGGCGCCCCCGGCGTCGCGGTGGGTGTCTGGGCGAGGACCGACGTGGCGCTCAGTGACGATGCGGCGACGGCTGCCAGGACAAGCGCGACAAGGGGACGGCGGATGCCACCTGAGCGTAGACGCATGGTGTCTGCGACCTCTTCGGATGTGACACGGCGACGAAGCGCCTGATGTTGTTGACGCGCGTCACCGGTGGGGCAACGGCAGGCCACCATCCGTGTCGCGCGGACTGGGTATGGGGGACGATGCGCACGGTCCACAGCAAGAAGATCCGGCGCGTCCGCCGCGCATCATGTACCAGAACCGCGACCTGCGCAGGACGCGATGGGCTGTCGCCGTGCGTCGGGGCTCGCCTCGCACAGTCTCCGCGGGGCTCAGGCTTCCTGATGCCCTGGAATGCTCCGCAGGTCGGCTCATGCGCCAGCCCATCCCCGACAGTCCGCTCAACATCCCCGCATCTGCTCAACATCCCCGCATCTGCTCAACATCCCCGCATCTGCTCAACATCCCCGCATCTGCTCAACATCCCCGCATCTGCTCACCGTCCGGTGTCGCGCGGCGGGGGCCGACTGTCCACTGCGACAGGAAGGGTTGGCAGACTGCCCCCCGCCAGCTCGCGGTCAGACTCGGGACTGACCGCCCTGCACCAGCCGAAGCCGTACGTTGGTACCGCGTCGCGACTGGTACTCGCGAGATTGGCACAGGAGGAGCCGCCGGTCCAGGCGCGCTCACGGCCTGGGCAGTTGGCGCGACTGCTACTCGCCGTCCTGGCAGAAGATGGTCGTATCGGCGAGTACCACTCGCCTCGGGCATCGCAGAGGGGCATCGGGTGCCTGATCCGACCGGTCGGGGTTCTCGGCGTCCGCCGATCCGCGTGTCTCGCGAGTGGCAGACGCGCCGCGACTGGCAGCCGCGCCGCGAGTGGCGTGACGCGCCGCGAGTGGCGTGACGCGCACCGCGCGAACGTACACACGCCCCGCACGCACCAGACGCGTCCCCCTAACTGATACTCAGGACCGGCGCCTGGCGCGCTGCCCGGACGCTCATCCGGGCGGCCACGGTGCGCGCCAGGGCACGCATCACGTCCGCCGCAGGACCCGGTTCGCGTTGGGCCACCGCGGGGATGCCCGCATCGGCGCCTTGACGGACTTTGATGTCCAGCGGGATGGCACCCAGGAACTCCAGGTCGTGCTCCCGGCAGAAGCGCTCACCACCGCCCCGGCCGAAGATCTCGGTCGGCTCACCACAGTGGGGGCAGATGAAGGCGCTCATGTTCTCGACCAAGCCGATGACCGGCACCGACAAGCGGCGGAACATCGCCAGTGCCTTGTCCACGTCCAGCAGCGCCACATCCTGGGGCGTCGTGACCAGCACCGAGCCACTGATGGGCACCGCCTGGGCCAGCGTCAGCTGTGCGTCAGAGGTGCCCGGCGGCAGGTCGATGACCAGGTAATCCAGGTCACCCCAGTCGACGTCCCGCAGGAACTGCTGGATGGCGCCCCCGACGAGCGGCCCGCGCCACACGATGGGCTGGCCCTGGGGCACGAAGAACTGGATGGAGATGACCTTCACGCCGTACCGCTCGAGGGGCACGATCTTGCCGCCCGCGCTCGACGCAGGGGCACCCTCCAGGCCCATCATCAGCGGGATGTTGGGACCCGTGATGTCCGCGTCCAGGAGGCCGACCGCAGCACCATCGAGGGCCAGTGCCACCGCGAGGTTGGTGGACACCGTACTCTTGCCGACGCCGCCCTTGCCGGAGGCGACAGCGATGAGGTTCTTGACACCCGGCACCATCGAGGGACCCGTGCTGGTGCTGGCACGCCGGACCATGGCCCCCCACGTGATGCCGACTCCGGTCGCGCCGGCCTCCGTCAGCACGGATCGCACGTCACGCTCGATCTCGTCTTTCATGGGACACGCGGGCGTGGTCAGCTCGATGGTCAGGTCGACCCGGCCATCCGCGATGGTCACGCCCTTGACCATGTCGAGGGTCACGATGTCGCGTCCGAGCTCCGGCTCCTGGACGCGACGCAGCACTTCGTAAACGGTGGACTCAGTGAGCATGGACCGATCATACCGGGCGACCCCCGGCAGCGGGCCGGAAGCACCCGGTGCGGACCCGGTCGTGCCGGCGCCCGTGCCCGATGGGCAGGACGCCGGACCACTCCCGGAGGCCGGACCCGACGCCGCCGGGGTGCGGCGCCGGCTGATGAGCGATGGCGTGGGCATCTCCGTTTCGGTCATCGCGTTCGCGCTCATCTACGGACTGGCGGCCCGCCAGGCCGGGCTGTCGCTGGTCGAGGGCCTGGCCATGAGTGCCATCGCATTCGCGGGCGCGGCCCAGTTCTCGGCGCTGGGGCTGCTGGGCCAGGGCGTGCCCTGGCTGGGCATCATCGTGCTGACCGGGATCCTGAACGCACGGCACCTGCTGTACTCGGCCTCGCTGGCACCCTGGTTCGCGGGCACGTCACGAAGGGAGCGGGCAGTCTCCGCGTACATCCTCACGGACGAGGCGTACGCGCTGGCGATGCCTGCCTTCCGGGCCCTCGGACGTCACGACAGTCGGACGTATCTCATCGCGGCGGGCTTCACGTTCGTGCCCTGGGTCAGCGCCACGATGCTGGGGATGCTGTTCGGCGAACTGATGCCGGATCCCACGACCCTGGGCCTGGATGTCATCTTCCCGGCCGCCATGGCCGGACTCGCCGTGGCGCTCGTGGTCGACCGCCGGGCAGCCGTCGCGGCAGTGCTGGGGGTGGTCATCGGGGTGGGCGTGGCGCTCGCCGTGGGTCCGTCGGTGGGCATCGTCGCGGGCGGCCTGGCGGGACCCGCCCTCGCCCTCAGGGTGCCCCGAAGCGCGGCCGACGCCGTCGCCGAGGAATCGGTCTCTGACCACGCAGTCGGGCTGCCATGAGCGTGGAATTGGTCGCTCTGGCGGTGCTCATGGCCGCCGTGACCTATCCGTCGCGAGCCGTGCCCCTACTGCTGCCCGGCTTCGACCGCCTGCCACCCATCGTGGACGAGTACCTGCGACTGATCGGGCCGGGCATCCTGGCGTCCCTGGCGGCGGTGGACGTGCTGGTGCTCGGGGACCCCGATGGGCACTACCGGTTCCATCTCGGCCTGGAGCTGCTGGCGGTACTGGTGTGCGTCGCCGTCGTCGCCTGGCGCCGATCGTTGCTGCCGGGCCTCATCGCCGCTGCGGCCCTCGTCGCCATCTCGCGCTGGCTGGGAGTCGCCTAGGCCTATACTCCGGACTTCGAGCCACTCGGGAAGCGTCGCCAGTCCCCCAGATCGCTGGACGGCATGACCCGATTGGTCGCCCTTCGGAGGAGGAGGAGGCGCGTGCCCGATATCGATGTCCGTCTGGTCGACGTCACCAAGTCGTTCGGGCCCGATGCGGTCGCGGTGGACCACATCAGCCTGGAGGTGAGTGCCGGCGAATTCTTCTCGCTCCTCGGCCCGTCCGGCTGCGGCAAGACCACGACGCTGCGCATGATCGGGGGCTTCGAGGAGCCCACCAGTGGCCTCATCGAGCTCCAGGGCGAGGACGTCACGTGGTTGCCGCCCTTCAAGCGCAACGTCAACACCGTGTTCCAGAACTACGCCCTGTTCCCGCACCTGACCATCTACGAGAACGTCGCGTTCGGGCTACGCCGTCGAAAGGTCTCGGGGGCAGAGGTCAGGCAGCGGGTGCCGGCGATGCTGGAGCTGGTCCAGTTGCGCGGATTCGACAAGCGCAAGCCGGCCCAGATCTCCGGCGGTCAGGCACAGCGTGTTGCACTGGCCCGGGCGCTCATCAACCGGCCTGCGGTGCTGCTCCTCGACGAGCCCCTGGGTGCCCTGGACCTGAAGCTGCGCAAGCAGATGCAGGTGGAGCTCAAGCGCATCCAGCAGGAAGTGGGCATCACGTTCGTGTATGTGACCCATGACCAGGAAGAAGCCATGACGATGTCCGACCGCGTGGCCGTCATGAACCGCGGCAAGTACGAGCAACTGGCGGCGCCTGTGGAGCTCTACGAGCGACCTGCGACCCGGTTCGTGGCCGGCTTCCTGGGCGCCAGTAACCTGCTGCGCGGTCGGGTCGAAGGTGTGGACGGGGCCTACAGCGTCGTCCGCCTGGACGGCTCCAACGTGGTCCGGGTGTCCACGGCCCTGTTGGCGGGGCGGACCCGTGTCGACGTCGGCGTGCGGCCCGAGAAGATCCGGCTGCTGGAGACGACCGATCCGGTGCCCGCCGGCGCCAACACCCTCAGCGGCCGTGTGCGGAGCGCCCTGTACACCGGCGTCAGCACCCAGTACCAGGTGGACCTGCCGGACGGTTCCAACGTCGTCGTCTACGAGCAGAACTTCGAGCGAGCGCGCGCCTCCACCCAGTGGCAGGTGGCCGAGGAGCTCGTGCTCAGCTGGTCACCCGACGACTCCTTCGCCGTGGACCCGCCCGCCGACTCGGATGCATCCGATGCCGAGATGCTCGGCATGGCGGCACCTGGCACCCCCACAGCCTGAACCAGCTCCCCACCCAGCAGGAGGCCGCCGTGTCGCCGATCAACACCCAACCGACCCTCGAGGGCATGCTCGAGACCCCCATCTCGCGCCGTCGAGCCCTCCAGATCGCGGCCGCCGCAGGCGCCGCGGCATTCCTGGGCGGTACCAGCGCCGCTCGCGTCGTCGCCCAGGAGCCCGTCACTGGCGGCTTCAGGATGGCCACCTGGATCGGCTATATCGATGTCGGCGAGGATGGTTTCACGCATCCGTCACTCGACCGGTTCACGGCCGAGACGGGCATCCAGGTGGACTACCAGGAGGCGGTCAACACCAACGAGGAGTTCTTCGCCTCACAGCTCCAGGGCCCGCTGTCGAGCGGCCTGCCCACCGGTTGGGACCTGATCGTGCTCACCGACAACATGGTCCAGCGGCTGGTCAACTACGGCTGGCTGGAAGCCCTCGACCCGGCCGCCACGCCCAACTTCCAGGCGAACCTGCTGGACATCTATCGGACACGCGACTGGGATCCCGGCAACCTGCTGGCGGCGCCGTATGTATCGGGCATGACCGGCCTCGGGTACGACCAGGCAGTCACCGGGCCCCTGACGAACATCGACATCCTGTTCGCCCCGGACTACGCGGGTCGCCTGACATACCTCACCGAGCTGCGGGACACGGTCGGGCTGTCGGCTCTGCGCCTGGGATTCGACCCCACGACCCTGACGGAGGAGCAGTGGCAGGCATCCCTGGCGGAGGTCAAGACTGCCATTGACGCCGGCATCGTGCGCCAGATGACCGGCAACAGCTACGTCAACGACATGGCGTCGGGCGACGTCGTGCTCGCCGTCGCCTGGTCCGGTGACATCGCCGGTACGTTGGTCCCCGAGCAGGCCGAGGGCCAGGATTTCCAGTGGACCCTGCCCGACCAGGGTGGCCTGCTGTGGACGGACAACATGGTCGTACCCAAGGGTGCCGTCAACAAGGCGCAGGCCCAGGTGTTCATCGACTGGTACTACCTGCCCGCCAATGCGGCCGAGATCGGCGCGTACGTCAACTACGTCGTCCCCGTGCTGGGCGCCGACCAGGCGATGGTCGCCATCGATCCGGCGCTGGCCACCAACACGCTCATCTTCCCGGATGCAGCCATGATCGAACGGCTGCACGAGTTCCAGAGCCTGGACCTGGACACCGACGCCAGGTGGACGGCCGAATTCAACGCCGTCGTTGGCCTCTGAGCCAAAGACCCGACTCTGACGTGCGACAGCGGTGAGCGACTTCTCGCGTCGACATCCGGGTGCAGTCGCGTGGCTGTTGCTGGCACCCGGCCTGCTGTACCTCGCCGTGTTCTACGTGGTGCCCACGGTCCAGATGTTCCTGGTCTCGCTCCAGACAGGCTCCCCCGGCACCGGCTACCAGCAGACCTGGAACTTCGCCAACTACCCGGCCCAGATCAGCACCTACTGGGACGAGTTCGTGCGGTCGGTCGCGTATGGCGGGCTGGCCACACTGCTCTGCTTCGCCCTGGGCTTCCCACTGGCGTACTTCATCGCGTTCCGGGGCGGCCGCTACAAGAGCCTGCTGCTGTTCCTCATCATCGCGCCCTTCTTCACCAGCTTCCTGCTGCGGACCATCAGCTGGAAGATCATCTTCGCCGACAACGGCATGATCCTGGGTCCGCTCAAGGACATCGGCCTGGTGCCCGACTCGTTCCGGCTGCTGGCGACGCCCATCGCGGTCATCGCCGGCATCACCTACAACTTCCTGCCCTTCATGACACTGCCGCTGTATGTCGCCCTCGAGAAGATCCCGCCGTCGCTCCTGGAGGCATCGGGCGACCTGTATGCCGATACCCGGTCGCGCTTCTTCCGGGTCACCTTCCCGCTGGCCCTGCCGGGCATCGTGGCCGGATCGCTGCTCACGTTCATCCCCGCGGTCGGTGACTTCGTGAATGCGGAGCTGCTGGGCAACCCCCAGTCACAGATGATCGGGAACGTCATCCAGGCCAAGTTCCTGAAGGCGGTGGACTACCCTGCCGGGGCCGCCCTGTCCTTCCTGCTCATGGCGGCGATCCTGGCCGCCGTGCTCGTCTACGCCCGACTGGCTGGCACCGAGCAGCTGTACGGGGCGAAGGCCTGATGGCCGTCGGACCCATGCCCACCCCGACGACGGGCGCCGAGCTCTCCAGGGGTACGCCCGTCCAGCGGTTCAGACGCCTGGTGTCCCATTGGGCACTGCCTGTGTACGCGTTCCTGGCGGTGGCCTACCTGGCCCTGCCGGTGATGATCATGATCGCATTCAGCTTCAACGACCCAACGGGACGCGCCAACCTGACCTGGAAGGGCTTCTCCATCGATGCCTGGCTGAACCCGCTGGGCCGGCCGGGTCTGCCCGAAGCGGTGTTCGCCAGCCTGCTGATCGCGACGCTGTCCACGATCATCGCCACCACCATCGGCGTGCTGATGGCGCTGGCGCTCGTGCGCCACTCCTTCCGGGGTCGCGGCTTGACCAACCTGCTGGTGTTCCTGCCGATGTCGACCCCGGAGATCGTGCTGGGCACTTCGTTGCTGACGCTCTTCCTTGCCACGGCGCAGTGGACGTTCCTGCCCACGGGTGTGCTGTATCCCCTGGGCATGACCACGATCCTCATCGCGCACGTGATGTTCAACATCAGCTTCGTGGTGGTCACGGTGCGTGCTCGACTGCTGGGCTTTCCGACCCATCTCGAGGAGGCTGCCCGCGACCTGTATGCAGATGACTGGACGACCTTCTGGAAGGTGACCTTCCCGCTCATCCTGCCGGGCGTCATGGCCGCCGCGCTGCTCGCCTTCAGCCTGTCCATCGACGACTACGTCATCACGGCCTTCACGGCCGGCCCCACGACCACGTTCCCGCTGTACATCTACGGCGCCCAGCAACGGGGCATCCCGGTGCAGGTGAACGTCATCGGCACCATCATCTTCCTGACGGCCGTCGCGTTCGTGCTGTTCACGACCGTGATGTCGCGACGTCAGCGTACGAACCCCGCAGATGCGGCCACGATCGGAGCGAAGGGACCATGACCACGATCACACGCGAACCCATCGCCACCGGCAACGACGGGGTGCGCGAGGCGACCGCCCTGCCCGACCGCTCCGTGGTGCCCGCCGTCTGGGCGCGCTACACGGATCTCATCATCGACCGCGGTGAGGGCTCCTGGCTCATCACCACGGACGGCGATCGCTATCTCGACTACACCTCGGGCATCGGCGTCACCAACACTGGCCATGCCCATCCTGCCGTCAGCGCGGCAGTCGCGGCCCAGGCCGTGAAGCTGCTGCACGGCCAGCAGAACATCGTGTACCACGAGCCAGGCCTGCGATTGCACGCCCAGCTGGCGGAGCTGGCACCCGCACGCGACTGGGGCGCATTCCTGGCCAACAGCGGAGCGGAGGCCGTGGAAGCGGCGGTCAAGCTGGCGCGTGTCGCCACCGGGCGTCCGGTCGTGGTCGCGTTCCGGGGTGGCTTCCATGGCCGGACCGCCCAGGCGATGTCCCTGACCACATCCCGGGTCACCGTGCGGGCCGACTTCGAGCCCCTCCCCGGCTCCGTCTACCATGCGCCGTACCCCGACCCGTACCGGGGCGGCGGCGACACGGACGAGTTGCGCCTGACCTGGGAACGGGCCATGGCCGCCCTGTTCGCACAGCTGGTGGACCCCCAGCGCGTCGCCGCATTCATCATCGAGCCGATCGTGGGTGAGGGCGGCTACATCGTGCCGCCAGACTGGTTCCTGCCACGGCTCCGGGACCTGACCACCCAGCACGGCATCCTGCTCATCGCGGACGAGGTCCAGACGGGCTTCGGGCGCACCGGTCGCTTCTGGGCTGTCGAGCACTGGGATGTGGTGCCGGACATCCTGGTGATGGCCAAGGGCATCGCGTCCGGGCTGCCGCTGTCCGGCATCATGGCCCCAAAGGCGATGCTGGCGAAGTGGGCGCCCGGTGCCCACGGCGGGACGTACGGCGGCAACATCGTGGCCTGCGCAGCGGCGCTCGCCACGCTCGGTGTCATCGAGCAGGACGGGCTCGTCGAGCAGGCTGCGGCCCGCGGCCAGCAGCTGCTGGACGGGGTCCGCGGATTGCAGGCCGCCCATCCGCGCCTCGGTGACGTGCGTGGCCTGGGCTGCATGGTGGCGCTCGAGTTCGTGGACCCTGCCGCTGCCGATCCACTGACACCCGATGCGGCCATGGTCAAGCGCGTCCTGGCCGAAGCGCTCGACCGCAAGCTGATACTGCTCTCGGCAGGCTCGTTCGGGCAGGTGGTGCGCATCATCCCGCCCCTGGTGACCACTCCCGACGAGGTCGACCTGGCCGTCTCGATCCTGTCCCAGTCGCTGGTCGCCGCGGGCGCCTGAGGGTCGGCGAGTCGGCAGCGGTCCATCCACCGCTCCTCCGGCTCACGGGCGTGCCCGGAGGATCCCCGAGGGTCAGGAAGCCGTCGATCTGGACGCGCGGATGGGCGCCACCGTGGGGCGGTCGAACCGGAGCACCCGCGACACGCGGCGCGAGCCGGCGGAGGCCAGCCGGACCGCCTGCCACGCGCCACGGTTGGATCGCCGGCGTGCCTGGTGCCAGATCACGGCGCCCTGGGTGTCACGTGCCAAGTCCCAGGTGACCACGGGCACGTCGCCACTGCTCACCGCAGCGCCCTGCCGGATGGTCGACCGGGGCTGCCCGACGGCGGGTCGGTTCCCGTCAGGGTCGAGTGCCATGACGACCCGCCGCGCCAGCTTGTCGATCGTCGGCACCGGATCCCACTCGCGGCGGTTCCAGATGAGCACGACCGATGCATCGACGCTGGGCACGTACCACAGACCCGTCTCGAAGCCGTCGAGCGATCCCCCGTGACCCCAGGCCGTGCGGTCGCCCAGCCGCAGACGACGTGTGCCCAGCCCGTAGCGGTGCTTGTCGAAGGTCGTCATCAAGCGCAGCGACTCGGGCTCCAGGACGTGGCCGCCGTACAGGGCACGCGCCCACAGCGCGAGATCGTGAGCAGTCGACACCATCGCGCCGGCGGCACCGAAGAAGGTGGCGATGGAGGTCGTCGGCCGGAGGCCGGTGCCGTCCCCCTGGGGCACCCAGCGACCTGAACGTCGTTGATAGCCCATGGCCACGACGCGTGGGCCCGTCTCTGCGCCCTGGTACCAGGTGTGGTCGAGATGGAGCGGGTCCAGGAGCCGGCTCCGGATCTGCTGGGCGACGCTGTTGCTGGTGACCAGCTCGATGATGCGGCCCAGCAGCAGGTAGTTGGAATTCGAGTACTCGAACGCTGTGCCGGGTGCGAAGCGCGAAGGCCCGATCATGGCGCGCACCTCGGCGTAGGTCCAGACGTGCCCGGGTCGGCCCTCCACGCGGACGTGGTACTTCGGGTTCCACCACATGTCCCGGACGCCGCTGGTGTGGGACAGCAGCTGGCGGATGGTGATCCGGCTGGCGTTGGGGACGTGCGTCTCCCAAGTGGACAGGCGATCGCTCAGCGACAGCTTGCCCTCCTGGCGCAGCTCCATGATCACGGTCGCCACGAACGTCTTGGTGACACTGCCGATGGAGAAGGGCGTGTCGATACGCACCGGCTGGTTCGGATCGAACCGGGCCTTGCCCGTGACGCCCGTCCAGATGTCACCCGAGGTGGCCACTGCGGCCGAGATGCCCGGCACGCCCCGAGCCGGTCGCGCCTGGTCGATGACACCCTGCAGGCGACGGGCCAGCTGGCTCTCGATCGCACCCTGGGCGACCACCGGGCTACCTGCGGCCAACATGCTGGAACCCAGCAGCAGGACGCTCGCGAACAGCAGCGCGAGTCGCTGGGTCGTGCGCGTCGTGGCTCCCACGGGATCACGGTACATGAGCGAGTCACGTGTATGTTGACTCGCCACGCCCGGGACGGTCACGGATCGAGTGCGGGATCTTCCCAGACCACCCGCCCATCGACCATGGTCAGGAGCACCCGGGTGTCCCGGAAGGCGACACCCGGGCCGCTCATCGGGTCCCGGTCCAGTAGCACCAGGTCGGCCGGTCGGCCTAGTTCGATGGTGCCGGCCTCGTCCTCCAGCCCATTGGCCACCGCAGACCCACGGGTATATGCCCGCATCGCGGTCTCCACGCTCAAGCGTTCCCAGGACGGGCCGAGTGGCTGGCTGTCGGGCCGCTTCGGATCGACGCGCCGCGTGGCGACCTCCAGCAGCGCCATCGGGTCGGGCGTGGTGACGCTCCAGTCGCTCCCGATGGCGAGTGGCGCCCCCAGCCGTGCCAGGCTGCCAAACGGGTACATCCGGTCCGCGCGATCATCCCCGACCTGTGCCCGGGTCAGGTCGTCGGCAGCGCCATCATCGAAGGCCCAGTACGGCTGCAGGTTGGCGATCACACCGAGGGCACCGAACCGGGGCAGATCCTCCGGGTCGACGAACTGGAGATGTGCGATCTGGTGCCGGCTATCGCGCGGTCCATTGGTCCGCCGAGCCGCGGTCAGGGCATCCAGCACCTCCCGGACGGCCCGGTCCCCGATGGCATGCGCATGGATCGAGAATCGGGCATCGTCGAGTGCCACGCACAGGTCCCGAAGTGCGCCCAGCCCGTGGATGCTGTCGCCCCGGTCACCGCGCGGACGGCCGTTACCGTCCAGATACGGCGCGAGCATCGCGGCCATGCCGTTCTCCACGATGCCGTCCTGGAAGATCTTGACCGTCTGCGCGCGGACCCGCCCGGCGCCCGCGTCGGCCACGGCCTGACGTCGCGCGACGAGTTCCGGCACCTGCTCCAGGCCGCGGTCCACGTCCCACAGCAGCGCGATCGCGGCGCGCCCGGTGAGCTCACCACGACCGGCCAGTGCCAGATAGACCGCCTGCTGCTCAGCGTCCGCGAACGCGTCCTGCCAGCTACCGATGCCCAGCCGCTGGAGCTCGGCCTGGCCCCGCCGGAGGCCCTCCTCCAGCTCCACCGCCGACGTCGGCGGCAGCTGGCGGGACGCGAGATGGATGGCATGCTCCTGGAGTGTCCCGACGGGGATGCCTTCGGCGTTGCGCTCGATGCGTCCATGCGCCGGGTCGACGGTCGCAGGCCCGATACCGGCGGCCTGCATCGCGGCGCTGTTGACCCACACGCTGTGGCCATCGCGGCTTTCCAGGTACACCGGCCGGTCCGGAACGATCTCGTCGAGGAGGGCGGCCGTGGCGATGCCGCCGGGAAAGGCGCTCATCGACCACCCCTCGCCCACGATCCAGGGCCGCTCGGGATGGGCGGCGGCGTAGGCCCCGATCGCGGCGAGGTACGCGCCGACGTCCTCGGGCTGGTCACTCAGCCAGCATCGAGAGAGCCCCAGACCACCCAGCAAGGGATGCACGTGGGCATCCCCGAACGCAGGCACCAGCAGCCGCCCGTCCAACTGGATGACACGCGTCCGCGGGCCGCGTGCCCATGCCAGGTCCGCCTCGGTGCCCATGGCCACGACCCGGCCGCCACGGACGGCCACGGAGTCAAGCGGTCCGCGCCGCTCCACACCCGTCCAGATGTGGCCGCCCGTGAACATGACCTCGGCGCGTCGCTCCATGAGCATCCTCGCAGTCTACGGATGCCGGACGGCGCATACCATGCCGAAGCTCGTGGTCCGCCGGGGCATGGCCGTATGGGATACTCGCCGTCGTGCGACCGCACTGCATGCTGGAGGAGGCGTGATGCGTAGGACGTTCCAGGTGACCCGTGGTCTGGTCGCGTCTGCGGCCAGCGGCGTGTTGATGATCAGCGCCCTGACGGTGCCAGTCGCTGCCCAGGATCCGGTGACCTTCCGGATCGGCATCACGCAGGCACCCAGCCCTACGGCCCTGAACCCCTTCCGGGCGCTGCTGGCCGCCGACTACACCCTGTTCACCGACCAGTACGACCTGCTCGTGGAGTACGGCCCGAACCTGGAACCTGCCCCAGGCCTGGCCCAGACCTGGGACGTCAGCGACGACGGCCTGACCTGGACCTGGCACATGCGCCCGGGTGTGACATGGTCGGACGGCACGCCGTTCACGGCCGAGGACCCCCGGTTCATGTTCCAGTACATCCTCGACAGCCACGACCCCAGCTATGTCGGGCCCCAGGCACCAGATGGCAACGACACGGACGGCGATGGCGCGGCGGACAACCCGCTGTCCCTCTTCGACTCCTACCTGGATCTCGACGGGGGCTTCGAGGCGACGCGCATCACCAGCATCAGCGCACCCGACGACATGACACTCGTCATCACCACGTCCGAGCCGGTCGCGACCCTCAATCAGATCAACATCCCCATCGTGGCCAAGCACGTCTGGCAGGACATCACGTTCAAGGATGCATCGACCAGCCCCGGCAGCGTCGAGCAGTCTGTCGGCACGGGCCCCTTCCGGATGGTCCAGTTCGACCCCAAGCAGGCCGTGGTCCTGGACGCCCGACCCGACTACTGGGGCGGCCCGCCCCACATCGACGAGCTGGTCTACCAGTACTTCGACAATGACGAGGCACAGGTCAATGCCCTGAAGTCGGGCGAGGTCGACTTCCTGGACAATTTCCCGGCCACACTGGCCGAGACGCTGACCTCGGCGGAAGGTGTGACCACCAATATCGCGCGCAGCTCCGACTTCGGGGAGCTCGGCTTCAACGCCTGGGCACCGACCCCGGAACGCTTCGCGAGCGAGGGTTGTGCCGATTGCCCGGCAGGTCCCACGACGGGCTCCCTGGGTGATCCGTGGCTGACCCGCGCCGACGTGCGTGCCGCGCTCGCAGGCCTGCTGGACAAGGCGGCCCTCATCGCATACGCCCAGTCGGGTTTCGCCGATCCGGGCGTCTCCGTGGTCTCGCCGCTCACCCTCGGCTTCGCCTACGAGCCGCCCGCCGATGACCCGGTGACATTCCCGGCGTACACGGACGAAGCCAGTCAGGCCACCGCTCGAGCGACCGCCGAGCAACGCTTCCGGGCTGCCATGGCCGGCATCGGCTTCACGGACACGGACGGCAACGGCATCCTGAACGTGCCTGCGGACGAGCCATCGACCGCATTCGACCCGGAGGGTGCCGGCAAGGACTGGAGCCTGCGCCTGTTCGAGCGGGACTCGGACGAAGAGGACAAGCTCGGCGCCGAGCTCATGGAGCAATGGTTCGAGGCTGCCGGCGTGGACATCACCAACGAGCCCATCAGCGAGGACTCGCTGGTCACCGCCCTGTATCCGTCGACCAGCAACGCCGACTTCGACATGTTCATGTGGGGCTGGGGCCCGGATCCCGACCCGGACTTCATCCTCGGCATCTTCAGCTGCGACCAGATCAACAACTGGTCCGACGCCAACTATTGCGACCCGGCCTATGACGAGCTGTACCGGGCACAGCGCACCCAGGTGGACCTCGCGGAGCGACAGGCGACGGTCCAGCAGCTCCAGGACAAGCTCTATCACGACTCCCCGTACGCGGTGCTGTGGTACCAGAACACGCTGGAGGCCTACCGCTCTGACCGATGGGAGGGCCTGAACGGCTCACCCGTCCAGGGTGGTCCCTTCTGGTCCACGTTCGGCTACGGGCCGTATGGCAGCCGCGTGAGCGTCGGTCCCATCGGTGCCGCCGGCGGTCCGCCCGTCATGGCCAGCCCAGGGGCGTCCGTCGCACCCTGACGGTGCCGCTCCGGGATGATCGCTCGGGTCGGCTGATGGACGCGGGTCGCCAGCGTGGGTAGCGCGTACCTGCTGCGCAAGGCGGGCGGCGCGGTGCTGACCTTGTTCGCCATCGCGGTGCTCAACTTCTTCCTGTTCCGGATGCTGCCCGGCGATCCGGTGAACAGCCTCCTGCCGCGGAACGTCAGCCAGGAGCAGAAGCAGGCGCTGCGCACCCGCCTGGGCCTGGACCAGCCGGTGTTCCCGGCCGTCGTGCGCTCATCCTCGGGCGCCTTGACAGTGGACTTCTCGACCCTGCCCGACAGCCTGCTCCACAACCAGTTCCTGACCAGCATGGGCAACCTGCTGGTACTGGACCTGGGCATGTCCTACTCCGAGTCCAAGCCGGTGCTGGAGGTCATCAACGACCACCTCTGGCCGACCGTCCTGCTCGTCGGTACGGCAGAGGTCGTGGCGCTGGTCATCGGCATCCTCATCGGCATCCGTGCCGGCTGGCGACGCGGCAGCCGGTTCGACTCCCTGAGCATCAACGGCTCCCTGGTGCTGTATGCGGTACCCCTGTTCTGGCTGGGCATGCTCCTGTTCTACCTGTTCGCGACGCCCAATGGCATCGCCCTGCTGCCCGGCCAGCAGATGGTCACGCCCGGACTCCGCCACAGCGACCCGCTCGCCTACTGGGTCGACGTCATCCGGCATCTCATCCTGCCCGCCACCACCCTCGCCCTGGGGCTCATCGCGGGCAACGCGCTGATCATGCGTAGTTCCATGGTCGAGACCCTCAAGGACGACTACGTGACCACGGCCCGCGCCAAGGGCCTCACGGACGCGCAGGTCGTGCGCCGCCACGCCATCCCCAACGCGCTGCTGCCAACGGTGACCGTCATCGCACTCACCTTCGGCTACGTCCTGGGTGGCGCCATCGGCGTGGAGGAGGTCTTCTCCTGGCCGGGCATGGGCACCCTGACCATCGATGCCATCCACGACAAGGACTTCCCGGTCCTCCAGGGCCTGTTCCTCATCATCGCCGCCTGCGTCGTCATCGCGAACCTCATCGCGGACATGCTCTACGGCTACCTCGATCCGCGCGTGCGCACATGACCGCGGTCAGTACTGCCGCACCCGGCAGGCGCGGCCGACGCCACGCCTGGTACGACTCCTGGGCGGTCATCCGGGGTAACCGCCAGAGCCTGCTGGGCGTGGTCATCCTGACCGCGTTCGTGCTCATCGCCGTCCTTGGCCCCTTCCTCGTGGGGCCCATCGACAAGGCTGCCGCAAACAAGCCGCTCCTGTCGCCGTCGATGGCGCACCTGTTCGGCACGGACCGGTCGGGCCGGGACCTGTTCGTGACCAACATCTGGGCGACGCGCATCAGCCTGCTCGTGGGCCTCGTGGCCAGCCTGCTGTCGATGATCATCGGCGCTGGCATCGGCATCTCCGCGGGCTACCTGGGCGGCCGCTGGGACGCGTGGCTGATGCGCTTCACGGACTTCTTCTACGTCCTGCCGACGCTCGTCCTCGCGCTCGTCCTGGCGGCGGTGCTGGGCCCCAGCCTGACCAACGTCATCATCGTCATCGCCATCACCGCATGGCCGGCAACCGCGCGCGTCATCCGGTCCCAGACGCTCACCATCCGGGAACGGATGTTCGTGGACCGGGCGCGCGCTACCGGCGCCAGCAGCCTGCGCATCATGCGCCGCCAGGTGCTGCCAAACGTGTTCGGCCTGGTACTCGCGAATACGACCCTGACCATCGCGGAGGCGATCTTCCTGGAGACGACGCTGTCGTTCCTGGGCGTCGGCCCCAAGGACAGCTACTCCTGGGGCCGCATCCTGGACGAGTCGTTCGCGGCGGGCGCCCTGACGCTGGGCAAGTGGGCCTGGTTCGTGCCCCCGGGCGTGGCAGTGGTCCTCGTGGTGCTGGCGTTCACGCTCATCGGTGCCGCCTTCGACGAGATCCTCGACCCACGCCTGCGACGGCGCAAGCGCGGCGCGGCCGACCCGGGTGGACCGGATGTGACCGCGGCGGGTGGCTCCCTCCTCAGCATCGAGTCGCCGTCGGTGCCGACATCCGAGAGCTTCGATCGGCGGGGCGGCTGAGGTGGCCCTGTTGGAGGTCCGGGACCTGGTGGTCGAGTTCACCATGGGCGACGGCAGGCCCGCACGTGCCGTGGACGGCATCAGCTTCGAGGTCGATGCCGGGGAGGCCGTCGGGCTGGTGGGCGAATCAGGCTGCGGCAAGACCACGACCGCCCTCGCCATCACCCGCCTGCTGCCGGATAACGGACGCATCGCGAGTGGCTCGATCTGGTTCGATGGCGAGGAGCTGAGCGCCCTGGACCCGGACGCGTTCCGGCGCCGCCGTTGGACGGACGTGAGCATCATCTTCCAGGGCGCCATGAATGCCCTCAACCCCGTGCGGCGCGTGGGCGACCAGGTCGCGGAGCCGATGCGCATCCACGAACCGACCCTGACCCAGGCCGCTGCCCTCGCACGAGTAGCGGACCTGTTCGAGATGGTGGGCATCAGCCCCGAACGACGACGTGAGTATCCCCACCAGTTCAGTGGCGGCATGCGCCAGCGGGTGATGATCGCGATGGCGCTCGCGTGTCGGCCGCGGCTGGTCATCGGCGATGAGCCCACGACCGCCCTGGACGTCATGGTCCAGGCGCAGATCCTGGAGCTGATGGAGCGTCTGCGCCGGGACCTGGGACTGGCCATCATCCTCATCACCCATGACCTCTCGGTGGTGGCCGAGACGTGCGACCGCGCGGTCGTGATGTATGCGGGCCAGCTGGCCGAGACCGGCAGCGTGTCCCAGCTGCACGACCGTCCGCTGCACCCATACAGCGTCCGATTGCTGGGCTCCGTGCCGGATATCCGGGGTGCCCGCATCCTGCCCGAGGGCATCCCGGGTCAGCCACCGAGCCCCGATGCGCCGGTCCCTGGCTGCCGTTTCCACCCCCGTTGCGACCACGCGATGAGCATGTGCGTCACGGACGCGCCGGGGGAACGCGCCTTTGGCGCAGGCCATCGCGTCGCCTGTCACGCCGTCACGGACGAGGGACGGCTGCGGCGGCCGTCGGAGCTGCCGCTGCTGCCATCCGCCGCCCTGATGGCGACCGCAGCTGCCACGGGTGCGGATGTACCACCCGCCGACACCCCGGTGCTGGCCGCCGCGGCCGACCCACTGGACGACGACGCAGACCGTGACCCCCGGGTAACCAGGTGATCGAGCTGCGGGGACTGCGTGTCCACTTCCCCCTCCGACAGACGTTCTCCGGGTGGCTGCGACGCATCCCGGCCGGCCAGGTGCGCGCCGTCGATGGCGTGAGCCTCCAGCTCGCGAGGGGTGAGATCGTGGCCCTCGTGGGCGAGTCGGGTTCGGGCAAGACGACGACCGGCCGGGCGCTGGTCCGGCTGGCGCCCATCACCGCAGGGCAGGTGCTGCTCGAAGGAAGGGATGTGACGCACATCCGCGGCCGCGACCTGCGGGACTACCGGCGCCGGGTGCAGATCATCTTCCAGGACCCGTACGAGAGCCTTGATCCGCGACGGAGTATCGGTGACCAGGTGGGTGAGCCACTCGCGGTCCACGGCATCGGCTCCGACACCGAACGGTCGGCGCGCGTAGACCAGGCGCTCGATGACGCCGGGCTGCGCCCGCCAGAGCGATACCGCGACCGGTTCCCCCACGAGCTGTCGGGTGGCCAGCGCCAGCGGGTCGCCATCGCGTGCGCCATGGCACTCGGTCCTGACGTGCTCATCGCGGATGAGCCGGTGTCGATGCTGGATGTGTCGCTCCGCAGCGGCATCCTGCGGGTGATGCTGGAGCTGCGCGAGCGACGGGGTATCGGCATCCTGTTCATCACCCATGACCTGTCGCTGGCGTGGCTCATCGCCGACCGCATCGCAGTCATGTACCTCGGCCGGGTGGTGGAGATCGGTCCCGCGGAGGAGCTGGTCCGCGATCCGCGCCATCCGTACACCCAGGCCTTGCTGTCGGTGATGCCGTCACCTGACCCGGCCCGCCGTCGCCAACGCCAGATCCTGCGGGGTGAGACGCCGGATGCCTCACGCGTGCCGTCCGGTTGCCGGTTCCACACCCGCTGCCCGCTCGCCTTCGACCGATGCGCCGTGGAGGAGCCGCCAGAGGTCGAGGTGTCGCCGGGTCACGTCGCAGCCTGCTTCCTGGCGGCTGACGCACCCCCGGCTGAGTCGATGCCGATTGCGGCCGGTGCGCCTCGTTCAGCCCTTGAGGGACTCCGGTAGCGGGCGGTGACGGACCGGTGCGCTGATGTGCTGGTCGATCATGGCCCTGCTGCCGGCCACCCCCAGCTGCTCGCTGAGATAGGTCACCTTGGCCGCTTGGGAGGTCAGGATGGCGTCCTTGGTCGGCAGCTCCCACAGCAGTCGCTTGTGGGGGCCGAGCGCCTTCTTGCGGGTCTTGTACACGAACTGGCTATCGGTCTCGCCCGCGGACCGCTCATCGGCGGCGTTGGCGAAGCACCACGCCTGGATCTCGGCATGGAGCTCGGCCGGGAACGCCGGATGGTCGTACATCGCGTTCTGGAAACCGGTGGCGAGATGGATCTCGGCGGTCTCGATCTGCGGGAAACGATGGAACAGCTCGTCCGGCAGGGTCGAGGCACCATGCTGCACGGCACCCGCCAGGCCATACGAGCGGCACACCACAGATAGCCGCTCCAGCGTGTCGAAGTCCAGCCTCACCGCCGCCACGCCACCCCCCGGCAGCGGCACGCCGCCGTGGGATGTGCCGGTCTGGACGCTCACCTTGGACAGGCCGATGGCGGCCGCCCCGGCACGCGCATCCAACTCCCGTCGATAGCCGTCGAGATAGGCGCGCAGCTCCGCTTCCGTCGAGTTCTCCTTGCCCACTTCCCCGATCTCGCCGCCGATGGACACGGTCAGCTCGGCCGGTTCGTGCGTGCGGATGAGCGCCGACAGCTCCGCGGCACGCTGGTAGTTGGTGCGCTGCTGCTCATCGACCGTGCCGCGAGACAGGTCGACCAGCGTCGAGGAGTCGATGTCGATGTTGCTGTAGCCCACGGACAGGGCATCCACGGTCGCCTTGTGGAGCGTGCCCGTGACGCCATCGGGGTCGGCCGCGTACTTCTTGGCATTGAACTGGTAGTGGTCGCCCTGGACGAACACGGGTCCCTGCCAGCCGGCGGCGATGGCGCCCGCGAGGATGCTCGTGATGTACTCGCCGGGTCGCTGGAAGGAGTACTCCTGCTCGCTGCGGGCCAGCTCCAGGATGATCGCCCCGGAATCGATGGCCGCCGACGCCTCGAAGATGACATGGGCCATATCGAAGGTCTGCGATCGGATGTTGATGGCCGGCACGGTGAAGCCACTGACCTCGCCCCGACCACGTGCCGTGTACAGGTCCTGGATGCTCGCGGATGGGCAGCCCAGCTCCTGGGATGCCTCCCAGACCAGCCAGCGCGCCGCCTGCACGGTCCGCTCATCCTCGCTGAACGTGGCGCTCCACACGATGTCCCGGATACCGCCGTCGCGGAATCGCGCCTCGTCCTCGATGACCAGGCGGTCCCCCTCGATGTGGGCGATCCCGGCGAGCAGGTCCGTCAGGGCCGCCACAGACGTGGCCACGCTGGGTTGGGTCATCGGGGAAGGTCCTCCTGGTGAGTGTGGGTGCCGTGACAGGCACGCTCCATGCTACTCGGCCCGGCCGGCGCGGGGCATGGAACCGGGCGGAGTATCGTCCCGTCTGCACGGGAGTCCATCCGCCACGCCGAGGTCTCTCATGAATCGTGTCCTATCGTCCGCTGCCTTCGCCTTGGGGGCCCTGCTGACCCTCGCCGGGGTGCCCGCCCTTGCCGCGGATCCCTCCCCCGCCCCCAGCGGCCAGCCAGCCGCGTTGCCTCTCGAAGGAACCACCTGGCAGCTCACCAACGCCAGACTCTCGGGTGCCTACGCGGCCATCCCGGCGAGTGTCGTCGCGACACTCATCCTCAACGACGGTCAGGCGGGTGGCCAAGGTGGCTGCAACGAGTGGTTCGCGGACTACACCCTTGAAGGCACCTCGCTCACGTTCGGGGTCATCGGCTCCACATTGATGCTGTGCGAGGGCGACGGCGGCACCATCGAGACCTTCTACCTCGCCGACCTGCCCGGGGTGGCCAGTTGGGCCATCGACAGAGCCACATTGACCCTGTCGGCCGATGACGGCCAGCCCGTGTTGGCGTACATCGCGCAGCCGACACCCAGCCTGGTTGGGTCGTGGATCGTGACCGGCTACAACAACGGCGCCGACGCTGTCGTTGGCACCGACTACGGGACCGTCACGCTGGTCGTCGATGCGACGACCGTGAGCGGTAACGGCGGCTGCAATGGCTTCAGCGGTGGCTGGACCCTGGATGGTGGCACGCTCGTCATCGGACCCCTGATGTCGACCAAGATGGCCTGCAAGCCCGCTGAGGTCATGGCCCGCGAGGCTGCCGTGATGGCGGCGCTGGAGGCCTCCATGTCGCTGCGCAGTGGTCGGGACGGCAGCATCGACCTGCTGGACTCGACCGGAGCCACGCAGCTCACCCTGGTACCGGCCATGGTCCCGACCCCGTCCGCCTCGCCCGCGGCCTGATCGCCCTCTAGCGTGAGCGCGACGCGACCGACTTGACAGCCGGCTCACCACGTCGCAGCATCCCCGCACGGTGCATCGGACAGCCCTGAGCCTCCGCTCCAATACCCGGTCCCACGAGAGGGACCGCTTCGTCTGACGCTCCGGCGCCGTTATCACGGCGTGCACCACGATGGGTCAGGGAACGCCCTCAGCACATGCTGGGGGCGTTCCCATGTCGTGCCACCCAGCCGCCAAGGGGAAGACCGTGGATCTCCAGCTCCTTGGCCGGGGTTGCATCCTGGGCATCACCATCGCTGCGGCCGTGGGGCCCATCACGCTGCTCGTCATCCGCCGCACGCTCGGCTCAGGCTGGCGGATGGGCATGGCCTCGGGCCTGGGCGTGGCGAGCGCCGATGCCATCTATGGCGCCGTCGCCGCGTTCGGCATCGGCGCTGCATCGGAGCTGCTCATCTCGTTGTCGCGGCCATTGGGCCTCGTGGGCGGTGCGGTGCTGGTGGTGGTCGGGGCACGCACGGTGCGCGGCGCGCATGAACCACCCGCCGCCACGCCCGCCACGACCCGCGGCCTGGCTCGGGCATATGGGTCGATCCTGGCACTCACGCTCACCAACCCGTTGACCGTCCTGCTCTACGCCGCGCTTGTCGTCAGCGTCGGCGTGCCCGCGACGACGGCCGGTGCGGCGTCCCTGTGGCTCGGCCTGGGCCTTGGCTCCGTGGCGTGGTGGCTCGTCTGCGTGAGTGCCGTGGCGGTTCTCCGGACGCGGGTGTCACCCGGCGTGCTGCGCATCATCACCCTCGTGTCCGGCGTCATCATCGCGATCTTCGGCGTGCTCACCCTGGTGAGTGCCATCCGGGGGTAGCGCGCGCCCTGGCGGCAGCGAGGGCCCTAACGACGGCCGGTGCGGCGGCCGACGTAATCGACCAGTACGTATTCACCCAGGTCCTGCGGATCGGCGTGGAAGGCACGACCCCGGTTGAGCTTGGTGACGTGTTCCACGAAGGCACCCAGGGCGGGTGACTGCTCCAGCATGAAGGTATTGATGACGATGCCCTCCCGTGTACAGCGCACGACCTCCTTGAGCGTCTCGCTGATGGTCCGGCGTGTGGGCGGGTACGCGAACTCCACGCGACCGTCCTCGATGTGCGCCGTTGGCTCACCGTCCGTGATGACCAGCACCGAGCGGTTGGACGAGTGCGACCTCGCCAGCAGGCGTCGGGCGACCATGAGCCCATGCTGCAGGTTCGTGCCGTACTCGTAGGCATCCCAGCTGAGGGTCGCGAGCGCCTCCTGGGGGATCTCGCGCGCGGAGTAGGCGAAGCTGACGATATGCAGCGTATCCCGCGGGAATCGGCTGCGGATGAGCGCCTGGAGCGCCAGCGCCACCTTCTTGGCCGCAAGGGCGCAGTCACGCAGCAACATCGACCGACTCATGTCCAGCAGCAGCACCGTTGCGGCGTCCGATCGGTCCTCGCCATCGTGGACCATGAAGTCTTCGGGTGACAGCACCAGCCGCCGGCCGCCGGCCGCCACCCGGGCAGCGCTGGCCGCGGGTGCATTCTCG